>Ga0138256_10000504_pt1 | contig 42821 bp, 34 predicted proteins | sample KNB2016incub_MG_FD_105486 | JGI IMG/M metagenome (GOLD analysis project Ga0138256, IMG submission 105486) | Active sludge microbial communities from wastewater in Klosterneuburg, Austria - KNB2014incub_MG | ecosystem: Engineered > WWTP > Activated sludge > Unclassified | place: Austria... | reverse complement strand
GACCACTATGCATCTGATGGATACGAAGCGCCATGGCTGCGGGTTCCGCTCGGCGCGCGTCTGGCTGCGCGTCCGGCTGCGCGAGCTCTGATTGTCCTGACGCGCCTCGCGATTCCCGCGTGCCCGTGGCACTCTTCCATCAAGCCTCCGTTACATCCTCCTGCCCGTTCCGCCATGCCGCGCACCCGACCTTCGCTCGTCCACGCGCCCTCCGTCGCGCCCCTGGTCGCGCCCCTGGCCGCACTGCTCCTCGCGTTTCCGATATTCACCGCGCCCCTCGCGGCTCAAGTCGCCGACGCCCCGGCACTCCACGCCACGATCGATCGCCGCGCCGCCGAGCTCGAGGCGAAGGTCGTCGCCTGGCGGCGCGACATTCACCAGCACCCGGAACTCTCTTTTCAGGAAGTCCGAACGGCCAAGCTGGTCGCCGATCACCTGCGTGCGCTCGGGCTCGAGGTGAGCACCGGCGTGGGCGGCCACGGCGTCGTCGGGCTGCTCAAGGGTGGCAAGCCGGGTCCGGTCGTCGCACTGCGCGCCGACATGGACGCGCTCCCGGTCACCGAAGTCGTTGACCTGCCATTCAAGAGCGCGGTGCGCGCGGTATACAACGGGCAGGAAACCGGTGTCATGCACGCCTGCGGCCACGACAATCACGTCGCCATCCTCATGGGGACCGCCGAACTCCTGGCCGGCATGAAGGCTTCGCTCCCCGGCACGGTGAAGTTCATCTTCCAGCCGGCCGAAGAAGGGCCGCCGGTCGGCGGCGCTGGGCCCATGATCGAGGCGGGCGTACTCGAGAACCCGAAGGTGGACGCCATCTTCGGCCTGCACGTGGGCCCGGGACCGCTGGGGACCGTGGGATGGAGGGGCGGGGCGACCGCGGCCGCCGCAGACCAGTTCCGCATCGTCGTGCGCGGCAAGCAGACACACGGCGCCTATCCATCGGCCGGCATCGACCCGATCGTCATCGGCTCACAGATCGTGCTCGGGCTGCAGACAATCATCAGCAGGCAGTCCAACCTGATCACGGCACCCGCCGTCCTGACGGTGGGCGCCTTTCATGCCGGACTCCGGGAGAACATCATCCCCGATAGCGCCTGGATGATAGGCACCGTGCGCACGCTCGATGCGGGCATGCGTACCGACATTCTGGACCGTCTGAAGCGCACCGCCGAATCGATCGCCCAGAGCGCAGGGGCCAGTGCCGAGGTGCACATCGAACGCGGCTATCCGGTGACGATGAACGACGCCCCGTTGGCGCTCCGCATGATGCCGTCGTTGCAACGGGTAGTTGGCGCTGCGCAGCTCTTCGAATCCCAGCCGGGTACCGCCGGCGAGGACTTCTCGCGCTACGCAGAAAAGGTCCCGGGCTTCTTCTTTGGCCTCGGCGTCGCGCCCAAGGGGAGCGATCCGCGCACGGTTGCCCCCAATCACTCGCCCCTCTTCGTCGCCGACGAGGCGGCGCTCCCCATCGGGGTGCGCCTCATGGCGAGCGTGGCAGTGGACTACCTGATCGGGGAAACACGGGTACAGCCGTAACGGCGCGCAGTGCACACGCGCAGCAAACAGCACCCGCGATCGGCGTTCGAGCGACGCGGCTCCGGCAGGCCTACTCCGACGCCGCCCGCTCCCGCTCAACGCGTCGCGTCCGCATCCACGACGCCACCACACCGGCGACGAGGATCATGACCACCATCCCCAGCAGCCAGAAGTTGAAGTTCGGCCCCAGGTAGTCCTTCAGCAGGTCCGCCACCAGCATCTTGATCCCGACCAGTCCGAGGATCGCGGCGAGCGACACCTTCAGGTAGTGGAACTTCTCGATCGCTCCGGCCAGCGCGAAATACAGCGAGCGCAGCCCGAGTATGGCGAACACGTTGCTGGTGAAGACGAGGAACGGATCGGTGGTGATCGCGAAGATCGCCGGGATCGAGTCCACGGCGAAGATCAGGTCGGTCGTCTCCACGAGGACCAGCGCCACCGCCAGCGGCGTGAGGATCCACTTCCCCTGCTCCTTGATGGCGAAGTGTTGCTCGTGATACGTCGGCGTGATCGGAAATGCCTTCCGCACCTGCCGCACCACGAATCCGTCGCCGGGCGTCTCCTCGTCGTGCCGCATGGTCAGCATCTTGATCGCCGTGTAGACCAGGAAGATGCCGAACAGGTACAGGATCCAGTGATAGCGTGCGATGAGCGAAGCTCCCACGAGGATCATGGCGCCACGCATCACGAGCGCGCCGAGGATTCCCCAGAACAGCACGCGGTGCTGATACTGCGGTGGCACCCGGAGGTATTGGAAGATCAACGCAATGACAAAGACGTTGTCCGCGCTTAGCGACAACTCGATCATGTAGCCGGTGAAGAACTTGAGGGCCGCCAGGCGCCCGTCGTTCACCAAGCCGTCGAGCTTGTCGACCTCCGTGCCAAGCCCCAGCAGCTGGTGTTCGTACAGCGCGTAGACCACGCCGTTGAAGCACAGCGCCAGGAAGGCCAGGACCGCCGTGAAGCGCAGCGCTTCGCGGATCGTCACGACGTGGGCCTTCCTGTTCAGGAGTCCCAGATCGATGGCCAGCACGAGGAGCACGAAGGCGAGAAATCCGCCCCAGGCCCAGATTTCGGGATTGATAGAGGTAGCCCTGACGTCGTCGGTTTAGGTGGCGTCGAGCGACTCGGAGGCGGCCAATGCCGACTCCCACGTCGCCATCGCGGTCGCCAGCTCCTGCTTTACCTGCGCTAACTCCCGAGACATCGCGGTCGCGCGCGCGCGCCCGTTCGGGCTTGCAAAGATCTCCGGGTCGGCGATAGCCGCATCCAGCGACGCCACCTTCTGTTCCAGCTCAGTCACCCGCGACTCGGCGCGCTCGGCGTTGCGTCGGATGTCCCGCGCGTTGCCGCGCGACTTCGAGTCGCGCTCGGTGCGCTTCTTCGCCGCCGCCTTGTCCTGCGCCCGCCGTTCCGCGGCCGCCGCCGCCACACGCGTCGCCTGCTCCTTCTCCTCGCGCTCGCGCACTTCCTCGAACTCGGCAAAGTCGCCGTCGAACACCCGGATCTTGCCGTCACGCAGCTCCCACACCCGCGTCACGAGCTTTCGCAGCAACTCACGGTCGTGGCTCACGAGGACCACCGTCCCGGCAAAGCGCTCGATCGCGTCTTCCAGCTGCTCGATCGACTCCACGTCGAGGTGGTTGGTCGGCTCGTCGAACACCAGCAGGTTCGCCCCCTCCAGCATCATCATCGCCAAGGCCACCCGCGCCAGTTCGCCACCCGAAAGCGACGACGCCGACCGCATGACTTCATCGCCCGAGAACTGCACCATCCCCAGGTGCCCCTGGATCGCTCCCCGCTCCCACATCGGACGCATGTCGCCGATGATGTTGTACAACGACTTGGTGCGCGGCACGTTGGCGAAGTCCTGGCGATACATCGTCGCCTTCACCCCGCCGCCCATCCGGATCTCTCCACCCGCAAGCTCGCGCTCGCCGAACAGTGCCTTGAGCAAGGTCGACTTCCCCGTGCCGTTGGGGCCGATCAACCCCACCACGTCCCCACGACGCACCCACTCCGTGAAGTCGTGGAGCAGCGTCCGCTCGCCGATCTGGACCTTGGCGTGCTCGAAGATCGCCACCAGGTCGCCGCCTCGATCGCCCGGAAGAAAGCGAACCGCCATCGCCGAGTCGTCGTCGGGAGGCGGACTAAGCCTCGGCAGCCACTCCAGGCGCTTGCGACGCCCCTTGGCCTGCTTCGTGTTCTGCCCGGCGATGTTGCGCCGGACATAATCCTCCTCCTTCGCGATCGCCTTGGACTGCTTGTCGAAGGCCCGCGTCTGGCTCAAGCGCCGCTCCGCGCGCTGCCGCACAAAGTGCGAATAGCCGCCGTCGTACGGCACCGCGGTCTGGTCCTCCAGGTGCAACACGTGGTTCACCACGCGATCCAGGAAGGCCCGGTCGTGCGAGATCACGAGAATCGTCTCGTCCGTCTCGCGCAGGTACTCCTCGAGCCAGCGCGTTGTCTCGAGGTCCAGATGGTTCGTCGGCTCGTCCAGGAGCATCACGTCCGCCGGAATCACCAGCTGCCGCGCCAGCGCCACGCGCCCGCGCTCCCCACCACTCAGGTGCGTCAGCGCCTCGCTCTTGGCCCCCACCGCGTCGAACCCCAATCCCTGCAGCACCGCATCTACGCGGGACACGTATGTGTACCCGCCCTCGTGCTCGAACCGCTCCAGGTCGTGTGCGTACCGGTTGAGCTGCTGCTCAGTGACGTGCTCGCCAGCGTGCGCCAAGGCGTCGGCCTGGCGCGCGAGGTCCGCCTCCAAGCCGATCAGCTCCCGAAAGGCATCGGCCACTGCTCCCCAGACCGTCGTAACCCCGGGGAATTCACGATGCTGGTCGAGCACCGCAAAACGCAGGTTCGGCGTCTTCGCCATCGTCCCCACCGACGGCTGCATCGCGGCCGTCAGCAGCCGAAACAGCGTCGTCTTACCCGCACCATTCCGGCCAATAACCCCCCACTTCTCCCCAGCCGCCACCGTAAACGTGACATCCCGGAGGATCGTCGTCGCCCCGAAGGACACGCCAACGCCGTTAAAGGAGAACTGGGTCATGCGACGCCGGCACGAGCGGCAACCGCCCGCTCATGGCGCCCCCCCAACTCCCGTCTCCCGTCCCCCGTCCCCCGTCCGCAATTCACGCGTCTTTCCATTCCTTCCACGTATCCTCAGCAAGTCCAATCGTCAGCTTGTGCTGCCAGCGTACCATCGGCACGCGCAGCAGCAACGGCTCATCCGCCAGCTTCTCCATCCAGCGGTCGTCCGAGTAGCGCGCGGGCCCCAAACCAAGCTCCAGGAACCGCTTCGACTGACGGTCCAGCAGCGCCTCGACCCCGAACTTCTGGGCGAATCGACGCAGCTCGCCCAGGGCCGCCGCCCGTTCGTTCAGGTCGACGAAGTGCGTCCTGATCCGCCGCTCGGCGAAGAAGCGCAGTGCCTTCCGCGTCTCGGCACTCTTCTTCGTGCCGAAGATTTGTACTTCCATCATGCAGAGGAGTCTAACAGGGCCACGCGCCGCTCCTCTAGCCAGCAACGCATGAGCGAAGTCCCGTCCGCCGTGTATTTCGGCCCCCCCTCCGTCGAACGACGAAGCGTTCGATTCCCATCCCGTTCATGCCGGGGTGAAGTCGCCCCACAGCACAGTGTTCTCGCACACGACCCGGATATACTTGACCGTCGGGTCCTCGCTGGATCGAGGTTCGGAACGCCCGCACCATGCATCGGCCTTCATCAGACGTCGTCGCGCGTCCCCAACTCGATTGCAAAACGGTAACGCACATGACCCAGCCCGGATGCCTTCCATCCCGCGCGTCGCCGCATCGTCTACTCCTGTCTGCTCCTGTCCGCTCCTGTCCGCTCCTAGTCCAGCTCTCCTCGTGACCTCGCCACGTGGTGCCATCTCGCTCTCCACGCCGTTCCGCCCGGCGTGGTGGCTGTCCAATCCCCATCTCAGCACCATGTGGGGAAAGTTCTTCCGCGCTCCCCCACCGGTCGAGACGCAAGTCGAGCGCTGGGATACCCCGGACGGCGATCGGCTCGACATCGTGCGCACCGAGGGCACACCGCACGACGCCCACGCGCCGACCTTCCTGCTCCTGCATGGCCTCGAAGGCTCCATGCGCTCGCACTACACCGCTGGAACCTTGCACGCGGCGCAGCAGCAGGGATGGCAGTCCAACCTGCTCCTCTTCCGCACCTGCAACGGGAAGCTGAACGACGCCCCTCGTACCTACCACTCGGGCGAGACGGCGGACCTCGACTGCGTTGTCGATCGTCTGCTGGCGGACCGTCCCCTCGCACCACTCATCGTCGCTGGCGTCTCGCTGGGGGCAAACGTCCTGCTCAAGTGGCTGGGCGAACAGGGCGATGCTGCGCGCGCGCGTGTGACCGCAGCCACCGCCGTGTCAGCGCCGTTCGACCTGGCGCTGTCCAGCGCCCACCTCGACCGCGGCTTCTCGCGCCTCTACGTCTGGAACTTCCTCGCGTCGCTGAAGGCCAAGGCCCTCGCCAAGATCGCCCAGTACCCCGGCCTCGCCGATCCCGAACGCGTCAAGGCGGCGGACACACTCTGGGCATTCGACGACGCTTTCACCGCTGTCGTGCACGGCTTCGTCGATGCGGCCGACTACTACTACCGCTCGTCGTCGATCCGGTACCTGCACCAGATCCGCGTTCCCACGCTCCTGCTCAGTGCCCGTGACGATCCCTTTCATCCGCCGCAAATCCTCGACGAGGTCGCGCGCCTTGCGGCGATGAACCCCCACTTGCATCTGGAGTTCACCCGCCGAGGCGGACACGTCGGATTCGTGGAGGGAGTAACCCCCGCTCGTGCCGAGTACTACATGGAACGGCGCATCGTCGACTTCGGCGCCGCGCAGCTCGACAGGCGAGCAGCACTCCGCCCCATGGAAGCCCCCGCCTCGCCGGGTTAGCATCTTCCGCTCCGTTCGCTCCGTCCTTCCGCCGTCAAACTTGTGTCGGATGCCGCGCTGTTCGTCCTGATCTTCGGGGGCTTCGCTGTCCTCCGAATCGTTGCGGCTACCGTCGCCTTCCTCTTCATCCTGCCACGAGGCGATCGCTGTCCGAACTGCGATCGCCCGACCCTGCGCGTCGAGTCGATCCTCTTCGACCGCCTCCTCCCATGGTTTCGCAAGAGCTGGTGCCTCACCTGCGGCTGGCACGGACTCCTGCGATGCGGCCCGCTCTCGGAGTCCACGCCAAGCAAGCAGTACACCGGGGGAGGCGTTAGGCCACGTCGCCGCGGCCCATGACGAAGACCGACAACCAGTCCGGCCAGTTTCCGGTCAGCTCGAAGAAATCCTCGAAATAGGTCAACCCCGCGTCCTCGAGGTCGGCGATGAGGTCCTGCATCCCGTCGTCTTCGGGAATCGGGCCGATGCAGACCAATGTCCCCTCCACGCGGAATTCATCGGCCGTCAGCCCCAGTCGCGCATCGATTGCAGCGCGCGTGACGCCGCTGCGCTCGAAGGCTTCCCTGAGAATGACGAGGGCCGGGCGACCGGCGGGGAGTGAGAGCGGCATCGGGAAGCTGGGATCGGGTCGCGGAACGGCTCGGACCGGCCCCGGGACTCGTCCCGGTGAACCCGCCCCGAGAACCGGCCCGGCGGGGCCAGTCACATGCCCGTCACTCTACTGATTCTCTCACAAATTGTCGACGGACACACGCCGACCTATGGCGTCGGCGCGCCGGGCCACTGCTTGTGAGATGGCGTGTTCTGCCGGCGCCGGGTTGGGTGCACACCAGCGCCGACGTTAGCTTGCCGGTCCTATGTCGGCCAACGAGCAGGACTTCGACGTTCTCGTGGTGGGTGCAGGTCACGCTGGCACCGAGGCGGCCGTAGCCGCCGCCCGATGTGGCGCCACGGTCGGCCTGATCACGAGTGCCCTCGAGACCATCGGCCAGATGTCGTGCAATCCGGCCATTGGCGGAGTGGCCAAGGGCACGGTGGTCCGGGAAGTGGACGCGCTGGGCGGAATCATGGCCCGCGCCACCGACCTTGCCATGCTCCAGTTCCGCATGCTCAACCGCGGCAAGGGCGCGGCGGTCTGGGCTCCTCGCGCGCAATGCGACCGAGGGCTGTACCGCCGAGCAGTGCGGACCCTGCTCGAGCACCACGCGGGAATCCAGACCGTTCAGGGCACCGTCGCCCGCCTGATGATGGACGCTGACGGCCGCTCGGTGCACGGCGTCGAGACGCTGGAAGGACGCCGGTTCGGCGCCCGGGCTGTCATCATCACCGCCGGCACCTTTCTGCGCGGCCGAATCCACATCGGCACCGACACCCGCATTGCCGGCGGTCGAGCAGGGGAGGGAGCCACGCTCGACCTCGCCGAGCAGCTGGAGCGCGCAGGACTGGAGGTCGCTCGCTTCAAGACCGGCACACCACCTCGCATCGACGGGCGCAGCGTTGACTATTCGGCGCTGCAGGTTCAGGAGAGCGAAGTAGAGCAGTTTGATTACACCTGGTCTCACTTTTGGGCGACACCACGGCGACATAAAAGCGCAACTCGACACCCAGATCAACTGCCGTGCTGGATCACCTACCTCGGAGAGCCCGGCAAGAAGATCATCGAACAAAACATCGGTCGGTCGGCGATGTACGGCGGGGCGATCGCCTCACGCGGCCCCCGCTATTGCCCATCGGTCGAGGACAAGATCGTGAAGTTTCCCGCCGCCGAGCGGCACCAGATCTTCCTCGAGCCCGAAGGACACGACACCGCGGAGTTGTACGTGAACGGCCTCTCGACCTCGCTTCCGGCACCGGTCCAGCTCGACATCCTTCGCACCATTCCCGGCCTCGAACAGGTGCGCATGACGCGCGCCGGCTATGCCATCGAGTACGACTATTTCCCCCCGACGCAGCTCGACTCAACGCTGCAGGTCAAGGCAATCCAGGGGCTCTATTTCGCCGGGCAGATCAACGGAACCACCGGGTACGAAGAGGCTGCCGGACAGGGTGTGGTCGCCGGACTCAATGCCGCCTGCGCCGTTGCGGGGCGCGCGCCCGTGCTCCTCGGACGCGAGACGTCCTACATCGGGGTGCTTGTTGACGACCTGGTACAGCGTGGGGTCGACGAGCCCTATCGCCTGTTCACCTCACGCTCAGAGTTCCGGCTCACCGTGCGCCAGGATAATGCCCTCCGTCGGCTCGCGCCGATCGGCCGCACCCTCGGGTTGTTCACCCCCGACGAGGAGGTGCTCATCGAGACCCGGCTCGGCGACGAGGATACCGCCATGCGTCTCGCACTCGAGTGCAGCATTCGCCCCGAACAGGTGAACGCTCGGCTGGCCGAAATGGGGAGCGCGGTCATTCCGCACTCCGTGAAGGTGGTCGAGCTCGCGCGGCGACAGCACGTCGAGTTGCGCGAGCTCTTCTCCTTGGCCGGCGTGGGACGCGAGCTGGCCCTCGACGCCATTATCACCACCGAGCTGCAGATCAAGTACGCCGGCTACTTCGACCGGGAACGCGCGCAGGCCGACAAGATGCGCCGCATGGGGCACTTCGTCCTCGAAGTGGACCTCCCGTACGACTCCATGCAGTCGGTCTCCTTCGAGGCGCGGCAGAAATTCGCCGCGCAGCGCCCCCGCTCCCTTGCCCAGGCGTCGCGCATTCCGGGCGTCTCACCCAACGACCTGCAGAATCTCGTCCTCGAGGTCGAACGACATCGACGCGTTGCGGCGGCCGACGGCCCTGCGTCTTGAAGCAGCGCCTGTAGGTCGGGCGACGTGATGCACCTGCCCGTGAGCCGGGCGACTACGCGCCCATGCCTCCACCACATCCCGACAGCGCCGCGCCGACGCACAAACTAACTATTGCTGCCATGCGAGCTGCCGCGCTCGTGATGGCGGTACTCGGTGCGTTTCCCCTGGCCAACTGGATCGCCGGCGGGCACGAGTACGAGAACTACGCGCAGGTCCGGAGCGAGTGGGCAACCGGCGCGCTCATCGTGTTCGGCTTCGCTGCGGTCCTCACCATCCTCTCGCGTCGCCTGCCGCTCTGGCGCCCCGGATTGTTCTCGGGAATCGTGCATGCCGCCCATGCGCATCCGGTGCGCACCGGCGTCCTTTTGTTCGCGACGACCCTCGCCGTCTACGTCGTCGTTGCGCTGTGGGTCCTGTCGGGACGCCCCCTCCTGATCGACGAGATCGGGCACATCTTCCAGGCCCGAATCTTCGCCCAGGGTCGGCTCTGGCTCGACCCTCCCCAGTACCCCGAGTTCTTCAGCGCGCTGCACGTCATCGACTTCGGCGGCAAGTACTACGCGCATTTCCCGCCAGGCGGCCCGCTCCTCATGCTGCCAGCGGTCGTCCTGGGAATCCCATGGATCGTTGGGCCGCTCTTCGGCGCCATCTCGGCGACCCTGTTCTGGGCGCTGGTGCGGCGCATCGAGTCGCGCCCCGCCGTCGCGCTGGCCGCCGCCCTCCTCTTCGCCTTCGCCCCGTTCGTCGCGTTTCTCTCCGGCTCGCACATGAATCACGTGCCGGTGCTGACCTGCCTCCTGCTGGCGATGTACGCGCTCGTGCGCCAGACCGACGACGACGCGCCACATCCCGGCTGGGGGGCACTCTGCGGAGGCGCGTTAGGCGTGGCTGCGAGCCTCCGCCCCCTCGACGCGGTGGCGTTTGCGCTCCCCGCCGGGCTGTGGATGTTGTGGCGTACCATCCAGCGAAAGAGCCGGTTTCCGGAACTCATGACCGCCGGCATCGCGATTACCCTCCCGATCGCCGGCGTGCTCTGGTACAACAGCCAGGCCACCGGGCAGCCGCTCGTCTTTCCCTACGAGCTGCTCTGGGGCAAGAGCCACGGCTTGGGCTTCCACGCCGCGCCCTGGGGCGAACCACACTCTCCGCTGCGTGGACTGGAACTCCTCAACATCTATTTCCTTCGACTGCAGACCAACCTCTTCGAACTCCCGGTCCCGTCGCTCATCGCCCCCATTGTGGCGCTCGCCGCGACGCGGCGTGTCGAGCGCTTCGATCGTTATCTGCTGTGGACCGCGGGGGGTATCGTTGCGCTGTATTTCTCCTACTGGGGCGACGGGTTCTTCCTCGGCTCGCGTTTCTTCCTGGTCCTGGCCCCCGCTCTCGCGCTGTGGAGCGCACGGTGCCTTCCCGCGCTGCGCGAGCGGTTTCCCTCGGCAACGACACTCTATCGGGGCGCAGTCTTCGCGGCCGCGAGCGCGCTTGCGATTGCCGTCCTTGTTGGAATCCCGTACCGCGCCTTCGTGTACCGGAACGGCTTCCTGTCCATGCGCCTTGACCTCCCCGAGATGGCGGAACGTCAGGGCGTGCGCGATGCGATCATCTTCGTACGGGAAGGATGGGGCTCGCAGCTCATTGCCCGTATGTGGGCGCTCGGCGTGCCGCGCAGCGAGACCGAATCGATCTATCGTGCGGTCGATGCGTGCGTCCTGGACCACGCGCTGCAGCGGCTCGAGCGGTCGACTGTCCGCGACTCCGCAGCATGGCAGCAGCTGCAACCACTGATGCGCGACTCGCTCCGACTCGAGAAGGGGACGTTGACGCCGGACCGCACGTTGCGATCGCTCCCGGGGTCGACATATGACACCGAATGCACCGCGCGGGTGATGGAGGATCGCGCCGGATTTACCGTCGGCACCTCGGTCCTTGCCAATGCGCCGTCCAGCAACATCTTCGCGCGCGATCTGCATGGCCGCGACACGTTGCTCGTTCAACAGTTTCCTGGTCGACCACTCTTCTTGCTCCGGCCGACCTCAAGCGAACTTGGCGCCCCTCTGGTTCTGGAGCCGCTGCGCCCCGATTCGGTCGCACGCTCGTGGGGGGTCTCGATGCCTGCTCACGAAGCTGCTGACGTTCCGTCGCAGATCCGCTAGGTCGACTCGTTCTCTCGCATCGCAGGGATTCTTACTTCCGCAGGTTGCGACGTTGCGATGCCGATGATGATGCCATAGTGGCGTAGTGGTGTGCTTGATATCGACTGTTCAGCGACCCATTGGTTCGGAGTGAGCGCCCCCCCGTCCCACCCTCAGCACCGCACTCCACACCACGAGCAAGTGCGCGCCTCGTGCGTGCGTCGGTCTGTATGACTGCGTCAGGGTGCGAACAGGCGCTAGGCGCGAGCGGATCGAAGTCGATTCGTGCTGGTAGAATGGAGCGTCGACGCGCCCGCCCTCGAGCCGAGGCATCCCTGGTCGATCGTTGCCCACCGGCACGCGCTTTCTGCGCGCCTCATTCCATTGGAACGAAGCTCGAATCCTGCGGAATTCGGATGGGACGGATTCAGACGGTCGGCTGCTACATAGTATCTCTAGGAGACTTAACATGTCGTTCGATCGTGCTGCCAACCGGGGTATGGTGCGACTAGCTGGGATGGCCGCGATAGCGCTGCTCCCGCCGGCCGCTGGCTGCGCGCAGGATGCGCCCGCTCAACCGAACATTCATCCGCCGTCTCAGATCGTAACTACCGCGACGGGCGAGGCGACCCTCATTCCGGACCGAGGGATCATCACGTTTGCGGTTGAAGAACGTGCGTCGACGGCGGCGGCGGCGGGTGCCCAGAATGCTCGACTGCAGGCGGCGGTCATCTCGGCGCTCCGTGCAAAGGGCGTCGCGCCAGAACACATCAGCACCAGTGGGTATTCCGTCAGTCCAGACGAGCAGTACCCCAAGGGAGAGCGGAAGCTGGTTGGCTACATCGCGCGAAACTCGGTTGTTGTCGATGTACAGAAGCTCGATCTAGTCGGTGCGCTAATAGACGCCGCGCTGGGTGCCGGCGCGAACAGCATCGGTGGACTTCAGTACTACAGCACCAGTTTCGAAGCCGTGCGTCGCTCGGCTTTGGAGTCTGCGGTGGTGAAGGCCAGGGCTGACGCCGAGGTGATGGCGCGGGCGGCCGGTGGGTCGCTTGGCGCACCACTCGAGATTGCGGCGAACAACACGGGCATTCCGCGTGCGATGGTGCTGCAGCAAGTAGTGGCTACAGGTCGGGCGATGAGCGCAGGCGTCGAGACTCCTGTGTCAGTCGGCGAGCAGAAGGTGACCGTGATGGTGACGACCCGCTGGGTGTTCGTGGCAACGCGCTGAACCCCTGTCTCGGACACCCCGTCATTCGATCGCGGCACCGGGCCTGAGGTATCCGCTCGGCGCGAGGCTCCGGTTGGTTCACAGTATGGCGTACTGTCATGCTCGCTTAGCGACCGGGCAAGCTAGCTGCCCTGATTTCTGCCTCGCGCGGGGAGTCAGCCATCCCCATTCGATCATGTTTCACGTGAAACACTGCCTCCGTTCCGCCTATGGGAGAACTGGAGGCAGTTTCCTCGATATCACGCTGTGTTTCACGTGAAACGGCTGGCAGCATGCCGACGGTGAGGCGATATTCCCCTCCCCAGAATCCAACGCTCGAATCCAAGGAGTCGCCGCGCCCGTGGCAAGAATTATCGCCATCGCCAACCAGAAAGGCGGCGTCGGCAAGACGACAACCGCTGTAAACCTCGCAGCGGCTCTCGCAGCCGCCGAGCAGCGCACCTTGCTGGTAGATGCGGATCCGCAAGGAAATGCGACTAGCGGACTCGGCATTTCGCGCACGGATATCACCCGTACCACCTACGACATCCTCCTCGGACTTGCCGCCACGGAGTCGGCGTTGCTCCGTAGCGTCCATTTTCGCTCGCTCGATCTGCTGCCCGCCTCGGCCGACCTGGCTGCCGCTGAAATCGAGCTGGTCGAGGTCGAGGCGCGAGAGCACGCGATGCGAAGAGCGTTCGCTCAAGTACGCGATCAGTACGACTTCATACTCATCGACTGTCCACCGTCACTGGGCCTGATCACCGTCAACATGCTGGCCGCTGCGGATGGCGTGCTCATCCCGCTTCAATGCGAGTACTATGCACTCGAGGGCCTGAGCCAACTGCTCAATACCATCCAACTCGTTCAGCGCCGCCTCAACGACCACCTCGTCGTCGACGGTGTCCTGCTCACCATGTACGACGCGCGGCTGAACCTGTCGCGGCAGGTCGCATCCGAGGCGCGCGAGTATTTTGGCGACACGGTGTTCGAGACGGTCATTCCTCGTAATGTGCGCCTCGCCGAGGCGCCGAGCTTCGGCAAACCCATCATTGTTTACGACGTCGCTTCGGTAGGAGCAGTGGCATATCTCACTGCCGCACGCGAGGTTATCCGAAGACTAGGAACGTCTGTTTCCTCCGCTGCGACCGCGAACGCCGCGGGGCTGTAAACGTACGTTTGCCGTCCTGCGCCTGCTATTCCTGCCGTTCAATCCCCATATGACCCCACGCGACACCATGACGGAGAAACCACGTCGCCTCGGTCGAGGACTCGAAGCCCTCATTGCCGGCGCCGGATCGTCAGTCCCCGCGGCGGTCCCCGCAGGCACCGCCGAAGCCGCTGCGTCGCCCTTGCGGTCCATCCCCATCGGCGACATTCGCCCGAATCCGTTTCAGCCGCGTCGTGACTTCCGACCCGAGGAACTCACCGAACTCGAAAACTCGATCCGCGCCAGCGGCCTACTGCAGCCCGTTACTGTGCGTGCACACGCCACCGGTGGCTACGAGCTCGTCGCGGGCGAACGCCGGTTCCGGGCAGCCAGCCGCCTCGGGTGGTCGGAGATCCCCGCCGTCGTGAAAACGCTCGATGATCGCGAGATGCTCACCCTTGCACTCATCGAGAACCTGCAACGCGCTGACCTCAACCCCCTCGACGAGGCCCTCGGCTTCCAACGCCTCATCGATGAGTTCACCCTCACGCAGCAGCAAGTCGCCGACGCCGTCGGAAAGGATCGCTCGACGGTGGCCAACCTGCTCCGCGTGTTGCAGCTACCCGACGGCATCAAGCGCCTCGTCCGCGACGGCGTCATCTCGTTAGGCCACGCGCGCGCACTGCTCGCGATGCCCAACGAACGTCTCATGCTCGACACAGCCAAGCTCATCGTGGACCGCGGCCTCTCCGTGCGCGAAGCCGAACGCATTGCCCAGGAAGCCCGGCCGACCGAGGATCGTCCCAAGGCGCCCCGCGCGGCTGACCGTGGGCGCGATGCGCACGCCGCTGAGTTGCGTCGCCTGACAGAAATGCTGCGCCGTCACCTGCAAACCGACGTGCGCCTGAACGTCGAAGGGGACTCCAAGGGCGAGATCTCCATTCGGTTCTACTCGGCCGACGACCTGCACCGCCTGCTCGAGTCGATCCTCGGACGTCCCCTCGACGACGCCTGACCCCCGCGACCGCTCCTTCCACTCCCCGCGTGCACCTCATGGCCCTCTTCAACAAGCCAGCCGAACGTCCCGTCACCCGCCTCGACGCCGCAGGCGCCGAATCCTCAATGTCGGTCATCGGCAGCGGCATGCGCATCACCGGTGACATCGAAAGCAATGGCGTCATCAAGGTCGAGGGCACCATCGAGGGCGCCGTGCGCGGCGCGCGTCAGCTGCTGCTCGGCAAGGGCGGAACCATTCACGGCGACATCTTTGCCATCGACGCCATCCTCGGCGGCACGGTCGTCGGAACCGTGGTCGCCAGTGAGCGAGTGGAAATCCAGGGAACATCCAGCGTGGAGGGCGACATCCATACCAAGAGCATGGTCGTCTTCGAGGGCGGAATGATCAACGGTTCCGTGCGCATGGGCGAGCACGCCAACCTCGCACAGTCCCCGCCCGCCTCGGCAAGCGAAGACCCCGTTGGCGTCGCGGGACCCTAGACTCGGACGGCCAGCTGCCACGACGTACTCTGTTCGCCCACTCACCCGCGGACGGTCCGTCGCCCGGGCGCTGCTGCTCGGGAGCAGGAGGTCGCACGATAGCTGGACCGATCCACCCCGATCACGTTCGACGCACAAACTTGGGGTGCGTGCAGGACATTCGTTTCACGACTGTGGCGTAACAGCCATGCTCACGGCCGCTTTCTGAGGTAATCGTCGTGTCGCATCAGCGATTCTCCACACTCTTCCACATGGTTTTCCTCACGCTGATCGCGATCGGCGTGACCGCCTGTGGAGAATCAGACGCTGGAGACGCCGGCACCTTCCGGGTCGCGCTGCTCACCCCCGGTTCCATCTCGGACCAGTCCTGGAACGGCAGCGCCTACGAGGGCCTGCTGCGCATTCGCGATTCACTCGGCGCCGAGGTCAGCCACATCCAGACCAAGACCCCGGCGGAGTTCGAGGAGAACTTCCGGCAGTACGGAGCGCAGGGATACCGGCTCGTCTTTGGCCATGGATTCGAGTTCCAGGACGCAGCCGCTCGCGTCGCCCCGGAGTTCCCCAAGACGATCTTCGTCACTACATCGGGTAACACGAGCGGTCCCAACCTTGCCGGGATTCGCTTTGCCTTCGAGGAGCCGTCGTTCATGGCGGGCATGGTCGCCGGTGCATTGACCAAGTCCCGCGTCATCGGCGCGATCGGTGGCACCGAACTGCCCCCCGTGAAGGACTCATTCAGGGCCTTCACCGAAGGGGCTCGCTCCATGAATCCCGATGTGGAAGTCCTGATCGCGTACATCGGGTCGTGGGATGATGCGAGTGCAGGGAAGGAGCAGGCGCTTGCGCAGATCGCGCGCGGCGCGGACGTCATCTTTCAGAACGCTGACGCCGCCGGCCTTGGTGTATTCCAGGCCGCGCGCGAATCGGGGAAGGCGTATGTCTTCGGGTCAAACTCCAACCAGAACGCCGTCGCGCCCGAGGTCACGGTTGGCAGCGTAGTGGTCGACGTTCCGCACGCATTCCTGTTCGTGGCCCGCCAGATCGTCGACGGCACCTTCGTCCCGCGCGTCGTCCCGATGGGATCCAGTGTAGACGCCGTCCGGCTCGAGATGAACCCGGCCCTCTTGTCTGTAGTCCCCCCCGCCGCGATTGCGGCCGTCGATTCGGTTCGTGCCGGGATCGCCGCAGGCAAGATCGTCATCGAACCGGGACGCCCGTTCCCCAAGGCTCCCTGAACCCAGCACGCCCCAACCATGCCCAGCGCCACCGAACTCGCCGCATTTCTTGACGCGGTGCTCGAGTCATCAGGCTTCCCGGACTATCCGGGGGCACTGAACGGATTGCAACTCGACCACCGGGGGCCGGTACGCCGCGTCGCGGCCGCCGTTGATTTCTCCGGCCGGACCATCGATGCGGCGCTGAATGCCGACGCCAACTTCCTGATCCTGCACCACGGCATGTTCTGGAGCGGGGCGCAACGCATCAACGGCCAGGTCTACGAACGCCTGCACCGCCTCATGGCCCATGACGTTGCCGTCTACGCCTCGCACCTCCCACTCGACTCTCATCCTACGCTCGGGAACAACGCACGCCTGGCGAGCGCATTGGGGCTGGAGGCGAGCGAACGATTCGGCGCGTACGAAGGAGTCCCGATCGGTGTCGCTGGCGAAACAGACATGGCCACCGCCGATCTCCTCGTCCGCGTCGACGCCTACGCCCAGTCATTCGGGGGGGGCGCACGCGCCTCGTGGATGCCCGAGGGGCGACGGACCATCCGCTGGGCCATTTCGTCAGGTGCCGGGATCGGCAGCAAGGAGATTCGCGACGCGCAGGCGCGCGAGATCGACACGCTGATCGTGGGTGAGGGACCCCATCACACCACGGTCGATGCCGCCGATGCCGGCATCGTCATCATCTATGCCGGCCACTACGCGACCGAGACGCTGGGCGTCTGCGCCCTCGCCGACGCGCTCACCCACCAGTTCGGCGTCCCCTCCACCTTCTTGCTCCTTCCAACCGGGTCGTGACCGTCGCCCTCGAGCTCGACGGATTGCGCAAGCGGTTTGGCGTCGTCGAGGCGCTCGCAGGGGCTTCCATGCGCGTGCGCGGAGGCACCGTTCACGCCTTGCTCGGCGAGAACGGTGCGGGGAAGACCACCCTCATGCGCATCGTCTATGGCACGCTGCGCGCCGATGCCGGCGCCGTGTCCGTGGACGGCGCCCCGGCCACCTTCCGCACCAGCGCCGACGCCATTGCCAGGGGCATCGGCATGGTGCATCAGCACTTTGCGCTGGTCCCGGCCATGACGGTCGCCGAGAACGTAGCGTTAGGCATGCGAGGCCACTACGATGCGCGGGCCGCCGCTGCGCGCGTGCGCGACCTCGGCGCAACGACCGGACTGGTGCTCGACCCAGACGCGCGCGTCGAGACGCTCCCCGTCGGAGCGCAGCAGCGGCTCGAGATCGTCAAGGCGCTGGCCCGCAACGCTCGCCTGCTGATCCTCGATGAGCCGACGGCCGTCCTTGCGCCTGACGAGGCCGACGACTTGATGCGCTGGATCCGTCGCTTTCGTGACGACGGGCACGCCGTCGTCCTCATCACGCATAAGCTCCGCGAAGCGCTCGCCATTGCCGACGACGTTACTGTCCTTCGACGTGGAACAACGGTCCTGACCGGATCCGTTGCAGCGCTTGACGAACCAACGCTCGTCGCCGCGCTGCTGGGCGAGACCTCCGCGCGCGCCGACGCGGCCCGCCCGCTCGTCAGCAGGTTGCCGCTGACGGAGCAGCGGACAGATGTACCTTCACACCCTGGCCGCGACAGGCGCCTGGTGGCCACGTTGCAGAACATCTCCGTCTCCTACGCAAGGCGTGCGCCGATCCTGCACAACGTCACGCTCGACCTGCGGGCCGGTGAGATCCTCGGCGTCGCGGCGGTGGAGGGATCAGGCCAGCATGAGCTCATGCGCGTGCTCGCCGGGCGACTGACGCCGACGTCCGGGACGCTCAGCCTGCCGCATGCAGTCGCCTTTATCCCCGAAGACCGCCATCGTCACGCCATGGCCCTCGACATGTCTCTCGTCGAGAACGTGGCACTGCGTGGCCTGTCCAAGCGACGCGGTCGCATGGAGTGGCGTGCGCTGCGTAACGCAACCAACGAGATCCTCTCCCGCTTCGATGTGCGGGCGCCGGGGCCGCTCGCGTCGGGCCGAGCGCTGTCCGGAGGGAACCAGCAGAAGCTCATCCTCGGACGCGAACTCGCTGATCGCCCGGAAATGATCGTCGCAGAAAACCCGACACGCGGCCTGGACATTCGTGCGGCGGCGGCGGTGCAGGGCCACCTGCGTGCCGCGCGCGACGCCGGAAGCGCTGTGGTGATGTATTCCAGCGATCTCGACGAGGTACTTTCGCTGGCAAGTCGGCTCATTGTGGTGCACGCCGGTCGCGTCGTGCACGTGGAGCATCCGACGCGCGAGACGGTGGGACGAGCGATGCTCGGGGCGCAGTAACGAAGACGCCGCACGAGTGCGTCGATGGCAGACACAACACCAGCCGATGGGCTGCACCCGTACGAACCCCTGCTGCACGAAACATCGAGCGCCGAGTCGGCGCGGACACGTGACGTCTACAGGGAACTGCTGGCCCGCGATGACTTCGCCCACGGTGTGCAGCTCGCGGGGAACCACTCGGACGACAGCGAGAGCTCGGGCAATATCGCCGGGCAGAGGATTCGTGAGAGGTGAGAGAAGGTGAGGGAAGGTGAGGGAAGGTGAGGGAAGGTGACTGGATGCGGTATCTCGAGTTCAGTTCGGGGCCGCGAGCCCCCCTCGGCAGCGGCGTCGGAGGTAGACACGACACCTCAAACTCCGTACGATCCCTGGCCGGCACCGCCTGCCAATCGCCAGCTGACCGGACATGCCTCCCCCCACACGACCTAACGCGCCGCGACCACGAGACGCGACGCCGTCCGACGACAGCCACCCCAGACGCTGGCGCACCCTCGCGATCCTCACGCTCGCCGAACTGCTCGCCATGTCGCTCTGGTTTGCGGCAAGTGCCGTCTCGGCACAATACCGCGTCCTCTGGGACCTCTCCGCCAGTCAGGTCGCCTGGCTCACCACGGTCGTGCAGCTCGGCTTCGTCGCCGGCACGGCCGTGTCGGCGCTGCTCAACCTCGCCGATCTTGTCCCCGCCCGACGCCTCTTCGCGGGCTGCGCCATGCTCGGCGCAGTTGCCAACGCTCTCACTCTCACGGCCGATGGACTGCCGGCAGCCCTCGGGTGGCGGTTCCTGACCGGCGTGGCGTTGGCCGGCGTGTATCCGCCGGCCATGAAGATGATCTCCACCTGGTTCCGCGCCCGCCGCGGTCTCGCCGTCGGCACCGTCGTGGGGGCGCTCACCGTGGGGAAGGCATTCCCATACCTCATCCACGCCATCCCCGGTGTGGGGATCACTCCGGTCGTACTTACTGCATCGGCGGGCGCGGTTGTAGCCGCGGGGCTGGTCTGGCTCGGTTACCACGATGGCCCGTATCCCTTTCCACCACGTCCCTTCTCATGGGGCCTGGCACGTGATGTGGTGCGATCGCGCCCGTGGCGGCTCGCGACGGGAGGCTATCTGGGCCACATGTTCGAGCTGTACGCGGCATGGACCTGGCTCCCCGTCTTCATCGCCGCGAGCATCGCGCTGTCCGACCCAGGGACCGGCGTACCGCGTGAATCCATCGCGTCGCTCATTGGCTTCGCGGCCCTCGCCATCGGCGGCGGCGGATGCATCTGGGGAGGCGTCGTCGCAGATCGACGCGGACGTACCTGGCTTGTCACCGTCGCCTTGGCCATCAGCGGCGCGTGCGCGGTGCTCATCGGCTTCACATTCGGCACGTCTCTCTGGCTCGTCGTCCCCATTGCGCTGACCTGGGGGTTCTTCGTCGTTGCCGACAGCGCTCAGTTCTCGGTGCTGGTCACGGAAAGCGTTCCGCCGCATGCGGTAGGTACCGCCCTCACGCTCCAGACCTCGCTCGGCTTCCTGCTGACCGCAGTCACCATCCAGCTCATTCCCCCGCTCGCGGCCGGGCTCGGCTGGAGATGGGCGTTCGCCGTCCTCTCGCTCGGACCCGTGTTCGGGATTGCGAGTATCCGGCGATTGATCAGGCTCACGACTGTGAAAGCAACGCTGGCGGATCCGAGCGCATCGCGCCCCTCGGTACTCGGCTAGTTCCAGCGCCCCGCTGGGCCCCACTCGCGACTCCCGCTCGCGACTCCCGCTCGCGACTCCCGCTCGCGACTCCCGCTCGTTGCACGCGCGACCGATACTGGAAGGAAGTTGCCCCGTTCACGCACCTTCGGTGAAGGACCCGTCGGCATGCGTGCGCAATGCCTTCGCGTGCGCAATGCCTTCGCGTGCGCAATGCGTCCGCGTGGAACGCCTGTGCCGACCGCCGTCGTTGACCCCGCACGGCGCTTACCTTTCGTTGGCTCGCTGACTTCCTCGTCGAGCAATTTCCGCATCAATGCCCATCCCGACTCCCACTTCACCCACGCCTCAGGCGACGTCCCCGAAAGCGACGCGTCGCATGGTGCCGTGGAAGCTCGCCCTCGGCATCAGCATCGGTTGGAAGGTCCTCGTCCTCACGCTCGGCGCCGCAGTGCCACGGTGGGTCATTGGCGATGGCCTCGACCTGATTCCCGTCGCATCGCATGCATATGCAAAGCAGGCCCAGGTGACGGCGATGACGCTGTGGAATCACCCGCTCGAGCGACTGGGCATCGTGCGAGCCATGCGTGTCACTCGAGTCGACAGCACGGTCCCGAGGAACGTACCGAGGAATGTACCGAGCTACGATGCGGCGCCCTCGGCCCAGCCTGGCTCGACGCCCGTCTTCGCCCCACGCTCACCCCACATCGCGCAGGGCGACCGGTGCCGCACTCGGAGCGCCACCGTCGTGGCCTACACATACTTTGCCATTCCGTACTCGCAGGTGCGAACCGTGTGCGACTCGGGCGTGGTGGAGTACCGGCTGTTCCGGCGTCGCTCGTAGCATGACGCGTTTGGCGCCGTTGCGCCCGTCGGCGAGTGTCACCCCGCTGGTGCTCACCCTCGCCCTCGCCCTCGGCATCGTCGCCCTCCTCGCGGCGATCCTGACCCTTGGTGGATTCAACGTGGGCCGGGCAATGACGGCGCTGGTGCGAGGGGCCGGGGGGAGCAGCTACGCAATCTTCTCGGCGACGCTGGTCCGCGCGACGCCCCTCATCCTGACCGGCCTGGCGGTTGCACTCGCCTTCAAGGCCGGCATCCTGAATATCGGCGCCGAGGGACAACTCCTCACGGGGGCGGCGGTCGCGGCGGCCGTGGCGCTTGGCATGGGCCCGTCGTTAGGCGCTGGGGCGCTCGTGATCGCGCTCATCGCGGCGGCGGCCGGCGGTGCCCTGTGTGCCGCTCTCCCGGCGTGGTTGCAGCGACGATTCGGCGTCCTCGAAGTCATCAGCACGATCATGATGAACTTCATCGCCTTGTACGGTGTCGGATACCTCGTGCGCGGCCCATTGCAGGAACCGACCCGCGCCTATCCGCAATCGTCCGCCATTCCCGACGCGACCCACCTGCCGATTCTCATTCCGGGGACGCGCCTGCATGTCGGATTCGCCATCGCGGTGATCGCGACACTGGCCGCGTGGTATGTGACGCGCAATCTGGCAGCCGGCTTCAGGCTGCGCGTGGTGGGGTCAAACCCCTCGGCGGCGGCGAGCGCCGGAGGCCTCGACGTTCCGGCCGTGACATTTCGTGTCTTCCTGCTGAGCGGAGCGCTCGCCGGGCTCGCCGGGGGCGTCGAACTCACGGGGGTGACGTATGCCCTGTACGAGAACATCTCGCCGGGGTACGGCTATACCGCGATCGCTGTCGCGCTCCTGGCGGGATTGCATCCGGGACTCGTCCTGGCCAGCGGGATCCTGCTCGGCGCTCTGGAAGCCGGTGCGGCGGCGATGCAGCGCGAGGCCGGTGTACCGCTCGTCCTGGTGAGTGTCGTCGAGGCGCTCATCATTCTGGCGATCGTCGGGGCACAGGCCTTCCTCTCTCGACGGAGTGCCGGGAGCACGGGGGCTGGGACATGACCGAAGCACTGACCGCCTTCCTCGAAGCCACCGTGCGCACCGCGACGCCGCTCGCCTTTGCCGCCCTTGGCGAGACCGTGTCCGAGCGCGCGGGCGTGATCAATGTTGGCTTGGAGGGCGTGATCATCGCCGGGTGCTTCGGGGCGTTGGTCGGGGCACAGGGTGGCAGCGTGGAGATGGGACTGCTCGGGGGGGTGCTCGGTGGAGCAGCGTCCGCTGGAGTGTTCGCCCTGTTCGTCACTTGGCTGCGTGCGGACCAGATCATCACCGGCACTGCCCTGACTCTCGGGGCCCTGGGACTCACGGGCACGCTCTACCGGTCCCTGTTTGGCACCACCGGAGCCGCCCTCACCATTCCGACCCTTCGCCCGATCGCCATCCCCGTTCTCAGCGACCTCCCGCTCTTCGGCGCTGCGTTCTTTCGACAACCCGTGGTGACCTACCTGCTTTACCTGCTGGTCGGGCTGGTCTGGTGGTTCCTCACACGTACGCACGCTGGCCTGGCGCTCCGCGCAGTGGGAGAGCAGCCCGAAGCGGCGGAAGCGGCAGGAATCCGCCCGGCGCGTCTGCAAGCCGCGGCCGTGCTCGTCTCCGGGGTGCTGGGCGGGATGGCAGGCGCATCGCTGGTGCTCGCCCAGGTCGGGACATTCACCGAGGGGATGTCGGCAGGGCGTGGCTTCATCGCCATCGCCATCGTCGCACTCGGCCGGTGGCGCCCTCTTGGTGTCGCCCTCGCCGCCCTCCTCTTCGGCGGTGCCACCGCGCTCCAGTACCTCTTGCAGTCCATGGGGACCGACTTGCCGTACCAGCTCTTCCTCGCCTTCCCGTATATCCTGACCCTTGTTGTGCTCGCGGCCGGGTCCGCCCGTGTGCGCGCTCCCGCCGCACTCGGTCGGCGCAACATCACCGGCCACTGAACGATCAGCGCCCGGGATGCTCGTCGTCGCACTGATCATCGTCGTCACCCTCGCCGCGGGCGCCATGGTATGGCACGCCCTGCTCGTGGCTCCGGGCGATGTGCAGCTGACGAAGCACGAGGTCCCGATTCCGGGACTCCCGCCGGCATTCGATGGCTATCGCATCGCCGTGCTCGCCGACTTCCACCACGGCCCGCAGCAACCCGCCCACCGCGCGCGACGCGCCGTGGCCTTGGCCAACGCCCAGTCGCCGCACATCGCCGTCCTGCTGGGTGACTACGGAACGTCGGAATGGGCGGCCCGCGACCTGTCGCTCCGCTGGTACCATCGCACCTTCGAGGTGCTTGGGCCCATACTTCGAACCCTTCGTGCGCCCGACGGCGTGCTGGCCGTCATCGGCAACCACGACTACTACGCCAGCGGCGATGAGACGCACGACTGGCTCGAATCGTTAGGGGTGCGCGCCCTGCGCAACGCGGCCATCGACGTACCATCGCCCGATGGTCCGGTGCGCTTCGTCGGCCTCGACGACCTCGAGGAGGGGATTGTCGACGCCGATATCGTCGCCGACCTGGTGCGTGGCGACTCGCCGACGATCGTCCTCTCCCATCATCCGGACGGCGTACGCTTCTGCCGCCATCCCAGCGTGCGCCTCGTCCTCTCCGGACACACGCACGGAGGTCAGGTCGTCCTTCCCTGGCTCGGGGCCCCGATTACGCGTTCCGAGGTCTGTACCCGACTCCAACCCGCTGGCTGGGTCGCCAATCCCTACGCTCCGCTCTTCGTCTCCCGAGGCATTGGCTCGCAGATTCCCGTGCGGGTTGGCTCGACGCCCGAGGTCGTGATCCTGACCCTGCGTACCCTCGAGCACGAACCCTCCGGTACGGACTGATCTGATCAGGGCAGTCGGGCGCGACTCATCGTGCCAGCCCGAAAGGCCTCGACCTCAGCATCCGACGTACGGACTGGTCCACCGCAGGCGCCACCGTCGCCCTGCGGTCCGCTCAAGCAACCCGTAGATCACACCGTCTCCGACGTAGCGCGCGAGCAGTACTGAGACATCGTGCGTGGGCGCGAATCGGGCGATCACCATGACCTCGCTCGATTCCAGCGTCTCCTCACCCCCAGCAGCACGCTCGGTGTAGGCGATGTCGAACCGCCCGCGCGTCATGCTGTCTCGCTCGGCGACGAGTAGCAGGTGTTCCTGCTTCGGGTTGGCTTCCTGGTTGAGCGTGCGCCAGACCTCCGCGATCAACCCATCCACGCCAGGGGCCACCGGAAAGCGATAGGCACGGCGCACTTGGTAGGGAAGGCCGCGCAGCTCGGCGACCGTATCACCCGGCACGCTCGATGCAATGCGCGCGATGTCGATGGCCAGCCGTGACGAGTCGGCCGAGGAGAGTCCACTAATCGAATCATACGGGATCGCCAGGGCCCGTCCGCGCACCAGGCCGACCGCCCACGCCCGACTCGCCGAGTCATCCCGCACTCCCGACAGCTGCACCAGGGGCCAGCCCGAACACTCCTCGGGTGCCTCCAGCGGCACCACGGCACTGACCATCCCGTCGCCGACCAGTCGCCCGTTGCTGAACAGGTCGAACGACGTCCCGATGTACGGCGACGCATCCAGCCGCCCCGATTCGATCTCCGTATCGGACGCAACGGCCGGAAAGACGATGCTGGCCGTCGACGCATTCGGGCCGCTCGTGATGAACACCGGTCCGGCGGCGGAATCCCACGGCATTTCCACCGTGGCCACGCCGCTGTCCGGTACCGACGGTAGCGACGGCGCGACGGTCATCGTATCGTTGGCCGGCGGTGGCGCAGGCTTGTCACATCCGGCAGCGACCAGCAACAGCGCAGCCGACCCGGTCACGCGCACCGCATCGATCACCTTCCGGCGAAGCGCTCCGCGCGCTATTCCACGACTCATAGACGGAAATCTGCGCGTGGCGACCGTTGCGTCAACTCATCTGCCGCTGCCGCTGCAATGACCTTCCGATTTTCGGATCCCTCCCGATAGACGCGCATGCTCTATCGCTTGCTGCGCCGTATCGCCACGGTCGCCCTGCGCTGGTACTATCGCAGCATCGAAGTACTCGGCCTCGAGCGGTTCCCGTCGTCGGGCCCCGTCATCGTCGCCGCCAATCACTGGAATGCCCTGGTCGATGCGCTTATCATCGCCTGCGCACTCGATCGCCCGGTTCGACTGACAGCCAAGGCCACTCTCCTCGCCCACCCGCTCACCCGTCTCATCGTCCGAGCGGTCGGCATCATTCCCTTGCGTCGCACGAGCGACGAACAGCACGCGGGAAGCGCTGACGCTGCGGGTGCCACCGAACCGAGCGCTGGCGCAGTCGAGGATCGGAATACGCAGTCGTTCGGTGCGATCCTCGACGCACTGCAGCGGGGAGAAGTCGTCCTGATCTTTCCAGAGGGCAGGAGCCACAGTGAGCCCGCGTTGGCCAGACTCAAGACCGGATGTGCGCGCCTCGCCCTCATGGCGCACGTGCAACGCGGGATGTCGCCCGTCCCCATCGTTCCGATCGGACTGACGTTCGAGGCGAAGGGACGACCACGCTCGCGTGTCGTCGTCCAGGTTGGACCGCCGCTTCGCCCCGAGGACACCGAGGATCTGTCTCCCGGGCGCGTGCATGCGCTCACGGCTCGGCTCGATCGTGCGCTTCGCGACATTACCCTCAACTTCGGCTCCCGGGACGACGCGGAACAGATTCTCCACGTATCGACCCTGCTGACCACTGTGCTGGATCGCGTGCGCCCACTCGCAGCGCCTGATCCTCCGTTGTCTGCTGCACTGCGCATGGCCCAACGTCTCGAGGCCGCGAGGCAGGTCTTACCCGATGCCTCACCAGAGACGCTCCGCGAAGTGAACGCCTTTCTTGAGCGTCTCGATGATTTCCGAGCCACCCTGCGGGACCTGCGCATCCCGGTGAACGACCTGTCGATGCCAGTCACTCGCTCGGCGGGCGCCTGGTTCGTGCTGCGCGAAGTCACGATCGCGACGGTCACCCTTCCCATTGCCGCGTGGGGACGACTCAACCACTGGATCCCGCTGTCACTCGCCCGCTGGATCGGCCGCACGACGTCGACGAACGCCGACGAACCCGCGATGCGGACGCTGGTGGCCGGCGTAGCAACCGTCCTGATGCTCTACGTCGCAGTCGCTGCGGTCATCGGCTGGGGCGTGGGGACGCGTTGGGCGGTCGCCTACCTCATCACGCTTCCCCCGGCAGCCTCGCTGGACTTCTGGCTCACGGCGCGCCTCAGGCGCGCTGCCGAGCGTGCACAAGCCTATCTGACGCTGCGCGCCGACCTAGTGCGCCGTGCCGACCTGCGTCGAGAGGCCGGCGCGCTTCGACACATCGCTCGCAAGCTCGACGCCTTGGTGCGCTGACGTGCGCTGACGTGCGCTGAAATGACCTCGGAGCTCGTTGCGATACCGCAACCCGGCCGCGACTGAGTCGCAACCCACTCGCAATCACTCGCGGCTAGGCAGATATCGTCCCACCAGATCCCAGTGCCAAGCCTCACGGCGCTCGGCGGTGCGCGGATCCTTCAGCGGCTTGTACTGCAGCCGCTCCTCTGCCAACCCCACAGCCACGCCATACGCGAGCAACCGTGTTCGATCAGTCGAGACGAGGTGCGCCATCGCCCGCCCCATCCAGACGTGCCGATGCAGCCACAGTCCTCCATCCATCGCGTGAATCATTCCTTCCCGGCGACGTTCGAACTCGATGTAGATCAAGTACTCCGCTCGCGACTCCCCCATACTGCCCAAAAATAGTCGCCGTTCATTGGCAGTTCACGACCCCTTCGATGATCGCCGGCGCCACTGCCGGCACCCCACCCATGAACAGTGCGCATGTAATGGGGAACGCCTGCGGGTGTGTCGCACTGGCCGCCCATCCCCCGCCGTTGACGGTCGAGAAGGTGAACGTCACGCCCGGCGAGGGGTTCACGTTCAGCGATGCCAGGCTCGAGGAGTACGTGCCGTTCGTGTAGAAATACGCTTCCTCCGCCGTCGCCAGGTTGCGCAGGTCCGACTTGATGGCCGCGAGATTTGCCTTCCCCTTGGTGTTCTGGAACTTGGGAATAGCGATCGCTGCGAGCACGCCAATGATCACGACGACGATCAGGAGCTCGATGAGGGTGAATCCGCTGCGTCGATGGCGCATCTGCGCACCTTGGATGTCGTACGTTCAACCGGAAGTGCCCGCCGAAGGGGGCTGGACTGTCCACAAGGAAAGCAATGCCGGGGCCGCCAAAACCCCGGTACGCCAACACGCTGTGGTACAAAGACTTAGCGAACGACTGTGACGTCACGCACAGTCAGCTAGCTCCTTCGATTCGCCCGAAGTCCGGCAGGTTGCAACGCAAGGGTTCGCGCCTGAGGACATGTTCGGGGACGCGAGTGGAGAAGCGCTATTTCGTCTCCAGCCAGTTCGCGCCACTGGCCATTTCCACCACCAGTGGAACGTCGAGTACCGCCGCCGATTCCATCTCCCGTCGCACCAAACCCGACAGCACCTCTTCCTCCTCCGGCGGGCATTCGAAGACCAATTCGTCATGTACCTGCAGCAACATCCGGCTCTGCATCCCGGCATCGCGCAGGGCATGATGAATTCGGATCATGGCAATCTTGATCAGGTCTGCTGCCGACCCCTGGATCGGAGCGTTGGTCGCCACGCGCTCCCCGAATGCCCGCATGTTGAAGTTGCGCTCCTTCAGCTCCGGGATGTAGCGGCGGCGATGAAAGATGGTCTCCACATATCCGCGCAACTTCGCGGTCTCGACCATGCTGTCGAGATACTCGCGCACCCCGCGGAACCGCTCGAAATACGTCGAGATGAATTCCTTCGCCTCGGCGTTCGAGATCTTGAGTTGCCGCGACAGCGCATGCGCTCCCTGTCCGTAGATCGTGGCGAAGTTGATGGTCTTGGCCCGAGCACGCATCTCCGACGTCACCGTCTCCACCGGGACGCCGAAGATGATCGCCGCTGTCTCCTTGTGGATGTCTCCCCCAGCCCTGAAGGCACCCACGAAGGCCGGGTCGTGTGACAGGTGTGCGAGAAGTCGCAGTTCAATCTGGGAGTAGTCGGCCCCGAGAAACCGCCAGCCTCGCCGCGGAATGAACCCTCGCCGAATGTCCCGCCCAAGCTCTCGCCGAATGGGAATGTTCTGCAGGTTCGGATCGCTCGATGACAACCGTCCTGTCGCCGCAACGGTCTGGTTGAACGACGTGTGGAGGCGATGATCACGCGGATGGATCAGCAACGGAAGCGTATCCAGGTAGGTCGATTCCAGCTTGGCCAGCTCGCGATACTCCATTAGCAGCGAAGGCAGGGCATGGCCCTCCTCGGCGAGCTCCTGTAGGACGCTGGCGTCCGTCGACGGTCCGGTCGCCGTCTTCTTCTTGACCGGCAGTTGCAACTTCTCGAAGAGCACCACGCGCAGCTGCGGGTTCGAGTTGATGTTGAAGCGCTCGCCCGCCTCCACGTAAATCTCCTCTTCCACCCGCTCCCGCTCGCCCTGAAACCGTTCCTTCAACGACCGGAACCACGCAACATCGATCGAGACGCCTGCCCACTCCATCTCGGCGAGGACTTCAACCAGGGGCATCTCGATCTCGTGGAAGAGCGCCGTCATCCCCGCGGACTCGAGTTGAGGCTCGAACATCGCCCGGAGTTGCCAGGTGATATCCGCATCCTCGCAGGAGTAGTCACGGGCGGCGTCCACCGGAACGACGTCGAAGGGAAGTTCTGTCTTTCCCTTGCCACACAACGCCTCATACGACGTCATCGTGTGGCCGAGGAATTCGAAGGCCAGCACGTCGAGCGAGTGCGAACGCCGTCCGGGATCGAGCACATAGCTGGCCAGCATCGTGTCGAAGTCGACCCCGCGCACCATGAGTCCCGCCGTCCGCAGGACCAGCACGTCGAACTTGGCATTCTGCGCAGTCTTTCGTATCGACGCATCCTCGAGCAGCGCTCGAAACGCGCGAAGTTCGTCGCTCATCAGCGGCGGGAGATTCCGCGCTGGGGCCACACCACCCGCCAAGGCCTTCGCTGCAATGCTCTCGCCGCTGGGTCCCACAGCAGACGCCTTCGATACTTTACCCTCCATGGACGGCGCGCCTACTCCGAAGCCCAGATCCAGGCTTCCCTGATGCGGCTCCCACTCGCGATGAGCAAACGGGAGGTAGTAGCCCTCTCCCTTTCCGGTCGAAAGCGAGATTGAGATGAGACGCGAACGCAGCGGATCGACCTTGGTGGGACTCCCGGCATCGGCGACAGTCTCCGTGTCGAATGAGAACTGACCGGCGAGTCGAAGCTGTGCGACCATCGCGGCCAGCTCCTCGAGTGTATCGATGATTCGATAGTTTCGCTCGATGGGCGGCGCACTGGCCACGGCCGCGCTTTCCGACTCTACCAGATCCTTCAGCAGCGACGTGAACTCAAGCTCGCTGTACAGTTGGCGTAGGCGCGCAACGTCAGGCGCAGCGCGCTCGAGTCGAGGCAGCTCCAGCGCAATTGGTACATTATCTCGAATGGTTACTAAATCCTTCGACAGGCGCGCCTGCTCCTCACTCGCGAGCAGCGCCTCTCGTGGTCGCTTCTTCGTGACTTGAGCGGCATGGGCGAGGATCGCATCCAGGTCCCCGTACGTATCAACCAGCTCCTTGGCCGTCTTTTCCCCGATTCCGCGGACCCCAGGGACGTTGTCCGATGCGTCTCCTACCAAGGCGAGGTAGTCGGTTACAAGTCCGGGGGGGACGCCGAGTCGGTCCGAAGCGTTCGCTTCCCCGACCCATTGCTCATCCACCGATGCTGGTCCCCCTCGTCCCGGATTCAGCAGCCACACACCGGGGCGTACGAGTTGTTGAAAGTCCTTGTCTCCCGAGACTATCACCACGTTCAGTCCCTGCTCCACTCCGCGGGCAGCCAAGGTACCGATGACGTCATCAGCCTCAAATCCATCAACCGCCAGGACGGGCACTTGAAACGCATCAAGCAGTTCCCGAATCCGTTCAAGACCGGAATCGAAGTCGGCCTGTAGCTCTTCGGTCAGCTTCTCCCGGGTCGCCTTGTAGGCGGGGTACACATCATGACGGAACGACCGCCCCGAGTCATGCACCCAACCGATGTAATCCGGTTGATGCTTGGCCATCAGGCGCTGCAGGAAGTTCACGACTCCCCAGGCGGCCGACGTGTTCTCCCCACGTGATGTGGTGAGCGGACGAGACAGCAGCGCAAAGAAGGCGCGGTAAATCAGCGCATAGCCGTCCACGAGAAAGAGCGTCGGGGAGGCGGGGGGTGAGACAGGAGGCACGCAAGCCTTGGCGGAAGGGTCCAGACGTATCGCATCGCGAACCCGGATCGGCAGGTTCGGCGTCGCACACGAACAACTCTAGCCTGATTTCCTTCGACCGGAGAAGGCCCAAACGTGAGACCGCCTGCCGATGGCGGCAGGCGGTCTCTGATCCGACCAGTCAACACGAGGCAATGCGACGGGTACGCCAAACACGAGGACAGCAGCGCATGTGTTCCGAGACGGTTGCAAGAATTCCGGTTGACTATTGCGGCAGAACGCGCCGAACCACCGCCTCGAACTCTGTCTCAGATGAAATGGTCATACGCCATCGACCAAACCCGGTCTGGTCAACGAAGACGATCTGTAGTCGGTGCTCACGATACTCCCACACTTGGGTTCGCCCACGCTGATTCAGATCGCTCAAGTTCGGCTCGATGATTTGATCCGGTGGGCCAAGCGCCACAAAAGCGCGCCCCCGATCGGTGAGCCATCCCGCCGCGGCGTCTTCGCGGAAACGTACGTTTGCCTGTGCGATTCGGGTGAAGTAATTCCGGAGCCCCTCATGCTGCGGTGTCTGCGGCACAGGATCAGTCTCACCCAGAAAGTTTGCCCAGAGCGCGGCCCGGGTATCTGGGGCGGCATTTCGCAGCTCCTGAAGCCGTGGCGCTGACACGAAATACCGCAGATAGTCCAGCATCTCGTTAAACGTGGCAACGGGCAGGTCCTCGCCGAATGCCACGAAAAGTGGTGTGCGTAGCGTGTCACGACTTCCCGCACGTGACACCGCAATGGACATCACGCCTACCCCAAGCTTGGCGAGTGGAATGTTGAACGTGCCGGAAAACAGGTCCCCGCGTTGCGGCAGGTTCAGTGAGTCCGTCCACAACGCGCCGCTGGCTCCCTCCGACTGCACAGCGATGCTCACCGGGAACGACTCGAGTCTTCCATACCCCTCGACGTATACGGGAAACAGCGTGTCTCGGCCAAAGACAACCGTGGATCGCGGGGTGGCCACAAATCGCGGCAGGGAGTCTCGAGTTTGCCGAGGTGTTGCCTCGTAAAACGGGATCGGCGAGGAAATGGACCCATCCGCGAGTCGAGGCACACCGATCGTCGCCTCGATGGCGCTCCCGCGCGAAACTGAGTCGTCCCGAACGGTCAGCCGCAAGTCGTACGTCCCGGGCGCCAACGTCACGATCTGACGAAACAGGACGCTCTCGTCGGCACGCTGGGTCTCGCGGAAGGCGATCACCCGCACCTGTTCCTTGGTCGTGATGTCCTGGACCACGTCGGTGCCGCGCTTGATCTCCAGCCCGACGTTGTACGCGGCACGGTAGCGGTCCCCGTCGCGCCCGAAGCGGAGCGCCCGATTCGCTAACGACACGGTCAGCACCATCACGGTGGAATCGGGGCTCCGACCTCCAAGGAAGGACAGGGCGCCCACGAACGGGGTCTCCCCACTTTCGGCCAGAAGTCCCAACCGCCGATACAGAGCGATCACGTCCGGCTGCTGCGGAATGCGTCGGTTGCTCACTGCACCGGGAACCTGGGCAGACCCGGGCGACTGCGATCCCGGAGTCGGGGATCCCGGCGTGGCTCCTCGACCTGAGGCGCATCCTGACAGGACTGTGAGACCGAAGGAAGCGACAAGGAAAGTGCGCATACAGAGACGGTGGGCACGTGACATTCCCGCGACCGGAGCGGAGGTGGGGACTGGGAGGGAAAGATACGAGCGTACCCAAATGTTGCGCATTGCTTGCTGCCCCACTCGGCGACCATTAGGTTCGGCGCCGTGTCCAAGGAAAATCTTGTCGGGCGAACGATCGCCGGCTATACGCTGAAAACCCTCGTCGGAGAAGGCGGCACTTCTGTCGTCTATCGCGCCGAGCATTCCACACATGGTCAAGTCGCCCTCAAGGTCCTGCGCGACAAGTTACGGCTCGAGAAAACCGCTGTCGCACGATTCAATCGTGAAGCCGAGTTCGGCAAGCGAGTCATCCATCCCAACGTCATTCGCACCATCGAGACCGGGGTGGCAGACGACTTCCACTATCTGGTCATCGAATGGGCTCCGGGTGAACTGCTCGAGCGCTACGCCAAGCAGCACGCACCACTCCCTCGACACGAGGTGGCCCGGATTATCCTGAGCATCGGCGAGGCCGTGAAGGCCGCGCACAATTCCGGCATTATCCATCGGGATCTGAAACCCGACAACGCCATGTACGATCCCGAGTCTGGCGCCACCAAGCTGCTCGACTTCGGAATCGCGGCAGCGACCGACACGCGCCAGGATGAGCGCCTCACGCGAGCTGGGTACTTCGTAGGCACGCTCATGTACGTTGCCCCCGAAGCACTGTCCGGTGAACTCGTGACGCCAGCCGCAGACCAGTATTCGCTGGCGACCATCGCGTACTTCCTCCTCACCGGAAGCTTGCCATATCTCGCCAAGAGTCCTCGCGAGATGTTCACACAACTCCTGTCGCAGCCACCGATCGCCCTCAACAAGGCACGACCCGCACTCGACTTCGGCCCGCGTGTCGAGGCAGTCGTCATGAAGGCCCTCTCCCGCCAACCGGCCGAGCGCTACCCCGACATTCTCACGTTCGCTCGGGAACTGCACAGCGCCCTCATGATGGCGGAGGATCAGGTAGAGGAATCCGGCCTGCTCTCCAAGGTTCGAGGGCTGTTCCGCCGGTAATCGTTCCACGGTTCACCCCTCATGGACACCCCACACCAGCTCATCACCCTACTCGCCAGCCGCTCGGCTCGGCGTGGGCACTTTGTACTCTCGTCCGGCCGGACCTCGACGCTCTACATCGATGCCCGCCTAACGACAATGAGCCCTGACGGACTCGCCCTCATCGGCACCGTCGGATTGGCAGTTATCCGCGCGTCATTTCCCGCTCCCCTCGTTGACGCCGTGGGGGGCCTGACCCTCGGCGCGGATCCGATTGCATACGCGATCGCCTATGCCAGTGCAACGTCCCCGCATCCCCTGCGGGCCTTCACGGTCCGAAAGGAAGCCAAGGCGCACGGCGCTGGCCGACAGGTCGAGGGACCTTTCGAGCCGGGAGACCGCGTTGTCGTGGTCGAAGATGTCATTACCACCGGAGGCTCGGCGCTCAAGGCGGTGGAAGTACTCCGTGCCCAGGGAGCCTCAATTGCCGGCGTCCTTGCCCTTGTCGATCGTGAGGAAGGAGGGCGTGAGCGTATTGAGCGCGAAGGCCTTCCGGTTGTCTCGCTGGTGCGTGCTTCCGAGATCCTCCCGCTACTCCCCGAACCCTGAAGCAGCCCCGCCAGGGCTGGAGGTTAGTGTTGATCTGCGGGATTCCGTCCCTGCAGCTTCTGCAGCGGCCGATCCATATGTACCTGATATCAACAGCTGCTTTCGCCCAAGAGGATCAAAGGAGCGCCATCGCTCACGATGCGGCAGGATAAGCCGTTCGCGGAAGCACTCCAGCATCCCCTCGCCGTCGTAACGAAGCCGGAACTCGATCGCACTCATGCAAAGGACCGAACGTACATGACGGCTGAAGCTCTGAGGCGAAGAATAGTCGAGCTGGTTCGCCACGCTGGTGATTGAAACACCTGGGTTCTCGAACAGGCGCGCCGCACATGTAAGCCGAGCATAGGCCAGAAATCGCTTGGGCGGCGGCAAGTGCGATCGAAAGAAACGACTCATCAGGGTTCCCGGAACCACCCCGATCGACCGACAGAGTTGTCGAATAGTCGGGGTCTTTGCTGCGGCCGCAAACAGCATCTCGAAGAACCGATGACATCCCTCCGGACAGCCTGCCAGGTCCAACGCTAGACGCGACAGGGCGATACGCTGAACATCAGACGCTTGGTCTCGCAACAGAATGGCTCGTAGCTCTCGCCATCCCGTCGGTTCGCGCACATCAATGAGTGTGCGCACCCCACACTGACCGAGGGACAGAATGGTTCGAACCGTTGCACGATCCATGTGTGAAAGCAGGGCGACAGCTGGAACGCGAGGGAACTCGCGCACCATGCGTGCCATATTTGTCACGTTGGCACGTTGACACATTGCGGTAGACAGCAGGACCGCTCCAACTCGCTGGTTCCTCAGGTCCCGCAGCACATCATTCACCGAATCACGATGGTATGCGTGCAGGAAACCCATCCCGACCGCGTCAACACGCAGCCGCTCATCGGGGGTCAGCATGGTCGTGATGCGAGTAACACTTGCAAGCGAAGGTGTTGACCCGCAATCACTCTCATGCGGATTAGAAGTGATTCCGTTGGAGCGAACGGTTGGGGGGTCGTGGCGTACCAAATTCACGTATCCGTTGAAGTGGAATGCCACGGTATGGCTCTGCTGTCACACCGACGTCACATGAGTTGGTAGGCAATACGGATCAACTGACACCGGCTGGCCATCTTCGTCACACTGACCGCAACCGTTATATTGCTCGTGTCAGGTACATGCTGGCCGGATGATCGCGTTGCCCGTGGAGTACATCTCATGGTCAGCGAGGAAAGTCCGGGCTCCTTGGACAAACTGCCAGGTAACACCTGGGCGCAGCTCCGGCTGTGACGGAAAGTGCCACAGAAAACAAACCGCCATACCGGTAATTGGTGTGGTAAGGGTGAAATGGTGGGGTAAGAGCCCACCGCATCAGCGGTAACGCTGATGGCTCGGTAAACCCCAGTTGGAGCAAGGCCAAATAGGCGGCGAGAGACAGTCCTTCTCGACCAAGACGTCGCGGGTTGGCTGCTAGAACGTGGTGGCGACATCACGTCCAGAGGAATGATCATCCGGATCGCAAGATCCGACAGAACCCGGCTTATAGGCCAGCATGCACCTGACACCTGGCTTCCTAGAGCGCATTCGACGATCGCAGAATCTGTTCCGACTCCTAAGCGTGCTCCTGGTTGCGACTGCATGTTCACGTCGGCCACCTGCGAGTACGCCCTTACCTGAGCCGGTACCGCAGGAAGCGGATTCGATCGTACTACCGCTGGTACAGGTGGTTCGGCTCTCGCCAGACTCTGCCGACTACAGAATCCACTCACAAACCATCACCACGGAGATCACGACTTCACCCTTCGTGGTTGATACGCTCAAGCTGGAAGAGCTCGTGCACATGACCCTGATACCTGTGGCGGATGGGCGAATCGAGCTCACCCTCTCGTCAGATTCCGGTTATGACGCCGGACCAAATCGTCTTCCACCGCCCGAGACTATCCAATCGGTACGAGGTCGAGTCGTGTTGCACACACGCTTATCAGCAGGCCACCCTGTGGAAGTCCATCGGGTTGACCAAGCTGATTCCTGTGCCGGTGCCGTGACTCTTATCTCGCCTCTTGTATCAGCAGCAATGACATGGTTCGTTGCGCAGATCACCAATCACGGCTCACCGAACGATTCACTTAGTTACAGCACCTGCTCGGCAGGTATTGTTCGCAGGCATCGCTTGTCGTTTGAGATCGTGCATGCAGCAGCAGATTCGTTGCGAATCTTGCTCTCCGGTACTGTGCTTGCCGATTCCTCTCGTGCACTTCCGATGCTTCTTCGCGGTACTCTCAATGGAAAAGGAACGGCACTACCCTCAAGAGGTAGTGCCGTTCTTCCACGTTGGGTTCTGCTAGATCTTCTAGTAGAGCTTTCCGCAACGGCTGGTGCAATCCGTCACCAGAGTTTCCGGCAGCATGTACAGGTAGAGCTCACACGAGTTCCCTGATCAATCCACAAGACGAAGCGGCATTACCAGGCAGAAGTATTTTCCTGGTTCCTGCCAATTTTGAGGTTCGAGTGTTGCCGCACGTTCAGGCTCCTTGAACGTAAAGCGAACCTCCTCAGTAGGCATATACCGAAGAATCTCCAGTAAGTACATCCCGTTAAAGCCAATATCTATTGGGTCGCCATCATACTGAATTGGCAGCTCATCCTGACCTTCGCCAAGATCTGGTGTCGTCACCGAGAACTTCAGCAATGCCGAATTGAACGAGAGCTTTACACGGTGTGTTTGGTCTGATGCCACAACAGCCATTCGTTTCAATGCGCTCTGCAGCGCACTCTTGTCGATTATTGCAACACGATCATTGTCTCGTGGAATGACCTGATCATAGTTCGGATAGGGGCCCTCAATCAAACGTGTAAATACCGATGTAAACGGAGATCGAAAAGCTAGATGGTTCTCTCCCTTTGCGATTTCCAGTTCTTCATCTGCAGGAAACAGTCGCCGTACCTGCTCCAAGGCTTTTGGTGGAATGATAAAGTCACCGGTAATCGATCCTGAATAAGGCATTTCCATCTTTGCCAGGCGATGACCGTTAGTCGCAACCATTCGTGATTCACCCTCACGAATTTCCCATAGCACACCGTTCAGGATTGGCCGACTCTCTTCTGACGACACTGCAAAAGCAGTATGAGAAATGAGCACCTGAAGATCACCCGATTTTACGTGCCATGCTTTGCTAAAGTCGACCGACGGAAATGCAGGAAATTCATCGCGAGGAAGGCCCAGAAGTTTGAAGCGAGAACGACCACATTCCAGGGTTACTCGTTGCTCTCCAACAGCTCCAAGTTTCACGGGACTAGGTGGTAGTTCTCGAACAATCTCGACCAGTTTTTTTGCCGGAACTGTGATAGCTCCCTGCACCTCGATATCAGCCACAATTTCAGTACTAACCCCAATATCCAAGTCAGTACCAGACAGACGGAGTCCCTTTTCTGTTGTTTCGAGCAGAATGTTCCCAAGAACTGGAAGCGTTGTCTTGGTAGGAACCGCAGCAGCAACAGCAGAAAGTGCTTCCTGGAGCTTCTCACGACTAATGGTGAGTCGCATATCTGGTGGGTCTTGGGGTGGGAAGTTTTCAGTTCTTACTGTTGTTGATCTAGATAAAAGAAGAAACAGCAGTAATAACAGGGACTGTTGAAATGTAGAAGAAGTAGAGAAGTGCTTATGTATACAGCGCTTAAGTCTTGCAATTGATGTTGCTTTGTTCTTGATAATGGCGCAGCAATGTGAACTATGACATCAATCGCTGGCGTGACTGATTTAATCGAGTCTGAAACTGTTGATCGGTGCTGAAAAGCAATTCCGCTCGTTCCAGGCTGTGGATAACTGTAGAGTGATCACGACCACCGAAGCGTAAGCCGATTTCGACAAGCTGAAGGCCCAATAGTTCACGGCACAAAAACATTGCAGCTTGTCGAGGAACGGTTAGTGTCTTTGTCCTTGTTTTTGAACGAAGTCCTTCACTGGTTACGCCCCATTCGGAGGCGACAATATCCTGGATGCGTTCTGGCGTAATTGGTGTGAGCTCGCTCAAGGTTCCGTTTTCATCACGTCGGAGCTTATCTCGTAGTGCCTCTTGAGCTAACGCGATAGTGATCTCGCGTCGTTTTAGGGAGGAGTAGGCAAGGAGTCGAATAATCGCTCCTTCCAGCTCACGGACACTCGAACGAATATGCTCGGCTAGAAATCGGATTACATCATCCGGAATAGTGCGTTGGAGCTGATCAACTTCTGATTTCTTGCGTAGGATTGCAATGCGTAACTCCAGATCGGGTAACTCAATATCGGCTACCATTCCCCACTGGAATCGTGTAACAAGTCGTGCCTCAATTCCTGGAATCTCGGAAGGTGATCGATCAGATGTCATGATGATCTGCCGACCGTTTTCATAGAGCGTATTAAACGTGTGAAAGAACTCTTCCTGGGTTGCTTCCTTTCCTTTCAGGAAGTGCACGTCGTCAACTAGCAAGAGATCTGTTTCACGAAACCGACGCCGGAAATCATTCGTGGTTCTGGTTTGGATGGCGTTCACGTACTCATTCGTGAACTGCTCTGCCCCCAGGTTGGATATACGCAAAGCAGGATTGTGCTCGAGAAGCTCGTGAGCAACCGCTTGCATTAGGTGAGTCTTTCCAACTCCACTTGTCCCGTAAATGAACAACGGATTGTAGACCTTTCCTGGTGCTTGTGAGACAGCTGCTGCCGCTGCTGCCGCGACTTCGTTGGACTTTCCAATGACAAATTGATCGAACGTGTAACGAGTGCTGAGAACTGGGGGAGCGGATGCTCTCTGTGAAGTTGAACTAGGCCGCTTCGTTGGGAGGATGGTAGAACTGAACAAATCCATTTGTGGACGTGTCTGCCGTTCTTCATCTGCGCGGAACAACACATGGCACGGATGGCCCATAACCAGAGGCGCCGCCGCATCGAGCAACGCGCTGAACTTTGAATCATTCCAGTCCGCGGCGAACTGATCGGCGACCTTTACCACCAGCTGCGATCCGGTAAACTCAACAGGCGTAGCAGGTTCGAGCCATGTCCGGAACGTTTGTTCCGCCATGTCTCTCTTTACGAAATCGAGGAGGCGACGCCAAACCTCGGAAGCGGTCAGGTCCATGATACTGTGGAAAAAGTCACGGCCGCCGAACGTAGGCACGTGGTGTGGAGAAGTCAATTCCTCGCGAATGCGAGCAAGGGCTAACCCGTTGACATGCAAGGCGTAAGCTTCTATCCTTCGCCTTCTTTCACCACGATATTCCGCAGCTTTTTGGAGATTTGGGAATGGGCAAGCCCACATACCGTCCTCGGAACAAGCGCCGAGTTCGCACGCACGGGTTCCGCGCGCGCATGGAGACTCGGTGGGGACGTGACGTCCTCAGCCGTCGTCGCAAGAAGGGTCGCAAGCGACTGACGGTGAAGCTGCCGTCGAAGTACGCCGGCGCCTAGGCAGTATCGGTTCCTGCGCGCTGCTCGCCTTACGCGGCGCCAGGACCTTGAGCGCATCCGACTAGAGGGGAAGGCTCTCCGAACGAAGGCACTCCTTGTTCGGGTGAGTTCTTCCCCTCAAGCGCACTTGCGGGTGGGCATCGTCGTGCCACGTCATCGACGCACCGCGGTGGAGCGCAATACGTTGAAACGACGACTACGGGAGCTCGTACGACTGCTTGTGCTCCCCCTAGGGGTGCCGATGGACCTGGTGATCTGGGCACAGCGTGCGGCCTACGAAATGCCGTTTGATGGTCTTCGGCAGGAAATCGAGAGCCTACTCCCCCGCTTGCGTCAACGAGATCCGCGAGAGTCGCCGTGATGCGACAAGTCGCGATCGCGTTCGTGCGTGCATACCAGATGTTCCTCGGCCCGTTGCTCCCCGCGGCGTGCCGCTTCTTTCCATCGTGCTCGCAGTACGCCATCGAGGCGCTGGAAAAGCACGGTGCATTTCGCGGTTCCATACTTGCTGTTCGTCGCATCGCCCGATGCAATCCGCTGCATCCTGGCGGATTTGATCCTGTGCCCTGAGCCCATCTCGCTGCGATGGACAAACGTACCATCCTCGCCCTCGCGCTTGTCGCGGTCGTCATCATTGTCACGCCAAAGCTGTTTCCTACGGCAGCGACGCCGGTGCCGGGGACGACATCGGCGGACACGACATTGCTTTCCGAGGCGACATCCGCGTCCACTGCTGCTTCAGGCGCTGATACCGCGGTCGCCAGAGCAGCCGACAGCACCGTGGACAGGGCGTCTCAAGTAGAGCGGAACAGTATGCAACCGATCGCCGCCGTGGCCGAAGCGTCGAACGACGCATTCGCGGCGCGAGCGGAATCCACAACGGTTGAGGGCAGTTCCGCCGACTTTGTGTTCAGCAACATGGGCGCAACGTTGCTCGAGGTTGGACTGACGGCATTCCGCGCCCTGGACAAGGTGAATGACCATGTCACCATTACGTCCGGTGCAACGCCGCTGATCTCGTACCGAGTGCTTGGTGCGCTGGATACTCTCGCCCTTGCAAGTGTGCCCTTTCAGCTCGAACGATCTACGACCGCCAGTGGAGCGACGGTGCTCGCGTATCGGGGATCAGATCGTGGGCGCGCGCTCGCGATCACGTACACCGTAATTCCCGATTCCTTCATAGCACGCGTCGAGGGGACCATCGGTCCCGATTCTGCCGGCAATCCGGCCCGCTTTGTCTTGATCAATCTGCCGTCGACGTTTCGTTCCTTCGAGGCGGATAGCACTGACGACCGCAACCACTTCGCGTACGCCGCGAAACCCAAAACTCGCAATGCAGAAGGTGTGCCGTTCGGCGACCTCGATCCGGGTGAACGGAAGCTCGTACCGGGTCCCCTGAGCTGGGTTGCGGCCAAAACGAAGTACTTTATTGTGGGAGTGCTTGCGTCAGAAGGTGACGAGAGCTTTGCCGAGTCCATTTCCATTGGCGGTCCGCGGACATCGAAGGTGGCCACTTCGGCGACTGGCATGATCGTCACGCGACTCGACAACGGAACGTTCCGGTATGACCTCTACGCGGGACCGCAGAGTTACAAGAGACTCCAGGCAATGGGGCGCGAGTTCGAGAACTCGAATCCATACGGCGGCTTTCTGCAAGGTGTCGTGCAGCCCTTCGCCACGCTCGTGATGAAGGTCTTGCTGTGGATGAAGGCGACGCTCAAGCTGGACTACGGGTGGTTGCTGGTCATCTTCGGTGTGGCAGTGCGGCTCATCCTCTGGCCGCTCAACCACGGCGCGATGCGCACGAGCATGAAGATGCAGCGCATTCAGCCGGAGTTGAACGACGTCCAGAAGAAGTTCAAGGCAGATCCGCAGAAGATGCAGGCTGAGATGATGCGGATCTACAAAGAGCACGATATGAGTCCGTTCAGCACGTTCGCCGGGTGTCTCCCACTGCTCCTCCCGATGCCCGTGTTGTTTGCGCTGTTCTTTGTGTTCCAGAACACGATCGAATTCCGCGGTGTGCCCTTTCTGTGGCTGGCAGACATCTCACTCAAGGACCCGCTCTACATCGTGCCGCTCCTGATGGGCGTGTCGATGTTCGTGCTGTCGTGGGTGGGGATGAAGAACTCGCCTCCCAATCCGCAGGCGAAGATGATGTTGTACATCTTTCCGGTGATGATGACGTTCCTGTTCGCCAACTTCGCCTCAGGTCTCAACCTGTACTATGCGATTCAGAACGTGGCTGCGATTCCCCAGCAGTGGTTGATTGCGCACGAGCGGGGTAAGAGTGGCGGAGGCGGGGGCAAGAAGGGGTAGGGACGGTATCCTGATCGTGCACGTCGAACCTGACTGTACCGGGAGCGCCGATGCTGGTCCGCACTGACACCATCGCTGCGTTGAGCACCCCCGTTGGCCGCGGCGCGATTGCCATCGTGCGGCTCAGCGGGGGTGACGCGCATCAAGTCGCCGCTCGCCTGGTACATCCCTGGCCCACCGTCGCGCGCTACGTGTCGCGCGGCGTGGTGCGCGACGAGCAGGATGGTGGCGTCATTGACCAGGTTCTGGTCACTCGGTTCGACGCACCGAAGTCATACACGGGCGAGCCCATGGTGGAGATTGCCTGCCACGGCGGTGTGGCAGTGAGCGCGGCGATTCTCGAGGCACTACTGCGCATCGGCGTTCGGACTGCCGACCCGGGTGAGTTTACCCAGCGGGCGGTGCTCAACGGCAAGCTCGACCTGCTTCAGGCCGAGGCGATCGGGGACTTGGTGGAGGCGCGTACACACGCGCTGCGCCGCGCGGCGATTCGGCAACTGCATGGCGGCCTCTCGCGCGTTGCGACTGTCCTGCGCGAGCGCATGCTGCACGTCGAGGCGCTGCTTGCCTATGACATCGACTTTCCCGAGGAAGACGACGGGCCGATCGCTCGTGAGAGCATCGCGTCAGCGGCACGTGAGGCACGAGCGGTACTGGACCGACTGCTCTCCACCGTGCCACTCGGCGAGATTGCGCGGGACGGAGCCCTCGTGGTCATTGCCGGCCCGCCAAACGTCGGGAAATCGTCGCTGTTCAACGCCTTGCTAGGCGAAACACGGGCCATCGTCACGGAAGTACCGGGGACAACGCGCGATGCGATCGAGGCCCGCGTCGAGTCGGGGCGATGGCCGCTTCGACTGGTCGATACCGCGGGCCTTCGCGCGACCGACGACGTCGTCGAGCGACTGGGAATCGAAGTAAGCGAACGACATGTGCGTGAGGCCAACCTTGTGCTGGTGTGTGCCGAGTCACCTGATGCGCTGATCGATGTGCTCGCGCGCATCTCGTCGCTGGGAGATGCGCCAAGGCTGGCGGTCCTGACCAAGTCCGATCAACTCGCGCTGGTTGGCCGCCCGGTTGGCCGCCCGGTCGCAGATCGTCGCGGAAGCGACGAGGCACAGGAACTCGCGCTATACGCGCCAGTCCTTGAGTCGGTCGCCGGTGTAGAGGCGCGCGTTG
>Ga0138256_10000503_pt1 | contig 42885 bp, 31 predicted proteins | sample KNB2016incub_MG_FD_105486 | JGI IMG/M metagenome (GOLD analysis project Ga0138256, IMG submission 105486) | Active sludge microbial communities from wastewater in Klosterneuburg, Austria - KNB2014incub_MG | ecosystem: Engineered > WWTP > Activated sludge > Unclassified | place: Austria... | reverse complement strand
ATGCCCATTCGTAATTGGGGCCTGATCCTAAATCAGTTCTTAACTATTTTTGAAAAAAGGGTTCAGCTTTAATAAAATGCCAAACCCTAATAATTTAACTTACACACTTTATGGGATAGTGTCAAAAAATTCACCATTCACCATTATATTCAAAAACTAACATACCCACTTTCATTTCCATCTTCTCCTATCGCCTGTACCCCAAATAAATAATTATCCTTACTAAACGGGATGCGCAATGAGTTGGCAGTAGTAAAAAATTTCTTTTGCCAAACGGGACTACTGGTTTCTCTTATTAAGATATTATACCCTTTCACTTTTCCATTTACGGGAGGCAGCCAGCTTAACAGTGAACTATTGGTTAATTCTTTTGTATCCATTTTTGGTTGTTGTGGCTGTGAGGGAGCGCTTGCTAAATTAGCCAGTACGGCTACGTTTACGCCTGTATTTTTTTTAAGATAATCAAAGTCAATATACTTGATGTAATCACCATATTCAATACCATCTTCTGTACGTAAATCCTGGTGCTGCCGGTTAAAATTTTCATTCATCTCGGTAATCCTTACTGCCGTAAATCCATTTTTTAAAAACGGGATATGATCACCACCTCTTAAAAAACGATCGGGCCGGTACATTAAAACCACTTCTATATGATCTACATAGCGCTCGCCAATTTCTTTTACATAGCGGGCTAATTGACGGCTGGGTGATTCGTTTTCTAAACCCAGGAACCTGATGCGTTGTGCTGTTTTTTCATCTGCGGTAGCAGGAATGCCTTCACTAAAAACCCGTACCTGTGTGTTGTTGATAATATTTGTTTCATTGCTGTTGTTGCTGCCCACAATATCGTTATTGAGCATGGCGCCAATTTCCCATTTTTCAGCTTTGGCTTTTGTGGCTAAATAATGAGAACCCAGTAAACCTTGTTCTTCGCCACTTACAGCTACAAATATTACGGTAGCTGCCATTGGTATTTTGCTCATTACTCTTGCGGCTTCTATTACAGCAGCCACGCCACTTGCATCATCATTGGCGCCGGGGGCTTCGCCAATGCTATCCATTATATTTGTATTGCGGCTATCTAAATGGCCGCTGATAATGAATACTCTTTTATCATTGGCATCGGTACCCTTTAAAACGCCCATTACATTGCCTAAAATTATATTTCGGTCCACTCTCTTTCCATCTGCTACAATCATTGTGGTATCTATATAGCTGGTTAATCTGCCACCTGCATATTTTTCAAATTCTTTAAATTTATAAAACACATAATTGCGGGCAGCACCTATACCTCTTGCAGGATTTGTTTGCGAGCTGAGCGTATGGCGGGTTCCAAAACCTACCATTTTAGTGATGTAACTTTTTAATGAATCGGTAGAAATATTACCGATGATGCCTGCAATGGCTTCATTGCGGTCAATGGTTATTGTTTGTGCATTTGTACCTGTTGCAAAAAAAATGATAAATGGTATGAGTAGCTTTTTCATATTCTTTTTGTAAATCTAAGAAATAGATTTGCTTCATTATTGGATTCGGCTTAGTAGTTGCAAAAAAAATAAATGGGATACAAATCTTCCTGAACCTTTATTACAATTTATAAATACAGGCAGGCATTAATTGTCCATGCAAATAATTTATGGTAAAATGAAGCCTGTTAAGATTTTTAATTGATGCATTTTTATTTTCAACATGCCTGTTTATTTTAGCAACCTGCCTGGCACACAAATACCCTAGGCCTAACGCCAAAGGGTAATCACTTGCCCAGTGAGCGCCATTGTTTATCATGGCCAGCCCAACTAAACCGGTTAAAGAATACCCGACTGGCTTTATCCATTTTTTTTCGGGATAATTTTCGGTTAAAATGGTTACTGTACTCATGAGTGTAGCAAGGTGTCCTGAAGGAAAGGCATCATACATGGGTGTATGCTTTTGATAAGCGCTGAAAGATGGGAAGAAATGCCATTGATTGCTGTTTTCATTGCCGGGTTGCGGGCTTTGCCTTCCGGTTATTCTTTTTAATACCTGTGTGGTTACACCCATTAAAATAAATGTTTCTGCCAATTGGCTCGCTGTGCTGATGGCCCTGTAATTTTGATTTATTTTTCCATAAACAAACATGCCAGCCCCCAGTATTAATCCAGGGAATCCTTGCCCTACCTGGTATAGCGCCGTGTTGATGTTTTGGGGTGCTTTGATCATGTTAGTAGGTTTGCCACTTAATTTTATTGCCCAGATTGTTTTATTTCTTTCGGTAGCCTCTACATGTATGATACGTGAAAATTGTTGTACCCCATTTGCAATGGGCTCATCTGCCAAAATCAATAAGCCGGTTGTTGCTGCAATAAATACTAAGGGTTTGATGCTTTTTTTTGAAAAAGTAGCGTTCACAGTTCCGATAGTTGCATTAGGCAATTGGGTTATAAAAGCAAAGGGTTTGGGTTTTGAATAAACGAGGGCTTTTCCATTTCCGATATCAAAAGACTGTTCGTTATTTTTTTGCAGGGTATCGTTGGGTAAAGGCGCTTGTGAAAAAGCCATCGAAACTAATAAAAAATGTATCGCAAAAAATAGAAAAACAAATTTGTATTTCATAAAATAAAATAAGCACAAAAATCTATTATTTAAATTGATACAACATTGATATTCCGCCGGTGTGTTGTTGATAATAGGGTATCAAAACTGTATTGGAAGATTTATTTTTAAACAACTTCTTTTTAATACAAGGGTAAACAGCATAAGCAAATTTAGTAGATAAAATACCAACACCTGCGCCGGCAACTACATCGCCTATCCAATGTTTATTGTTGTACAACCTTAAGATTCCAATTCCTGTTGCAACGGTGTAACCTGCAATACCATACCAGGGCGAAACATCTTTATACTCATGCTGCAAAAAACTTGCAGCGGCAAATGCAGTGGTGGTATGTCCCGATGGAAATGAGTTGTTGCCTGAGCCATCAGGCCGCTCCACTTTTGTAATAGATTTTAAAGACAACGCCGCAATACCTGAGAATACTGTGCTGATAGCATAAATAAAAGTCCTGTCCCTAAAATTATTTTTTCCCTTTACACCTGCAATGTTTAATGCATAAACAGCCGCAGCGGGGGAGTACTGTAAATAATTATCAATTTTTGTTTTAAAATGTAAATGATCTTCTCTTAATTCATTTTTAGTACTGATATTAATTTGATGTATGGAATTGTGCCCGATAGAAATAAAACCATAGGTTATAAATACTGCCGGTATAATAAAAGGTTTAATATAAGGATGCTTTTTTTCAATTTTGTTTTCTGATGCCAATGGTAAATAGTTTTGCTGGCTTACCATGCTGTCATTGGAATTTTGCAAATGGATCGCTTGTTGTGCAGATACAAAACCGCCCATAAAGATTAAAATAATGAGGGTTGCCTTTTTCATAAATTGTGATAATAAAATGTAATAAAAAAGCGAATTAGAGTTTAGCGGTTCAATAGCTCAAGTAAATATATACTTTAATCTGGTAGCAATTCTGAGCAAGTAAGTGGTGAACCAAAATATGGCAGGTTTTGGAGTATTTATAAGCGCAATTATTTTAGAGCGAGGGTAAATTTCATATTAAAACCTAATGCTGTAATATGATTATTTCATCGTAATACAATAGATACCAGTTGATTTGTACACTTATTCTTTAAGCGGGCATCTTCCTATTGTCATAAAATCATAATTTTTTTAAATAATAAAAGTAAATAAATACTTTTATTAAAAATAGCTGTACCTTTGCCAAATCGTATCATTTAAAAAAGTAAAACATGCAAACAGTAACAGAAAATATCCTCAACGTAACCTTATTGGAGCCACGGCAAAAACACCCAACTATTTTTGCCCGCTTTGATGAATTAGAACAGGGGGAGAGCCTGATTATTCACAATGATCATGACCCTAAACCTTTGTATTATCAATTATTGGGTGAAAGAGGAAATATTTTTACCTGGCAATACCTGCAACAGGGACCACAATGGTGGGATATAAAAATTACAAAAAAGGTAGCAGGTGAAAATGAAGAAACACTGGGACAAATTGCTGCCAATGATTTACGCAAAGCCGAAGTATTTAAAAAATATGGATTGGATTTTTGCTGTGGTGGTAAAAAAACAGTGAAGGAAGCTTGTGCAGAAAAAGGGATAGATGCAACCAAAGTGGAACAGGAATTACAACAGGCAGATAAAGCGCCAAACACCCGCCCTTTACCTTATGGCGAATGGAACCTTGATTTCCTGGCTGACTATATTGTAAATACACATCATAGCTATGTAAGAAAAAGTATGCCTGACCTGTCAGCTTATGCTAATAAAGTAAAGCAAGTACATGGACAGCAACACCCGGAATTAATTCGCATTCACGAACTGGTAGAAGAAGTGATTGATGAAATGAGTTCTCACATGATTAAAGAAGAAAAAATATTGTTTCCCTATATTAAAGAACTGGTGAGTGCCAATAATGGTGAAGCACATGCCTCACAATTGGGCTCTGTAAAAAATCCCATCAACATGATGGAGATGGAACACGAACTGGTGGGAAAAAACATGGAAGAGATCAGGCAGCTTTCTAATGATTATACCTTGCCTGAAGATGCTTGTGCCAGTTATAGTTTATTGTTCCGTATGTTGGAAGAATTTGAAGATGACCTGCATTTGCATATTCATTTAGAAAATAATATACTCTTCCCCAAAGCGCTGGAAGTGGAGAAGAAATTAAATAATTAAGCAGAGAAACCAGCCCCTAACGGAACCGGGCCAGGTCGCATTTTATATAATCATCTTTTTTAATTGTTATAGATTTTAAAATGTGGCTTGGCCCAAATCGGGCCGTTGCAGCAGAGCGGATAAATGTGTATGTTGGCTTTTTTCGTAAAGGACTTATTAACCCCCACTATAGAAAAGCGTTCCTGTTTAGGATTTACGATAGATAGAAACATGAGAATTTCATGAATCTATATATTCAATCAGAAAACGGGATTCATCAACAGATACATGATGCCGCCTGCTTACCTATTTGCAGATGAACATTCCTGTAAATTGGTTTATTACCCGTGTTTTATATTTGCATACAAATTTATCAGGGTTTTTAAGGATTAAATTTTAACGCTCTTTATTATGCACATAAATGTAAATACAAAAATTGCCAGCCTCATTAAGCAACATCCCGATGCACTGGAAGCTATTGTAAGCATCTCGCCCAAGTTTACTAAACTTCGCAATCCCCTATTGCGTAAAGTAATTGCGGCCAGAACGAGTATCATGATGGCATCCAAAATGGGTGGCTGCCGGGTAGAAGATTTTTTTGATAAACTAATTCCGCTTGGCTTTGAAGTGGACACCCAGGTAGCTTTTGCAGGTGAAAAAAATATGGCGGCGCCGGTACCCGATTTCATGAAAAACCTAAAGCCCGGGCAAATTGTGGAATTAGATGTGCGGCCTGTGATTGATGCAGGAAAAGACCCGCTAAATGAAATTGTACAAAACGTAAAAAAGTTACCCAATGCCCATGTACTAAAAATCATAAATAGTTTTGAACCTACACCACTCATACATTTGCTGGGCAACCAGGGGTTTGATGCTTACACCGAAACAATTAGTGCAGACCTGGTAAATACTTATTTTTATAAAAAGAATAGTACAGCCACTGAGCTTTCAAAAACCGAAAAGGATTATGGCGAAGGATGGGATACCATACTAAATGAATTTGAAGGGAATTTAATTACTACCGATGTGCGGGAATTGGAAATGCCTTTGCCTATGCATACCATCCTGGAAGCGCTTGAAACTTTACCAATGGGTAAAGCTTTATTTGTATATCATAAACGTATCCCGGTATTCCTTTTGCCAGAATTGGAACAACAAGGGTTTAATTACCGGATAAAAGAAATCAGCGATGGCGAAGTACATCTGTTGATTTATAAATAGTATTATGTTTTCAGTTGCAGGAAATACAGGGAATACAAAAACCACTTCTTATAAAGTTGTTTTGCCATTTTATGCCTATGGCGCAATTTCATTCCTGGCAGGCAGTTTTCTTTTATTTTATACATCCCGAACAGCAAGCGTTCATTATTTTACACCACACAACCTGGCGATTGTTCATACCATGGCGTTAGGCTGGGGAACCGTGATGATCCTGGGCGCCAGCCACCAGTTGGTACCAGTAATGATTGAAGGGAAACTATACAGTAATACGCTTGCATATCTTTCATTTTTATTTGCAGCACTTAGTATCCCGGTATTGGTTTACGGATTTTATCATTTTGATATGGGTCATTTTTCGCAGTGGGCAGGCATAGGCGTGGTACTGGCTATTCTTTGTTATTTTTTAAATCTTGCTATCAGTATGGTAAAAAGTAACCATGAAAATGTACATGCTTATTTTGTGCTTACCGCTGTACTATGGTTGCTTACAACAGCAATTGTAGGGGTATTGATGATCTATAATTTTTCTTACGATCTATTGCCTAAAAATTCTTTAGATTACCTTCCTTTACATGCACACCTGGGTATTGTGGGATGGTTCTTACTGTTGGTAATGGGAGTTGGATCCCGGCTTATTCCCATGTTTTTAATTTCAAAATATAATAATAAAAAACAACTCTGGTGGATTTATGGGTTGATTAATGGAGGATTGATTTTTTTTGTATTTATTTTTTTATGGGGGCTTCCCCGGTTTTTCCTGCTGGTTCCTTTATTTTCAGTAGCAGCCGCTATCCTTTTGTTTGGAAATTTTTGTGTAATGAGTTACAAAGCCAGGATTCGGAAAAAAGTGGATGAACAAATGAAAATATCCTTGCTATCAGTATTGATGATGTGTTTGCCAATTCTTTTTTTAATCTTTATTATTACCGGGTTAATAACCACACATGCACAAGATTTAAGGATTATGATCAGTTATGGCTTTGTTATTTTCTTTGGATGGATCACAGCTATCATTTTGGGGATGACGTTTAAGACCTTGCCTTTCATTATCTGGAACCGGACTTATCATCACCTGGCAGGAAAAGGAAAAACGCCCAATCCAAAAGACCTTTTTAGCGAACCTGTTTTTAAATGGATGTCCATTGCTTACTTATCAGGTTTTGTGTTATTTACTGCGGGTGTTTTACTTCATTTTATGTTAATTCTGCAAATCGCTTCTGCGCTGTTGGTCCTTTGTTCCATATTATACAATTGGAATATTTTGAAATTGTTTTTGCATAAATCACAAATTAAATCATGAATATAATTTCTAATAATAATATACAATGTACCATCGCCCTGGCAGGATTGCAAAATGTAATAGACCCTGAAATAGGTTTAAATATTGTGGACCTGGGTTTGGTTTATCAAATAGATTTTGATGAAGAGGGTAAAAAAGTTTTCTGCAGCATGACACTTACTACACAGTTTTGCCCCATGGGCGAATCTATTACCAGTGCAGCAAAAGAAAGTTTAAAATTATCTTTTCCTGAATTAGAACCTACCATTGAATTAACTTTTGACCCGCCCTGGAACCATGAAATGATTTCAGACGAAGGACGTGAATTTTTAAACGAAAGATAAATGCTAAGCCTTACTTGTAAAACAGCTATAAAAGCCGTTATTTATTTAGCTTCTAAATTTGAAACGGGCCAAAAAGCTAGCATTAAAGAAATTGCTGAATTTATTAATGCCAGCGAACATAGTGTGGGTAAAATGCTGCAAATCCTGGTGAAAGAGCGTGTGATCAATAGTGCAAAAGGCCCTACCGGCGGCTTTTACATATCTGCAGAACAAATGGAGAAGCCGCTGCTTGTAATAATTTTTGCGATTGATGGCACTGAAATATTTGATCAATGTGGCCTGGGCCTTAGCAAATGTTCTGCAACACATCCTTGCCCGATACACAATGATTATAAAAAAGTAAGGGATCAATTTAAAGAGATGTGTACATCAAATAAAATTTCTGATTTGTGTGAAACCGTGAATGATGGACTGGCTTATTTAATGGGATAACCAATGAGTGAGCTGTTTGCTTATAAACCTATTCTTCTTTTCTTCTAATAAGTTTTATGGCAGCATTTTTATTTAAATCGCCACTAAAGCGTATTTCATGCCGCTGGTTATCAAAATTTAAAATTAACAGCCCGGTATTGGGAGCAATGCTACCAAGGTTCTCTGCATACATTACAAATTGCAGGGTGTCACCCAGGTCGGGGGTAAGGTAAAATGATTTAGTAAAAGGTTTTACATCAAGCCCCTGCTTGCTTACAATAGTTACCCCATTAAGAATGATGCTCACGGTATCGCCATCTACTTCACCATTGTCGTATAGTGTCATTTGCAGGCTGTCTGATTTTATATAAAGGTGCTCTATGGTTTCTATTTTTCTTTTGCTAAGATCAATATTTGCTGCAATACTTTTATTGGCCGGGGCAAGATTGGCAGCCGGTTTTACCAATACCGTTTTTGCAACTTCAGGAGTTACATTATTATTGGGCGGCATATTTGTTTTAGCTGCGGTTGCCACTGTTGGTACTGGTTTTTCTTTGGCAACAATCACTTTGGGTGCTACAGGTTTTGGTTGAGCTTTTACAATAACCGGCGCAGGAATTATAATTTTTGCTCTCGCCATTCCGGTGGCAGGTTTATTATTTTTTTGAAGCAATAATGTATAATCCTTTTTGGCAGGTGTTATTTTAGCATAGGATGCATATTTTGATTGGGTAAGTACCGGCTGCAATGATTCCATTATTTCTTGAGCAAATGCAAGGGAAGCTAAACTATCTGTTCTTATTTTTTTAATAAAAGAAAGTTCCCTTTTAAGATCCATTTCTCCCAATTTTACCATAAGGGCTGTGGGTTCGGTGGGTAATACTTTCTCAAGGTATATTTTTCCTTTTGCCGGCTTGAGTGTACGGGTGCCCGTGGTTTCAAAATTTCCACTTAATATTTTTTTGCCATCTTCTTCATCATATACAAGCAAACTTTTTTGTTTTATTTTTTTTGGTTCACTTTTTACTAAATTGCTATAAAGCATATCCTCATCCTGTAAAGTAATTTGGATTCCCTGTACATTGATCTGTAATTTTTTCATGGCCACCTGTTCACTCCCTTTCACATCAAAACTCAGGTAACCAAAGCCGGTAAGTACGCCATCTTCCATACTAAATACCACTTCATAAGGCAGTTTTTTTTGATCGGTTGAAACATACCCTTTCCAACTGCCGGTAAAATCTACTTGCTGTGCAAAACAACAACATGGAATAAAAAAGAAGAGAAAAAATATTTTCATGATTGTATCATTATTAAAAAGCTACTTATTCCAGTAACTTGATACCGGTTTTTACCAGTTCTATTTTTCTTTGTTTATATAATGCACCAATCGTCATCTTAAAAGTTTTTTTGCTCATGCCAAAAAAATCGTAGATATCGTCCGGGTTACTTTTATCATGATAAGGAAGATACCCATCATGCTCTTTCAATAGCCGGATTATTTTTTCAGATTCATCTTCCACACGCTTATACCCTGCGGTTCCTGCAACTACATCAATTTTATTGTCTTCATAAATCTTTTTGATGTATCCTTTAAACTGGTCGCCTGCAGTAATATTCCTGTAAATTTCATTAAAATGCAAAACCCCGGTATATTTATTATTGATGATCATTAAATATCCAATATCGGTGCGGCGTAAAACGGTAAGTTGAACTTCATCCATTTCTTTTACATCTAAATTTTCATTATTTAGGTCCTGCTCAAATCTTTCTGTTGCGGCTACACGCCCTGTTTTTTCATCCACATAAATTTTTACTAAGTAAGCCCCCTGGGTACGCATCAAACTTATTTGCTGGCTACGGGGTACAAAAATATCTTTCATAAGACCCCAATCTAAAAAGGCGCCTTGTGGTGTAACGCTCACTGCTACTAATTTTACGATTTCACCCACTGTGCCTTTGGGATTTTGAGTGGTAGCAATAGGCCTGTCTTCACTATCGTGATAAATAAAAACACGGAGTTCATCGCCTATGTTGGCGCCGGGTGGCACAAAACGGTTGGGCAGTAAAACGCCATCCTTTCCATCATCTAAGTAAGCCCCGGGATCTGCCAGGCGCATTATTTTTAAATTGTAATATTCTCCAGCTTGAATCATGGTATAAAAATACCGTATTTATGATGGTATTGCTCATTTTTAATGGGATTCATACCATCCTCCGGCCAATAATTCGTAAAACAGTAAAAGGGTATTATCTTTATACTTATAAAAATTAAAAAAAGAATTTGAAATTTTCATCATTCGGGTTTAGTGAGAACCTCATGGAAGGCATTGATTTTTCTAATTATGAGGATGCCACTCCGGTACAGGAAAAAGTAATTCCACTCATTCTCTCAGGAAAAGATATTATTGCTTCGGCGCAAACAGGTACCGGCAAAACTGCCGCTTTTTTATTACCACTTATTCAAAAATTAAGTGATGAAACAAATCCCAAACCGGGTGTACGTTCTTTGGTAATTGTACCTACACGGGAACTGGCAATACAAATTTCACAACACCTGGAAGGGTTAAGTTATTTTACGCACACAAGCTCCATTGCAGTGTATGGAGGGGGAGATGGGAATGCATTTGTGCAGGAAAAAAAAGCATTAAGCCAGGGAGCCGATATTGTCATTTGCACACCGGGCAAAATGATGTCGCATATAAAAATGGGCTATGTAAAATTGGAGCAGGTAAAATATTTAGTATTGGATGAAGCCGACAGGATGCTGGATATGGGCTTCTATGATGATATCATGTTCATCATAAAACACCTGCCTGCTAAGAGGCAAAACCTGTTATTTTCAGCCACCATGCCGCATAAAATAAGGGAGATGGCACGTAAAATATTAACCCATCCCGAAGAGATAAATATTTCTATTAGTAAACCACCAGAAAAAATAAATCAGCAGGCGTATATTGTGTATGATACACAAAAAATTCCATTGGTGCTGCAGCTTTTAAGAAACCATGCTTATAAATTAGTCCTCGTTTTTTGTAGCAGCAAGCAAAGTGTAAAACAACTCACCCGTGATTTAAAAAGAAATAAAATTAATGCAGGCGAAATACATAGCGATTTGCAACAGGAAGAGAGAGAAGATGTATTAATGAGGTTCCGCAGTGAGCGCCTTTCTGTGTTAGTAGCTACCGATATTTTAAGCCGGGGAATTGATATTGATTGTATTGACCTGGTTATAAATTTTGATGTGCCGCATGATGGCGAAGATTATGTACACCGCATTGGGCGTACCGCAAGAGCTTCGGCCGAAGGCACCGCCATTACTTTTGTAAGCCCCCGGGAACAACGTAAATTTGCTGCTATAGAAAAATTATTGGGCAAACCCGTTGCTAAAATGAAACTACCGGAAGCACTCGGCGAACAGCCGGATTATAATCCCGGAGGCCGGGATGGAAAGGTTTCTTACAACAGGAATAAAAGACAAAGCCACTAAGGAACTTTATTACATACTGGTTGTGGATGCAACTCCTACGATATCAATATTACAAAATCCGATCGGGTACCTGCAGGGTATTACCGCCCAGCGTAGTGAACTATTGCGCTCAGAATTAAATATTGTAAGCTTTAAAGATTTACTGGAGCATTTTCCTTACCGGCATATTGACCGCACAAAGGTTGATAAAATTTCTTCTATACATCCTAACCAGGAATATGCGTATGTAGCCGGAAAATTATTACAGCTTGAAATTGCAGGCACCGGACGCAGCAGGCGGTTGATTGGTTTATTAAAAGACGATTCCGGTGTATTGGAACTGGTATGGTTCCAGGGTATTGCCTGGGTGCAAAAAGCCATTCATGCCGGGCATCAATACCTGGTTTTTGGCAGGCCCGGTTTTTTTATGGGCAAGCCACAAATTGCCCATCCCGATATTGAAAATTTTACACAACAGCAGGCAAGTGGCAAGCAATCGCTTGAACCGGTTTATCCCTCCACAGAAAAATTAAAAGCTCGTGGACTTACTGGTGCCAATCTTGCAAAATATACTAAGGAACTATTACAAAAGCTTTCAGAAAAAGAGATTCCGGAAAATATTCCGGATGATATTATTCAGCAATATAAACTCATCTCCCGTTTTGATGCGTATCAGCAAATTCATTTCCCCGTATCAGAAAAATTATACCAGCAAGCCTTACGCAGGCTTAAGTTTGAAGAATTGTTTTATGGACAGTTGCGGATGCAATTAATAAAAATGCGGCGACACCGTTTTAGTAAAGGTTTTACTTTTTCTACAGTCGGGAATATGTTTAATGAATTTTATAATCATCATCTTCCTTTTACGCTTACCAATGCACAAAAAAAAGGAATAAGAGAAATCAGGCAGGATACAGCCAGCGGAAGACAAATGAACCGGTTGCTGCAGGGCGATGTGGGCAGCGGTAAAACCATGGTGGCTTTTATGGGAATGCTGCTGGCAGCCGATAATGATTTTCAAAGTGTAATGATGGCTCCTACCGAAGTATTGGCCTCGCAACATTTTGAAAGTATTCGTACTTATATTACTCATTTGCCTTTGCAAATTGCATTACTCACCGGATCTACCCCGGCAAAAGAGCGAAAAAAAATATTGGCAGCCTGTGCCGATGGAAGTATCCATATTTTAATTGGTACCCATGCGGTAATAGAAAAAAAAGTGATATTTAAAAACCTGGGGTTTGCCGTGGTAGATGAACAACATAAATTTGGGGTGGCACAGCGGGCCATGCTATGGGCAAAGAATGAAATACCACCTCATGTGTTGGTAATGACGGCCACACCCATACCCAGGACCCTTGCCCTTACTGCTTATGGTGATTTAGATTATAGTGTGATGGATGAATTACCACCCGGCAGAAAACCTATTACAACATTACATCGCAATGAAGCGGCCCGCCCACAGGTAATGGACTTTGTACGTACTGAAATTAGTAAAGGCCGGCAGGCATATTTTATTTATCCGCTCATAGAAGAAAGTAGTAAACTGGATTATGAAAATTTATATAAAGGATACGAAGAAGTAAAAGCATTTTTTCCGGAACCTAAATATTGGATAAGCATGGTGCATGGTAAACAATCGGCAGTGCAAAAAGATGTAAACATGAAACGGTTCATCACCGGCGATACACAAATAATGGTAAGCACTACGGTAATAGAAGTGGGCGTAAATGTGCCCAATGCTTCAGTAATGGTTATTGAAAGTGCAGAGAAATTTGGCTTATCACAATTACATCAATTGCGTGGACGGGTAGGGCGAAGTAGCGATCAGAGTTATTGCATCTTACTTACAGGAAGAAAGCTGGGTAACGATGCTTATGAAAGGATGAAAATTATGGTAGCCACCGGTAATGGTTTTGAAATTGCAGAAAAAGATTTAGAAATGCGTGGGCCGGGAGAAATAGAAGGTACCCGGCAAAGCGGTGCCATACAATTTAAACTGGCCAGTTTGGTAAATGATAAAGCAGCATTAGAAGCCGCACGGGCATCAGTAGAAAATATACTAAGTACCGATCCTGAATTAGAAAACCCCGGGCATATCATGATTAAAATGTATTTGCAACAACAAAAAGCTAAAACCAAATGGAGTAAAGTTGGGTAATTTCAAATATTCGTTAAATCAGGCTTAAAAAAGAGGTGGTTTCATTTAATTGGATTGGATTCTTAGTTTTAATGCTGTAATTTGTATATGTAAAAAACCACCATCTTGAGTAAAAATTTTAAAATTATTTTTTGTATCCTCATTTTGTCTTTATCCGGCATTCCTTTGTATTTACAGGCGCAGGTAGAATTTATTGAAAACAAAGGCCAATGGCCAAACCAGGTAAAGTACCGGGGTGATTTTAATACCGGTTCATTTTTCATAGAAGATGGCGGTTATACTGTTTTACTTCATCAACCAGATGAAATAAAAAAAATGTATCAATATTTTCATGGTGAACTCAATGAAAAAGATCAAAAACCTGGTACAGCAAACACACTTCACTCCTTTGCCTATAAAATGAAACTTTTGGGTACAAAAAAGGAACTGCAATCTTTCCCCGAAAAACCACTTGATAGTTATAATAATTATTTTATAGGTAATGATAAATCCAAATGGGCAACCGATTGTAAAATTTATTACAGCATTACCTATCCTGATATTTATCCCAATATAGATGTACGCTATTACAGCAATGGCAGCAACCTGAAATATGATTTTATTGTAAGGCCGGGTGGTAATGTAAATGCAATTGCCATGCAATATGATGGGCCTAAACTTACCATAAAAAATGCTGATCTTATTCTTACTACAGCAGTGGGTGAAATTTCTGAATTAAAACCTTATAGTTACCAATCCAGTATTGGAAAACCAATAGAAGTTTCGGCACGCTATGTTTTAAAAAATAATATTGTAAGTTTTAAAGTTGATGATTATGATCATAACCAAACTTTAGTGATAGACCCGGTAATTGTTTTTTCTAGTTTTAGTGGGAGTACTGCAGACAATTGGGGATATACGGCCACTCCCGGCCCCGGTGGAACATTATATGCGGGAGGTATTGTTTTTAGCGCCGGGTACCCGGTAACAGCAGGCGCTTATAGTGGCACATTTGGTGGTGGTGCCAATGAAGGTAATATTACCGGCTTTGATATGGGTATTACAAAATTTGCCTCCATCAATGCACAGCGTTTATTCTCTACCTATATTGGCGGCAATAATAATGAACAACCGCATAGCCTCATCTGCGATGCACAGGGTAACCTTTACATTGCAGGCCGGTCTGCTTCCCCAAATTATCCCACGCTTACCGCATCAGATAAATATGGGCCAAGGGGAGATTTTGATATTGTAATTACCAAACTCAATGCCACCGGAAATAATTTATTGGGTTCTGTAATAATTGGTGGTACGGGTAGGGATGGTGTAAATATCAGGCCAAAATATGAACCTCCCGGTGGTGCAGAAAGCCTGAGAAGAAACTATGGTGATGATGCCCGTAGTGAAGTGATTTTAGATAAATCAGGTAATGTATATGTAGCTTCCTGCACCCGGTCAACAAACTTTCCGGTTACACCCGGTGCCGTTCAATCTTCATCAGGTGGAGGAGACCAGGACGGTGTGATACTTAAATTTAATGGCAGCTTAAGTACCATGTTATTTTCTACTTATTTTGGAGGGGATGGAAATGATGCCTGTTTTGTTGCTAGCATAAATCCTGTTGATAATAATTTATATGTAGGTGGCGCCACTTCCAGCGCTTCGGGTTTACCGGGCAATAATACAAATGTACTTTATCCCAATTTTAATGGTGGAGTTGCCGATGGGTTTGTTACTATTTTAAAAAATGATGGAAGTGGCATTTTAAAAACTTCTTATTTTGGTACAGCAGGTATTGATTTGATATATGGTTTAAAATTCGATAAACATGGCTATCCTTATATCATGGGAACATCCACAGGTTCATGGCCGGTTATGAATGCAGTATATTCAAACCCGGGGTCAAGGCAATTCATCAGTAAGCTAAAACCAGATCTTTCAGCTTTTGAATATTCAACAGTATTTGGGACGGTATCCGTAAATCCTAATATTTCTCCTGTAGCTTTTTTAGTAGATCGTTGTGAAAATGTGTATGTATCCGGGTGGGGCGGAGGTTTAAATTTGAATTACGAATCGGGCACTACCCAAAATCTACCCGAAGTAAATCCGTTGGCTGGTATTCCACCTGCTGATGCACGGGATTTTTATTTTTTTGTATTACAACGAAATGCACAAAGCCAATTGTTTGGATCTCATTTTGGAAAATATAGTCCCAATGCTACAGGGGAGCATGTGGATGGAGGTACCAGCCGCTTTGATGAAAATGGGATTATTTACCAGGCAATTTGTGGTGAATGTGCCAACGGAAATTTTCCCATCACGCCTGGCGCTTATACCTGCAATAGTTTAAATGGGTACAACCTGGCCGTTGTAAAAATAGATATGAATTTTGCCGGTGTAGGTGCTGCTATAAAAGCAACTGTAGATGGAGTAACCACCGATACCATTATTTGTACCGGTGAAACCGTTTTATTTTCTGACACTTTAAAAAAAGGGAAAAAATATTATTGGGATTTTGGCCATGCACCTAACCGTTATGATACGACAACTACCAATACAAGTACTCATTTATATAATACCATTGGATCATTTGTAGCCATGCTGATTGCTGAAGATAGCACTACCTGTAATATAAGAGATACTTCTTACATTACAATAAAAGTGGGCAACAACAGGGCAAATGTAAAATTCAACTGGGCTAAAACCCAACCCTGCGAATCGCTGGGCGTTATGTTTACAAATACAAGTACCGGTACACCACCCAACTTTAATGCAAATTCCTTTACCTGGGATTATGGTGATGGCTCTCCAAAAGAAACTGCCGGTATCTCTCCTGCACGTACCCACAATTATAACCAGGCAGGAACCTATACCGTGATATTGCAATTGCATGATGATAATTTTTGTAATTCACCTTTAGCAGATACACAAATAATCAGGATCAATCCGTTGGTAGATGCCCGTTTTACAACATCGCCTACTGGTTGTGCCCCTTATACAGCTATATTTAAAAATGAATCATTGGCTGGAACAGATTTTATTTGGGAATATGGAGATAATACATCCTCCACCGATGGCAACATAGAACATACACATTTGTATAATATTCCCGGTACCTACCGGGTACGCTTAATCGCTATTGATACCAGTACTTGTAATAAAAGAGATACTTCAGATTATATAACCATCATCGTTTCAGATAAACCGCATGCCCAGGCCACCTGGAGTCCTAACCCGCCAACGGCAAATACCATTACACAATTCAGCAATCAATCTTCAGGCGCCAATCATTATCTCTGGAATTTTGGAGATGCTGAATCATCTTCAGAAATAAACCCACGGCACCAGTATAATGCAACGGGTATGTTTAATGCTGAATTAATTGCGTATAACAGATATAATTGTACCGATACTTTTCATCTGCAAGTACGCACTATTATTGAGCCTTTACTTGATGTGCCCAATGCTTTTACACCAGGCAAATTTGGGGAGAACGCAATGGTACTGGTACGTGGATTTGGTATCGCAAAAATGGATTGGAATATTTATAATCGCTGGGGACAATTAATCTTTCACAGTGAAAACAGTAAACTGGGATGGGATGGTACTTACAAAGGAAAATTACAACCCATGGATGTGTACACTTATACACTGGATGTAATTTTTAGCGATGGAAAAAAGTATAAAAAGACTGGAGATATCACATTGTTGAGATAATAAAAAACAGTTAGAAGCATCATGGGAATTTGTAAAAAAATAGGATCATTTATCATTTTTTATTTTGGTATGCAAGTGATATTGCATGCACAGGATTTGCATTTTTCTCAATTCTTTAATTCACCTTTAACTACGAACCCTGCAAACACCGGGTTCATTCCAGATGCAGATTATCGCCTGGGTGTGCAATACCGGAACCAGTGGAGCAATATCATGGCGGTACCTTATAAAACCCAAAGCATATTTGCCGATGCCCAGGTAATGAGAGATAAATTAGAGAATGGCTGGCTGGGACTGGGTGGCGTAATTCTGAATGATGTAGCGGGTAGTGGAAGTTTACGTTCCACAAAAATTTATGGATCCCTGGCATACCATCAAATGCTGGGGCTTAGTAGTTTGTTAAGTGCCGGCTTTAACCTTGGCTGGGCAAATAAAAGAATTGATCAAAGCCAGTTGAAATTTCCTGACCAGTTTGATGGAAAATTTTTTGATAATACATTACCCACTGCTGTAACCCTGGCCAATAATAATGTGAGTTATTTTGATATGCAAGTGGGTATGAACTATGCTTATTTTCCTACCGAGGATATATACCTGAATGTTGGTTATTCTATTCATCATGTAAATAAACCAACTGAAACATTTTTTAATACACCCGGCGCTAATAATATTATTCCCATGCGGCATATCGCATTCATTAATGGTATATTAAAAGTGCAGGACAATATCATTTTGAACCCGAATATTTATTTTACTACCCAGGCAAAATCTATGGAAATAACGGGTGGCGCTATGGCGAGTTATAACTTATCAGAATACGATGATAAGCAACTCCTCTTTGGCGCTTATTACCGGTATAAAGATGCCGTGATTCCTGCTGCAGGATTTCAACTAAATGGACTTAAGTTTACATTTAGTTACGATGTTACTTTATCGAATCTGAAAACCTATAACAATTCAAGAGGCGCAATTGAATTTAGCCTTATCAAAAACGGTTATTATCCTGCCAATGTAAACAGGCAGGCCCTTTGCCCTAAATTCTAAAAATTTCCTCATTTATTTTTACGATTTTTGCACAAAAAATTTTCATGACGCAATACCTTTCATTTGTTCCCTTGTTTCAAAATATTTTAGGGAGCAATTATGTATTTACAGATGATGAAAGCAGGGAAAAGTATGGACGGGACGAAACCGAAAACTTATTATTCCTCCCCGCCATTGTGATAAAACCCAGGACAGCCGAAGAGTTGAGTGCTGTTATGAAAATCTGTAACGAAAATAAAATTCCGGTAACGGCCAGGGGTGCGGGTACAGGCTTAAGTGGTGGCGCCCTTCCTCACCGGGGTGGTGTGCTGGTTTCTTTTGAAAGGATGAACAGCATTTTAGAAATTGATGAAAGGAATTTACAGGTAACCACCGAACCTGGGGTCATTACTGAAGTATTACAAAATGCAGTAAAAGAAAAAGGGTTATTTTATCCACCCGATCCCAGCAGCAGGGGTAGTTGTTTCATTGGTGGTAATATTGCCGAAAACAGTGGCGGGCCAAAAGCGGTGAAATATGGTGTAGTAAAAGATTATGTACTGAATCTGCAGGTAGTATTGGCAAATGGTGAAATTATCTGGACGGGTTCGAATGTGTTAAAAAATTCAACAGGTTATAATTTAACACAATTAATAGTAGGCAGCGAAGGAACTTTAGGATTGGTAACAAAAATTGTTTTGAAATTGTTGCCTCATCCAAAATTTGATTTATTGATGCTGGCTCCTTTTACAGATATTGAAAAAGCAGGTGCAGCTGTGAGCGCTGTGTTCAGGGCGGGTTTTACACCCAGTGCAATGGAATTGGTAGAAATAGATGCGCTTAAAATAGTAAGCCGTTTTGTAGAAAGTACGGCCGTACCGGTAGGAGATGATGTGGCAGCACATTTAATTGTAGAGGTAGATGGGAATCATATGGAAACTTTAATGAGTGAAATGGAAGCCATATCAGCCATATTGGCTGAATATGATTGCGGTGAAATATTTTTTGCAGATGATGCAGTTCAAAAAGCAGCACTCTGGAAATTGCGGCGGCGGGTTGCCGAAGCTGTAAAAATTGATGGCTATACCATAGAAGAAGATACGGTGGTGCCAAGGGCCGAATTACCGGCATTGATAAAAGGTGTAAAAAAACTGGGTAAAGAGTATGATTTTGAAGTGGTATGTTATGGCCATGCAGGCGATGGGAATTTACACATACGTATAAAAAAATCGGGCAGTATTTATAGCCTTAATAACCCGGATGTGATTCCGGCATTAAGGGCATTGTTTAAGTTAGTGAAAGCATTGGGCGGCACCATCAGTGGCGAACATGGCATAGGTCTTGTACAAAAAGAATATATGGATATTGTATTTGATCCCATAACAATTGAATTGATGCGGGGCATTAAAAAAACATTTGATCCCAATAATATCCTTAACCCCGGAAAAATATTTGATATTTAATAAACATGAAAAAAAACACTCACATTCTCCTGCTTGCATTGGCAATAAGTTTATCGCTTAGCAGTTTTGCACAATCATCTTCTAAAGATGATGATGAAGAAAAAACTTCCGGATTTAAAAAAGAAAACCTTTTTACCGGTGGTACGGCAAATATCTCGTTTTTTAATGGCGCCACCATGTTGGGCGTAAGCCCTTTTTTTGGTTATAGTATCAATAAGTGGCTCGATGTAGCGGTATCCGGCAACATCAATTATATTTCTCAACGAGATTACCAGGTTTACGGCGATAAAGCCCGGCAAACCACTTATGGGCCGGGGGCATTTGTTCGTATTTTTCCTGTAAAATTCATATTTCTGCAGGCGCATTATGAATATAATTTTATAAATTTCAAATACCTGCCGGCAGCCAATTCGGGGTACCTGGAACAAAAAGAAAAATTACATGCTTCCAGTTTTTTAATTGGGGGTGGCTTTAGTGGTGGCAGGGATGAGTATAATAAATCTTATTATTATATCTCATTGCTTTTTGATGTTGCCAAAGATAAAAATTCACCCTATGTAGATGGTTTAGGAAGGGTGATCCCATTAATAAGGGCAGGTTATAATATCGCTTTATTCCAGCACCGAAAGTAATTTAGATGTATTGTAAAAAATCTTTGGGTTCATTCAAATGGATCAGGTGTTCCAGGGGATGGGAGTATAAAAAGTTTTCATCATCCATTCTTTTGATATGTGCCAGTAAATGATCATAAAAGCCAGCACTGTTCAGGAAGAAAATTTCTTTATGATGAATACGCAGTTGGTTCCAGGTGAGCATTTCAAAAAGTTCATCTAAGGTTCCGTAGCCACCCGGAAGTATGATGGCGGCATCACATTTTTCATACAACATTTTTTTTCGGGCATGCATATTTTCTACAATGTGCAATTCGGTGAGGCCGTTATGCTGATGTTCCCATGCTGCCAGTACAGTAGGGATGATGCCAATTACCTTTCCATTTTTCTCAAGCGCAGCATTGGCTACAGCAGCCATCAATCCTTTATTTCCGCCGCCATAAATAAGGGTGAGCCCATGCGATGCCAGCAATTCGCCCAAATGCCTGCTATGAATTTCAAAGATAGGATGGGTACCACTTTTACTTCCGCAAAAAACAGCAACAGATCTTATTGACATGTGTTAAAATATTATTCTACAAAGACACAAAGATTTTATCTATTTTCAATCTTATTTTAAAGTAAATTTTTTGCATGTCTCCATTAGTATTGCTCTCTTTTGTAGCCGGATATTTTTTATTGCTGATGTTAGTAGCCTGGTACACCAGTAAGAATGCCACCAATGAATCTTTTTTTATAGGGAATAAAAATTCTAACTGGATGCTTGTTGCATTTGGGATGATTGGTACTTCCTTGTCAGGTGTTACATTCGTAAGCGTACCCGGTACAGTAGGTGCCAATTCATTTGCCTACTTTCAAATTGTGATTGGGTATTTTATTGGGTACCTCACCATTGCTTATGTATTATTGCCTTTGTATTATAAAATGAACCTCACTTCTATTTATACTTACCTTGGCAACAGGCTAGGCATAAAATCTTATAAAACCGGCGCTTCTTTTTTTATCCTTTCACGCATATTAGGCGCTACCGCAAGGCTTTACCTGGTTGTGAAAATATTGCAGGATATTATTTTGTCTGACCTGGGAATCCCTTTTTGGGCAACCACACTCATCATTTTAATAATGATCCTTATCTATACCTATGAAGGGGGCGTAAAAACGATTGTATTTACTGATACGTTACAAACAACTTTTATGCTTACCGGCTTAATCGTTTGTATCATTTACATTCTGCACACTATGGGGCTAAGTTTTGGGGATGCAATCAATGCATTATCTACCCATCAAGGTGAAAAAGGGGCGTACTCTAAAATATTTTTTACAGACCCATCTGATAAATTATTTTTTGTGAAGCAGATTTTGGCAGGCGCTTTCATCACCATTACCATGACTGGGCTGGACCAGGAAATGATGCAAAAATCTATTTCTGTAAAACGCTTGAAAGATTCTCAAAAAAATATGGTGAGCCTTGCTTTTATCATGGTAGTGGTAATTTTCATCTTTTTATTCCTGGGTGGTTTATTGCACCTGTATGGGGCACAGCAAGGGATAATGGCAAAAGGCGATGATTTATTTCCGGCGCTGGCATTAAATAATATGCCTGCCATTGTATCGGTAATATTTATCATCGCATTGATCTCTGCATTATTTCCCAGTGCCGATGGTGCTATTACTGCTTTGACGTCTTCGTTTTGCATTGATATTCTTGGTATAAAAAGAAGGCCGGATTGGAGTGAGCAAAAACAGAAGAAAATCCGGCAAAGGGTGCACCTTACGGTTGCTTTTATCTTCCTGATTTTTGTAATGGTATTTCATTGGGTAAATGATCCCAGTATGATTGATGTGATTTTAAAATTAGCGGCATATACCTATGGTCCATTATTGGGCTTATTTACATTTGGTATTTTAACCAAACGATCTGTGAAAGATAAATGGGTTCCTTTAATTTGTATCGTTTCACCACTTATTTGTTTGGGTATTGAGAAATTAACACCACTCATTATTCCCGGCTTTAAAATGGGCCCGGAACTTTTGGTTGTAAATGGATTTTTGACCTATATCGGGTTGTTAATGATTTCTAAAAAAATTAAACTTGAAGAATAAGGAATGAATATAATTGATCTAAAAATAGAATCGTATGCTGCTGCTTTTGCATCTCCGCAATCAGAAATTTTACAACAAATAGAAAAGGAAACATTAGCAAATCATTCACATTCTCAAATGTTAAGCGGCCATGTGCAGGGTTTGTTTTTAAGTATGATGAGCCAGATGATAAAACCAATGAATGTACTGGAAATAGGCAGCTTTACTGGGTTTAGTGCCATTTGCCTGGCTTCCGGGTTACAAAAAGGCGGGCAAGTGCATACCATTGAGTTAAGGGAAAAGGATGCCCAAATTTCAGAAGATAATTTTATAAAGGCAGGGTTAGAGAAACAAATACAATTACATAGGGGCAATGCATTAGATATTATTTCGTTATTACAGGAAAACCGGGAGTGGGACCTTGTATTTATTGATGCCGATAAAGTGAGTTATATTGAGTATTACGAGCTAACTTTGCCAAAATTAAAAAAGGGGGGATTTATACTTGCGGATAATGTACTTTTTCACGGGCAGGTTGTAGCTCAACCTATAAAAGGAAAAAATGCTATTGCCATTGATGCATTTAATCATCATGTGGCTAACGACAAAAAGGTAGAGCAGGTAATAGTAACCTTACGGGACGGTTTGATGCTTATAAGAAAATTATAAATGAATAAAAGATATCCATTCATGAAGAATTTAAGTATGGCACTTATTTGCTGTATGTTTATTGGATTGGTACAGGCGCAAATGCTTACGCCCCAGCAATACATAGATACTTATAAAGAACTTGCCATTAAAGAAATGAAGCGTAGTGGCATCCCTGCTTCTATCACACTGGCCCAGGGCTTATTAGAAACTGAATGTGGAAATAGCATCCTGGTAAAAAAATCAAACAATCATTTTGGAATTAAATGTAAAAGTAACTGGACGGGCGAGTCGGTAGCACATACTGATGATGCACCCAATGAATGTTTTCGTAAATATGCCACAGCAGAAGATAGTTATAAAGACCATAGTGATTTTTTGAAAAATAGTAGCAGGTATTCAAATTTGTTTTCGCTAAATCCTACTGATTATAAAGGATGGGCTTATGGATTAAAATCAGCCGGGTATGCCACAAACCCACGCTACCCGGTTATACTGATCACTAATATTGAAAAATATAATTTACAGCAATACGACAGTATGAGCGAAACAGATCCTATGCTTTTTGCAGATGCAACCGCACCCGTTATCTCACAAAAAGAAGAAACCAACGCAATCATACAACCTGTATCAAATGAACCGGCACCTGTTCTAGCTCATAAGCCGGGAAATAAAACAAAGTTCAATGGCTTAAAAGCCATTTTTGCCACTAAAGGCACATCGCTGCTGGCACTCGCTTTGGGAAATGACATTTCATTATCAAAATTGTTAGACTTCAATGATCTTAAAAATGATGGGCTTTTAAAAGAAGACCAAATTGTTTATTTAGAAAAAAAAGCAAAGCAGGGCAACCGGGATTTTTATATTTCATTGCAAAATGAATCTTTACGAGACGTTGCACAGAACAATGGGGTACAATTGCAATCATTGGTACAATTTAATAACCTTACCGAACATTCGAATGTTCACAAAGGACAAAAAATATATTTAAGACCCATCGTTTCAGGTGCCACTACTGCAACCCGTTAAAACAATTTAATTTACTTCTATGCCTGTTATTACAGTTAATAATAAAGACTTTATCCCTTACATTGATGCTACAGAAATTCAAAAGCAGGTACAACGTATTGCGGATGAAATTAACCGGGATTACGCCGGCAAACGTCCCTTGTTCATCGCCATTTTAAATGGCTCCTTTATGTTTGCCAGCGATTTATTTAAGCTTATTGAAATTGAAGCTGAAATTAATTTTATAAAATTAGCTTCTTATAAAGGAACCAAAAGTACCGGCAATGTAGTAACCTCTATTGGTTTAGATGAATCCTTAAAAGATAAACACGTAATTATATTAGAAGATATTGTAGATACCGGTAAAACCTTACACGAATTTTTACCTCAGTTAATCAACCAACAACCGGCATCTTTAAAAATTGCAGCTTTGTTACATAAGCCTGAAGCCCTTGTTCATGACATCCGTATTGATTATTTAGGATTTAATGTGCCTAATAAATTTTTACTCGGTTATGGATTAGACTTTGATGGCCTCGCAAGAAACCTGAAAGAGATATATCAATTAGTTGAATAAGTGTAGGTGGCAATACCCTAAGTTTCCGCCAAAAAATTAATTTAGTTGAACAAGATTCTACTATATCTATTTTTTATGCTATCGGCCCAGCTTGTATTTGGCCAATATTACCTGCGTGGTGATGTGAAAGATGGTAATGGAAATCTTTTGCCCAATACTAAAATATTCCTTCACTCAGCCAGGACATTTTATATTACCGATGCATCCGGAAGTTTTGGGTTCCCGATTTCTAATATTACCGATACGGTTACCTTAAGCCGTGACGGATTCAATACAGAAAAAATGGTAGTGAATGCCATACGTCCGGTAACGCTACAAATGAAACCTTCAGCTACAGAAAATAATAAATCGGCACCCAAATTATCTTCCCTTACTGAAAATAAAAAAAGAGATGCACGCCTCTTTGCACACTTTGATAATGAAACTTATTTTCAACTGGCAGAAAATGAAAATGTAATGGTAAAGGATTATCCCAATACTTCTTTTTCATTAAATGTAAATAAAGCTTCTTATAGCAATGTGCGCCGTTTCCTTAACATGAAAAGTAAGGTACCTGCAGATGCTGTACGTATTGAAGAAATGATAAATTATTTTAACCTTCAGTATCACGAACCATCACCCGGCAATGTATTTAGAATAGAGAGCCAGCTAAGTTCCTGCCCCTGGAATCCCGTAAAAAAATTATTGTTTATAAATGTAAGTGCAAAAAAACTAGATCTCAGTAAAACAGCGCCGGGAAATTTTGTTTTTTTAATTGATGTATCCGGTAGTATGGATATGCCCAACCGCTTACCATTAATAAAAGCAGCATTCCAGTTATTTGTAAAAAACCTCCGTCCTATTGACAAAGTCTCTATTGTAATTTATGGAGGTTCTGTAGGTATTTGGTTAGACCCTACTTCGGGAGCAGATAAAGAAAAAATAATTCAATCCATTGAAGAGTTAGAAGCCTCCGGCGACACACCCGGTGAATCGGCAATACGGGCTGCCTACACAGTGGCAGAAAAAACATTTATTCAAGGTGGTACCAATAGGGTGATACTGGCTACGGATGGTGATTTTAATGTGGGTGAAACTTCAGAAAAAGATTTGGAAGAACTCATTGCATTGAAAAAACAATCTGGTGTGTATTTAACCTGCCTGGGTGTAGGTATGGGAAATTTTAAAGATTCTAAATTACAGGCCCTGGCAAAAAAAGGAAATGGGAATTATGCATATTTAGATGATATCAATGAAGCACAGAAAGTATTGGTAAAAGAACTTACGCAGACCATGTATGGTATTGCCGATGATGTGAGCATGCAATTAGAATTTAACCCTGCTGTGGTAAAAGAATACCGTTTAATCGGTTTTGACAATCGCAGGGATGCTATAGTAGATGCAAAAAGCGAATTAGAAGGGGGCGATATTGGCAGTGGGAATAGTACACTGGCTGTATTCGAAATATTACCAGCTGAAAACCAACTATCCAACAGCAGGGATATTGTTGCCAACATTAAATTGAAATATATTTGTGAAAACGATAGCCTTTCACATATTTTGCGGCACACAGCCCTGGATAATTATAAACCGATAGATAGTGTACACCCGGAATTAAAATTTGCTACTGCTGTTGCTATGTTTGGACTAAAACTCCGGAACTCCACTTCTCTTAATAATACAGACTGGCCTATCATAAAATCACTTGCCCAATCCGCAGCCGATACCCATGATTATTTGCAACAAGAATTTGTAAAACAAGTTTCAAATGCTGAAATAATTTATAGCGATAAATTACCGGCCAAGAAAAAGGCGAAAAAGAAAAGAAACTTTTAATAAAAGTGAAGTTCTTTAATTTATTCCCGCAAAGGTATTCCCCTGGTTGATGTCCCCGGTTTCATAGCCTCTTTTAAACCAATACATACGTTGAGCAGATGTGCCATGTGTAAAACCTTCGGGCACTACATATCCCTGTGTGCGTTCCTGTATATTGTCATCCCCTACAGCCGCTGCCGCTTCTAAGGCTTGTTCTATATCCTGGGGCTGTATTACGTTTTTCATTTTTTGGTCATAATGTGCCCATACGCCTGCATAAAAATCTGCTTGTAGTTCTAATGCCACGCTATATTTATTATAAGTAGTTTCATCTACTTTCCTTCTTATTTGATCCATTTTTTGTGTAGTTCCCATTAAATATTGTATATGGTGGCCTACTTCATGGGCAACTACATAAGCCATCGCAAAATCGCCTTTTGCACCAAAGCGCTGTTGTAATTCATCTGCAAAAGCAAGATCAATATACAGGTCATTATCTCCCGGGCAGTAAAAGGGGCCGCTGGCAGAACTGGCCGTACCACAAGCACTCTGTGTAGCGCCACTAAAAAGAATAAGCGTAGGAGCCTTGTATTTTTCATTATGTTCTGAAAATATTTTTGTCCACACATCTTCTGTATCTGCCAATACTACTTTTACAAAAGAAGCCCGGTTATCTTCTCTTGCTTTTTCTGCAGGAGATAAGGCTCTTGTTTCCTGGGGCGCTCCCGACTGGGGCAATTGTTGCAAGGCGGCCGGGTCCCCGGTTAAGAAATAATTAACCAATAAAAAAATAACGCCAATGATGCCTCCACCAATGGCTATTTGTCCGCCACTACCTCTACGGTCCTCCACATTCTCACTTTCTCTTCTTCCTTGCCAAAGCATATTTATAAATATTTAATGAATAATTAATAAAATAAATGGGGTGCAAATTATTTCCAAAAATATGGTTTTTCTCCAATTAAGAAATATAACCCAATATCATAACTCCATAAAACAGCTAACTTATAGACTACTATATTTACCATTCAGTTTTCAATATCAAAGATTGATGTTCTTAATTATCTTTGTGTAATGTTGCCATTGTATAGTTATGAGGATTTATTTTCTTTTGCAAATTCTGTCTTTTTAAAAATAGGTTGTAATGATGAAGATGCCATTACGGCTACCCAAACTTTGTTATCTGCCGACCTGAGGGGCGTAGATAGCCATGGTATTGCCCGCTTAATTGGTTATGTAAGGCTTTGGGAAAATAAAAGAGTGAATGCAAAACCCAATATTTCAATTATACATCAAACTCCATCTACTGCTGTGGTAGATGCAGATCGTGCACTGGGGCTGGTATCGGCACCTTATGCCATGAACCTGGCCATTCAAAAAGCAGCATCCGTAGGCACCGGCTGGGTAAGTGTACAAAATAGCAATCACTTTGGTATTGCCGGTTATCATGCTTTACTGGCAGTACAAGAAGATATGATTGGTATTGCTATGACAAATGCATCGGCTTTAGTAGCGCCTACTTATGCAAATGAACGGATGCTGGGCACAAACCCAATCGCAGTGGCTGTTCCTGCGGGCCAGTATCCTCCTTTTGTGGCTGATTTTGCAACCACCACGGCTTCTAACGGAAAACTGGAAATCTTGCAAAGGATAAATGAAGATTGCCCTTCGGGATGGTTGCAGGATGCCGATGGAATGCCAACACAAAATGCCGCCGCTTTAAAAGAGGGCGGTGCTTTATTGCCATTGGGGGGCGATAAAGTGCATGGTAGCCACAAAGGATATATGCTAGGTAGCATTGTAGATATTTTTTCTGCCATTTTAAGTGGCGCCAACTACGGGCCATGGGTTCCACCATTTCCTGCCTATATACCCATGCCGCAAAATATGCCGGGCAAAGGCATTGGCCATTTCTTTGGAGCCATGCGCATAGATGCATTCCGGCCTGCTATGGATTTTAAAAAAGATATGGACCAGTGGATAAACCGTTTTAAAGAAGCCAAAACCACCAGCGGCCATAAAGAAGTGATAATTCCCGGCGAACCCGAAAAGCAAATGGAAGAAGAGCGAATTAAAAATGGGATCCCTTTGCTGCAACCGGTGATAGAGGATTTAACCCAACTTGCTCAAAAATTTTCTTTACAAGTTCCACCATCAATGTAATTTTTTGATAGTATTTCAATAAGCTCATATTCCCATCGGGGAATTATCTACTTTTGCATTCCCAAAAAACAGGATATGAAAGTGATGAAATTTGGCGGCACCAGTGTGGGAAAGCCGGAACGTATGAAACAAGTGGCTGGGTTGGTAATGGCAAGTAAAGAAAAGAAGATCGTAGTGCTTTCTGCACTAAGTGGAACAACCAATGCATTAGTAACTATCAGCAACCTTATTGCGAATAATAACCGGGAACTGGCATTAACCCGTATTAAAGAACTACAGGATCATTATTATCAATTTATTGATGAGTTATTAAGTAAACCGGATTTTGTTGAAAAAGCCCGTAAACAGGTAGAAGAACATTTTGAATTTTTAGAGATTATTTTACGCATTTCATTTAGCGAGGCGCTTCATAAAGACATTCTGGCACAAGGTGAATTACTAAGTACAAAACTCTTTAGCCTTTATTTGGACGAAAATGGTATTGATCATAAATTATTACCTGCTCTTGAATTTATGATGCTCGATAAATTTGATGAACCACAATTGGCTACCATCAAATTAAGATTAACCCAACTGCTGGACCAATACCCCGACATGAATGTATTTGTTACGCAAGGATACATTACAAGAAACGCCAGGGGTGAAGTGGATAATTTAAAAAGAGGAGGAAGTGATTATAGTGCATCTTTAATTGCTGCCGTTTTACAGGCATCGGTTTGCGAAATTTGGACGGATATTGATGGGATGCATAATAATGACCCCCGGATTGTAGAAAATACAAAACCGGTAGAACAGTTAAGTTTTAATGAAGCTGCGGAACTCGCTTATTTTGGGGCGAAAATCTTGCACCCGGCATCTATCTGGCCGGCACAGGCACATAATGTTCCCGTTAAATTGCTCAATACAATGGAGCCATTGGCGAAGGGTACGCTCATTTCGGCTGATGCCGGTAGCGAAGGTGCAAAAGCAATTGCAGCAAAAGACAATATTACTGCCATAAAAATCATTAGTAGCCGTATGCTACTGGCTTATGGCTTTTTAAGAAAAGTGTTCGAGGTCTTTGAAAAATACCGCACTTCTATTGATATGATCACAACCTCTGAAGTAGCCGTATCTGTTACAATAGATAATGATAGCTTCTTAAAAGAAATTGTAAGTGAACTGGAAGCTTATGGCCGGGTAAAAATTGATAGCGATCACACGATCGTTTCTATTGTAGGAAATGAAATAAACATTACCGAAGATATATTAAGCAGGGTATTTCAGGCTACTACTACCATACCGGTTCGTATGATTAGTTATGGTGGGAGCAGCCATAATATTTCTTTATTAATACCCCAGGCTTATAAGGCGCAGGCTTTGCGGGCATTACACAGCCACTTATTTTTTTAATTTATTTTTAAAACCATACAATAAATCGTTCTTCTCAGCCGTTTTTAATTTGGTTTTTCATAGGATATTGGATTAAAACGGGCTGAGATTTCTATCACAGCCCCTTTTTTTTGTCCTATACCCTGGGTTTCTAAAATTTATTTTTGCCACTTACAATGGAATTCACAGGGGAGCATGTCGCCTACTACACTTTCTCTCTCTTTAGCATTTTTTTCACAATAAATTTTTAAAAGGAAGCAACTATTATAAAACAATTGTAGTCTTATGTATGGTTTTTCATAGGATATTGGATTTTAAAACGGGCAATGATTTCTATCACCGCCCCTTTTTTTTTGTATCAACTCAATTCCCTGTTCAAACACTTTGTTTCCTTTTTATTTTCAGATTCATTTTTGATAGCTTTTTTTAAATGTAAACACATAAAAAAAGGCAACGATTAAAATCATTGCCTTGAAAGATTTATGTTTTATGTTATATGATGAGCATGGCATCACCATAACTAAAGAACCGGTATTTTTCTTTAATTGCTTTTTTGTAGGCCTCCATCATTAAGTCATATCCTGCAAAAGCACAAGCCATAATGAGCAAGCTTGTTTTTGGCAAATGAAAATTAGTAACCAGGGCATCAGCAATATTAAAATTATAAGGTGGATGAATAAAATGATTGGTCCAGCCTTCTGAAGGTTTTAATAATTTTTGAGCGGTGTACGAAGTTTCCATCGCCCTCATGGTAGTGGTACCAATAGAACAGATGCGGTGATTTGTTTCTTTGGCTCTATTTACAATATCGCATGCTGTTTGCTCAATTTTATAATACTCAGCATCCATTTTATGTTTGCTCAGGTCTTCCACTTCTATGGGCCTGAATGTGCCAAGGCCGGTGTGCAAGGTTACTTCTGCAAACCGGATCCCTTGTATTTCAAGGCGCTTAATTAATTCTTTACTAAAATGCAAACCGGCTGTAGGTGCAGCCACAGCACCCTCGTGTTTGGCATACACTGTTTGATACCTTTCTTTATCTTCTGCTTCGGGTTTACGTTTTATATATTTTGGCAATGGAGTTTCTCCCATAAACTCCAGCATTTTTCTAAACTCTTCTTCGGTGCCATCCCATAAAAAACGAATGGTACGGCCACGGCTGGTTGTGTTATCAATTACTTCGGCAACCAATTCATCATTCTCGCCAAAATAAAGTTTATTACCCACTCTTATTTTTCGGGCAGGATCTACAATTACATCCCAAAGCCGGTTAGGGCGATTTAATTCACGCAGTAAAAAAACTTCGATCTTAGCGCCTGTTTTTTCTTTACGTCCATACATCCTTGCAGGAAACACACGTGTATTGTTTACCACAAACACATCCTTATCATCAAAATACTCCATGATGTCCCGGAATTGTTTGTTTTCAATTTCACCGGTATCACGGTGAACAACCATTAAACGACTGTCTTCTCTTTTTTTGGCCGGATGTTGGGCAATGAGGTTAAGAGGGAGATCGAACCTGAACTGAGATAATTTCATGCAATAAACTTGTTTTATTTATCACATGCCGACCTGCCATTTTATTAGCAGGATGTTTATCCCCACCAAAGCAGGGCATGTATCATGTTACGGCATGATTTGAAAGTGTGCAAAGTTAATACATTTAATGCGTATCTTATTATACATTTTTTCTAATATATGGTTAAAGCAGAAAAAAATGTGAATTTTTATGTTATTTTCGTCTTTTGTAAGTAGGTAAATCATAAGTATAATGACTGCCATCTTTCTTTCTGTAATTCTTCCTGGCAAGCACTTGTACCCAATAGGTAAAGCCTTAAATAATAAACACTAGCGTACTAACAACTTCAATGAAAAGTAAGAAACTCCGGTATCCTTTTTACTGCATTTTATTATCCCTTGTATTTTGTACTGCCAAAGCCCAGGATACCACACGCCAGGTATATAATAGCCTTTTGTGGGAAATAAGCGGCAATGGGCTTACACGCCCTTCATTTCTTTTTGGTACGATGCATGTAAGTAGCAAACTCGCATTTCATTTAAGCGATTCATTTTATTATGCCATTCGGAATGTAGATGCCGTAGCCCTGGAGCTTAACCCTGAACTATGGCAGCCACAAATGGCATCACTTAATGACCTGAATTTAAACTATACGAATTATGTACAGTATGGAGGAAATGGGTACCTCACCGAAAATAGCTTTAAAATAGAAAAATACAATGATAATTTACTGTTGGCCCTTAATAGTGAACCGCCCGTAGTAAATAGCCTCCTCTATAGGTCTTATAAGGCCAAAGAAGATTTTGAAGAAGATACTTTTTTAGATTTATATATTTATCAAACAGGCCGTAAGCTGGGAAAAAGCCCGGCGGGCGTAGAAGATTTTTATGAGTCGCAAAAATTGGTAATGGAAGCGTATGCCGATATGGCAAAAGAAAAAAAGAAAAAGGAAATAGACCTGGACGGTGAAACGGTTTCTGATATACAGGATAAAATACAGGAAGCTTATAAGAGAGGGGATTTAAGCCTTATGGATTCTCTTGATAATAAAATGGAAAGATCCGTTGCATTCAGAGAAAAATTTTTGATAAAAAGAAATGAAATTCAGGCACATTCAATTGATAGCATCATTAAAAAGAAATCATTATTTGTGGGTGTAGGTGCAGCGCATTTACCCGGTACCCGGGGAGTTATAGAATTATTGAGAGCAATGGGTTATACGCTTAGGCCAATAAAAATGAGCAACCGGGATGCCCGCCAAAAAGATGAAATAGAAAAATTAAAAGTAAAAGTAAATTTTGCTACTCAGTTTGCTGCAGATAGCACGTATAGTGTAGATGTACCCGGCCCTTTATATTTTTTGCCCAATCCCTATATGCCATTGAACCGCTGGCAGTTTGCTGATATGAACAATGGTTCTTATTATATGGTTACCAGGGTAAAAACAAATGCCAGTTTTTTAAAAATGACGGATGAAGATGTGCTGAAAAAAATTGATAGTGTGCTGTATGAAAATATACCGGGTAAAATAATTACAAAGAAAACAATCACCAATAATGGATACCCTGGTTATGATATAACCAATCGTACCCGTAGGGGCGATTTACAACGCTACCAGATTTTTGTATTACCATCCGAGATTGTAATCTTTAAAATGAGTGGTAAAAACGATTACGTGGCAGGTGAAGAAGCCACACGTTTCTTTACTTCTATCCGTTTAAAAAAACTGAATAACGGCCAGCAAAATTATAAACCGGTGCAAGGTGGTTTTCATTTTCAATTTCCAAATTCACCCTCTGTATTTTTCGACCAGGTAAAAAAACAAAGATGGGAATATGAAACAAAAGACCCTGGTACTGGTGATGCCTGGCTCTTGCTCAAACTCAATAACTATAATTTTGATTTTATAGAAAGAGATAGTTTTGATCTTGGTCTCATTGAAGAATCTTTTAGGAGTGCTGATATATTTGATACACAAATAAGCCGTAAGCTGGGTAGCCTGGCTGGCGCACCTGCATTGTTTGTACGTGAAAAATTAAAAGATGGCGATATTGTAAATGCCGTTTACATGATAAAGGGTCCGGAGTATTATGTATTGGCCCGGCGTACAAAAAATGAATCTGACAGCTCTTTTGATTTTGCCAGTTCCTTTGGCTGGGAACCTTACAGTTATCCAAAAGCAAATCAATTCACTGACACTTTTTATCATTTTTCAGTTAACACGCCGATTCATCCTGTAATTGATGAAGGTATCAGGGCAATCATTGAGAAATCGGCTGAGGATATTGCCAATGGAAATAATTCATCTGGTTATATAACTTATTGGCCCAAAAAAAAACCTGCTTTATTTCAAAGTGATTCTACGGGTCAAATGGTTTATGTAACTGTACAGGATTATCCTAAATATTATTCCATCAGGGATAGTGCAAAGTTTTGGAAAAATGAAATAGATGATTACACCGGTGATGGCGATATGCTGATAACTCAAAAAAAATCAATTTCTATTCCTGGTATAAGGGCAGGCTACCGGTTTACTTTACAAGATACAGGCTCTGCCAAAACAATTGAAAGGATGTTGTTGCTCAAAGGAAATGCCATGTATTCCTTAGTAAGCATGAGCGATACCCTAAGTGGCACGCATGGTTTTTTAGATGCGTTTTTTAATAGTTTTAATGGTTTGCTTCAAGATAGCAATCAAAATATTTATGTTACTAAATTGCCTTTATTTTTTGATGATCTTTTTAGTAAAGACAGTGCACTGCATAAAAAAGCACAGCAATCCCTTACCGCTATTTACTTTGGGCCACAAGGAGCGCACTTACTAAACGATGCCATTGCCAGGATCAATATTTCTGATAAAGATTATTTTGATACTAAAGTAAAACTGATAGCCGAACTGGGGTATATAAAAGATTCAATTACTGATAATATTCCCGGTTATCTAAATGATATATATCATAAAACGGCCGATACTTCATTGTTTCAAAATGAAGCAATATTGGCATTGTCCAGGTTAAAGACTAAAGCATCTTATTCATATCTCAAAAAGATCATGATGGAAGACCCGCCCATATTTGACCAGAATGATAATTACCGAACTTTATTTAATAACCTGGGTGATAGCCTGAAATTAAGCGCTAATTTTTTTCCTGAAATATTGCAATTAACAACCCTGCAAGATTATAAAGAATATGTTACCGGCTTACTGATTAATATGATTGATAGCGGAATGCTTAAGAAGAAAGATTACGAGAAATATTTCCCCTCTATTTATATTGATGCCAAAGTAGCCTTACGCAAGCAGCAAACAAGAGACGAAAAGATTATGCAGGCCAATAAAGAAAAAGAAGATGCAAGTGCTGACGAGGATAATGATTACGACCGGAATTATAATAATTATTACGATAATGGGCTAAGCGATTATACAGTACTCCTGCTTCCATTTTATGATAAAGAAGAGAAAGTGAGGAATTTTTTCAATAAACTTTTATTAAGTAAAGATGAAAAAGTACTCTTGAATACAAGTGCAGTATTAATAAAAAATAATAAAGAAGTTCCTGATAGCATCTTACAGAAATTAGCTGCGGATGATAAGTTTAGGGTTCGCTTATACCGTAAATTACTTGAAATTAACCGAACCGATAAATTTCCACAGGCGTTTAATAACCAATTAAGTATTGCTACGAGTTTATTGAGATTAGAATCTGACCGCACTACTTTTGATTCTATCATTTTCATTAAAAAAGAAGCAACCTACATAAAGGACAGTACCGGCATGGTATATTTTTTCAAATACCGGGTAAAGAAGTCTGATGACTGGAAGCTTGGTATATCCGGCCTGCAACCATTAGATTCAGGTAAAGTAGATGCAGATGGCGACCTGGTGAGCCTTACAGATAAAAAAATAAAAGAAGGTGAAGAGGGCAACAAGTTGATGAATGATCAATTAAAAAAATTACGTTTTGGCTTTCATCGTAGTGCCAGGTATTTTTTTAGTTCTAATTCCGGTTACGATTACATGAATAATTATATGGGAGGAGATTATGGAGAGTAAGAATACTTGGCACAAGTAACCCATTAATGCATAATAGAATTAATGAGCTCCCGGGTATAAGATTGAGCAGGCCTGTAGAAAATATCATCTGCATTTCCTGCTTCCACTATTTTTCCTTTTTGCATTACCATGATGCGGTCACTAATGTAATGTACAACTGACAGGTCGTGTGAAATAAATATAGCGCTTAATTGAAGGGATGATTTGATATCTGTTATTAAGTTCAATACCTGTGCCTGCACACTTACATCAAGCGCTGATACACTTTCATCAAATACCAGGAAAGAAGGGTTTAATGCCAGTGCCCGGGCAATACAAATACGTTGCCTTTGCCCCCCGCTAAACTGGTGTGGATAACGGTTTACAAAATCAGGATGCAAGTTCACCTGTTCAAAGAGTTCGATAACCCTTTCTTTTCGTTGATTTGCATTGTTATAAATGCCATGCACTTTTAATGGTTCTTCAATGGCATCTCCAATCGTTAAGCGTGGGTTCAGCGACCCGTACGGATCCTGGAAAACAATTTGTAATTCTTTACGGAATATCTTTTTTTCTTCGGTATTTAGTTCCTGTACATTTCTACCTTTTAAATAAATATTACCCGATGTGGCTTGCTGTAATTGTAAGATGGTTCGGCCAAGTGTTGTTTTGCCACAGCCACTTTCGCCCACCAGTCCCAGTATTTCATTTTTTTGTACTGTAAAACTTACATCATCTACCGCTTTAAAAAATGACTGTGGTTTACCAAAGAAATTCTTTTGAATGGGGAAATAAACTTTCAAATTCTCTACCAACAACTCTGTTTTTTCTTGTATTTGAGTAAGCGGCTTGGGTATAGGTTCATAAGGAATGAGTTTCTCTAAAAAATCAGAAATGATGGGTAACCTGAATTGTTTTTGATTGGCCCCTGGCCTGCATGCCAGCAACGCCCTGGTATAAGGGTGAGAAGGGTTTTGTAAAACCTCTTTGGCAACACCCTGTTCCACAATTTTACCCTGGTACATTAAAATAATATTATCCGCAATGTCTGCTACCACACCCAGGTCGTGAGTAATGAGCAATACGGCCATGTTATTTTGCTCCTGTAATTTTTTAATGAGGAGCAAAATATTTTTTTGTACCGTTACATCTAAAGCTGTGGTGGGTTCATCAGCAATGAGTAAATCTGGCTTGCAGCAAATTGCCATAACGATCATCACCCTTTGTTTTTGACCGCCGCTTATTTCATGGGGATAGCGCTTCATTACAGAAGCAGGATCATCAAAACCAACCTTTCTAAAAAGTTCAATCGTTTGTTGCCCCGCCTTTTGTTTTGTAATTTTTTGATGTTGCCGTATTGCCTCTATTACCTGGCTTCCACAAGTAAGCAAAGGGTTTAAAGAAGTCATCGGTTCCTGGAAGATCATTGATATCCGGTTGCCACGTATTCCTGCAATTGCCTTTGTACTGAGTGATAACAGGTTTTCCGTTTTATCCTGGTTGTTAAATAAAATTTCACCCCGGCATTGTGCTGTTGAGGGTAATAATTTTAATATTGATAAAGCAGTTACTGATTTTCCTGACCCGCTTTCACCCACGAGGGCAGTGAGTTTGCCTGGGGCAATTTCAAAAGAAATACTTTTTACGGCTTGGGTATGGCCAAAGGTTACCTCTAAATGATGTATGGCCAGCGCCGCTTGCATTAGAAATTAAAATTTAAGATGCCTTACCGTATGGCCATCGTTGATTAATTGTTTGAGGGATTCAATACCAATTTTTAAATGTGATTCCACATAATGAGTCGTTACCGACTTATCACTTTCCTCAGTTTTTACACCTTCCGGAATCATAGGAGAATCACTCACCAATAACAAGGCGCCTGTGGGTATTTTATTATGAAACCCTACCGTAAAAATTGTAGCTGTTTCCATATCAATGGCATAAGCCCTAATTTCTTTTAAATACTCTTTAAAGCTTTCATCGTGCTCCCATACCCTACGGTTGGTGGTGTAGCAAACCCCCGTCCAGTAATCACATTCATGATCCCGGATGGTAGTACTTATTGCTTTTTGAAGCGCAAATGCAGGTAAGGCGGGTACTTCGGCAGGTAAATAATCATTGCTGGTACCCTCTCCCCGTATAGCAGCAATGGGTAAGATCAGGTCGCCAATTTTATTTCGTCTTTTTAATCCACCACATTTACCCAGAAATAAAACAGCTTTAGGATTGATTGCAGTTAAGAGGTCCATGATAGTGGCAGCGCCGGGGCTACCCATTCCAAAGTTAATAATTGTAATATTTCCCGCTGTAGCACATTGCATTGGGCGGTCTTTGCCAATCACATCTACTTTGTTCCAATCGGCAAACATATTTACGTAGTTTGAAAAATTAGTAAGCAAAATATATTCTCCAAAATCGCTTAGTGCATTGCCTGTGTACCTCGGTAACCAGTTATCTACTATTTCATCTTTTGTTTTCATTGTTCCTTATTGAATAATTAATCCCGTAAAAATACGAAAATATATAGAAACTGCTATCTCATTCAAGAACTCATTGCTTACTTTATAATATGTTTTTAAGCTAATGATTGCTTTTATGTAACCGGTAGCCACTTTAAAAAATCAAACTTGTACTTTCGTAAAAATAAAATGGTATGAATAAGATTTATGTAAGTTTACTCATAAGCTTTTTTGCTCTTAATTGCTTTGCTCAAAAGCCGGTAAACTGGCCTGCCGGTAAAGTAATACAAGAATTACAAAAATTAAAAGTATTTGGTTCTGTTCTATACATTGCAGCACATCCCGATGATGAGAATACCCGTTTATTAGCCTACCTGGCCAATGAAAAGAAATTGCGTACCGGGTACCTGAGTTTAACCCGGGGTGATGGAGGGCAAAATTTGATAGGGGATGAAATGGGAATTTCACTTGGATTGATACGTACTCAGGAATTATTATCAGCAAGAAGAATAGATGGTGCAGAACAATTTTTTACCCGTGCCTACGATTTTGGATATAGTAAAACACCTGTGGAAACACTTCAAAAATGGGGTCATGACAAAATTTTGAGTGATGTGGTTTGGATCATCCGGAAATTTCAACCTGATATTATTATTACCCGCTTCCCTACCACAGGCGAAGGAGGCCATGGGCATCATACCGCATCTGCTATCCTCGCTACTGAAGCTTTTACGGCAGCAGCGGATAGTACCCGGTTCGCTTCTCAATTTCAATATGGCGTAAAACCCTGGCAAGCCAGGCGGCTCCTTTGGAATACATTTAATTTTGGTAGTACCAATACACAAAGAGAAGATCAGTTTAAATTAGATTGCGGTGGTTATAACCCGGTTTTGGGAAAAAGTTATGGAGAAATAGCATCCGAAAGCCGCAGCCAGCATAAGAGCCAGGGGTTTGGTGTAGCAGCACAAAGGGGAGAGCAATTAGAATATTTTGCTACCCTGGCAGGAGATAAACCACAGCAGGATTTAATGGATGGCATCAATACTTATAACAACCGGGTTTTTGGCGGGTCTTATGGTGCAGCAGTAGATCAAATCATGAATGAATACAACCCGATTATGCCAGGAAAATCGGTGCCTAAATTAGTAGCTTTATTTTCATTGATCAATAAGCAACCCGATGGGAATTATAAATCCTTAAAATTAAATGCTGTTCAAAATTTAATAGAAGCTTGCAGTGGCTTATTTATAGAAGCTGTGGCAGGCCATCAACTAAATGTTCCCGGAGATAGTATGAAACTTACAATTACACTTAATGACAGGCTGGGCCTGCCTTTAGAAAATGTTTCGGGACGTTATAACGATATTGACTTTACCATGCCGAAAGTTGAGAAAAATATAAATAGTACGGTTGTTAAAAACTTTTTTATCCCCTTAAAAACAAATATTACACAACCCTATTGGCTGGAACAAAAAATGAGCGAAGGAAGTTATACTGTGAATGATCAGCGGCTTATTGGAAACCCCGAAAATATAAATCCTGTAGTAAATATCCGGGCAACATTGTATGGTGAACAATTTAATTTTAAAACACCCGTAATGTACAAATATACAGATCCTGTAAAAGGAGAATTATATGAGCCGATGGCCATTGCCGAACCTGTATTTATTCAAAGTGCACCATCTATTGTGATTTTAAAAAATAACGATCAAATTACCCAAACTGAACTTACCTATTCTCTTCAACCCAATATCACCTTATCTGGCAAAACACAGTTTAACCATCACATCAATAGTAATCCGGTAGAAATAATTTCAGATACCACGAATCACCCGGCGGGCCAATCCTATCAAATAAAAATAAAGGTAAATGCTAAAGATATTCTACCCAATAGCATCAATACGTTTAATGGTAGTTTGGCAAACCCCGGCTTATACGAAAATCAATATTTTAATTTACGAAAAATTCTGCACGATCATATTCCCGATATATTTTATAATTATTTGGATATGGGAACGATTCTAAAAATTGATTTAAAAACGGTTGGAAGCCGTGCCGGCTATATCGTTGGCGCCGGTGATAAAGTCCCTGAGGCCTTGCGTGAAATGGGATACCAGGTAGATTTACTGCAGGAAAAAGATATGACGGTTGAGAACCTTGAAAAATATGATGTGATCATAAGTGGTGTGCGTGCATATAATATTCATACCTGGTTAAGCAAAAGTTATAATGCTTTAATGAAGTATGTTTATAATGGTGGTGTGCTGGTTACCCAATACAATACCAACAATAGCATCGGCCCCGTAAAAGCAAAAATTGCACCCTATGATTTTACAATAAGCCGCACAAGGGTTACAAATGAAAATGCTGATGTAACATTTTTGTTACCCAATAACCCGGTATTAAATTATCCCAATAAGATTTCTGAAAAAGATTTTGAGGGCTGGATTCAGGAGCGGAGTATTTACCATGCAGAGAAGCAAGATCCTGCTTATGAAATGCCACTTTCTATGCATGATGCAGGGGAAGCGCCACAGCCAGGTAGTTTACTGGTTGCAAAGTATGGCAAGGGAAAATATGTATATACCGGTTTGGTATTCTTTAGGGAATTACCGGCAGCAGTACCGGGCGCCTTTCGTTTATTTGCGAATATTATTGCTAAACCAAAACCTTAAAATATAATGTTGAGTTGAGTTTTATTGATTGGGTTATATTGATAACGGTGTTGGCAGGTATTATCTTATATGGTGTGTACATAAGCCGAAAGTCAAAAAATATAGATGCTTATTTTTTGAGTAACCGTTCTATGCCCTGGTACCTGGTGTTGCTTGGCATTATGGGAACACAAGCAAGTGCTGTTACATATTTATCCGGCCCCGGCCAGGCTTATACCGATGGAATGCGGTTTGTACAATATTATTTTGGGCTTCCTTTTGCCATGATTGTGATAAGCCTTTTTTTTGTTCCTGTTTTTAATAAACTAAAAGTATATACCGCTTATGAGTTTATTGAAAAAAGATTTGATGGAAAAACACGCTCCTTCACCGCTTTGCTTTTTTTAATAAGCCGGGGACTAAGTACGGGTATCAGTATTTATGCCCCTTCCATTGTATTAAGTTCTTTAATGGGTTGGGATATTTATATTACCAATATCATCATGGGCGGCATGTTGCTTATTTATACCATGAGTGGCGGAGCCAGGGCGGTGGCACATACACAAATGCTGCAAATGATCATTGTGTTCATAACACTTATTTTAGTATTTATCATTATCGTACATATTTTACCTGACGGGTTGAGTTTTAAAGGCGCTGTTTCACAAGCAAAAGAACTGGGCAAGATGAATGTGATTACTACCGGGATGGATAAAAACGGGTTTAACTGGAATGATAAATATAATATTTGGAGTGGATTGATTGGTGGCTTTTTCCTGGCGCTCAGTTATTTTGGTACCGATCATAGCCAGGTGGGGCGGTATATTACGGCTAAGAATGTAAAAGAAAGCCAGCGGGGTTTATTGATGAATGGCCTGGTGAAAGTGCCCATGCAATTTATGATCTTGTTACTGGGTGTACTGGTTTTTGTATTTTATGTTCATACCAGCTCGCCGGTTTATTTTAATAAAGCCAAGAAGGATGCAGCCATGCATACGGCACATGCCGATTCGCTTCATGCAATTGAACTGCAGTATCATACAGCCATAGCCGAAAAGAATTCGGTTGCAGCTTCGGCCTATCGAAAGGCGTATAAGAAGGAGATTGACAAGGTTTATACCAGGGAAGATAATAATGATACCAATTTTATTTTTTTAGAATTTGTAAAAGATCATTTGCCAAAAGGATTGATCGGCTTGTTGTTTGCCGTTATATTTTTATCGGCCTGGGGAAGTATTGCAGCGGCTTTAAATGCACTCGCTGCCTGTTCGGTTGTTGATTTTCACAAGCGATATACCAAAAAAAAGGAAACAGATTTAGACGAAGTAAAATTATCTAAGTGGTACACTTTCGGTTGGGGTATATTTTGTATTATCATAGCCATGTTTGCTAATAATATCGGTAATAGTTTAATAGAAGCCGTAAATATCCTGGGTTCTCTTTTTTATGGCGTCATACTGGGTATATTCCTTATGGCGCTTTGGGTGAAATCAGTAAAAGCAAATGCCGTTTTTTATGCGGCTATTGTTTCTGAAATTATTGTGATCGTAATTTATAAAATGGAGATCATTTCATTCTTATGGCTGAATGTAATTGGAGCCGGGCTGGTATTAATCCTGGGCTTCTTTTTACAACATTTTTCATTTCGCAAAAAGGATTGTTGTGATTAATATATTACTAAATTAATACTCCTGGTGAAGATATGTCCAATAGTCCTGCGTACTGGCACATCAGTTTCATGCAGGTAAATTGGTAATACTTAAATGAGCTTACTATTGTTATAAATGTATTATAGTAGTTTATCATTCTTTGATTACACTTGTATTTATTTTAGGAAATTGCATTACGAAAACTGAAGGCTAAAACTGAGAAATGGCAAGGTTACATTCATTCACTGAGCTTATGCTTCAGCTGTAATTGTACATTGCATAATTTTTAAAACTGAAAAATAATATTCTTAAAAAAATAATTACAAACATTTTTTTACAAAAAATGATTCAAACAAACAACGGGGTTTCCCCCGTAAAAAATTAGGGTTTTTCCCCATTGTTTGAAATGAGATGTTTCCCTATGTTTGTAAAATAGTTTTTAACCCTTAACCAAAAGTTTATGAAATTTAAAGCTACCCCCCGCAGGGTTTTTGGATTTCTCACAATCCTAATAATTGTGTTATT
>Ga0138256_10000501_pt1 | contig 42978 bp, 41 predicted proteins | sample KNB2016incub_MG_FD_105486 | JGI IMG/M metagenome (GOLD analysis project Ga0138256, IMG submission 105486) | Active sludge microbial communities from wastewater in Klosterneuburg, Austria - KNB2014incub_MG | ecosystem: Engineered > WWTP > Activated sludge > Unclassified | place: Austria... | reverse complement strand
GGCTTCGGCAAGCTCAAGAAAACGCATCGTAAGGCCCGCGAAGGACGCAACCCTGCGACCGGAGCCACCATCAAGATCCCCGCAAAGACAACTGTCAAGTTCTCGCTCGGCAAAGCAATGAAAGATTCCGTCGCATAAATACTCGATAGAGTAGCGAAAAATCATAGGACCCGTACATCTTGTATGTCCGGGTCCTTGCTTTTTTTTCATTTTGACCGCATTTTGACCACTTTTCGGGCAAAAAAAGTGGTGACATTCGCTAACTTCTTTGATATTATTGATTCACAAGTTGAGTTGAAACCGGAAACGGCACCAATAGGCTCGGGAAAATGTACCCGTGCGCGTTCAGCTTTATGGTTTGCTCGATTTTTTAAAAGAGCGGATCCGTTTATCACAGAAGGAGAACATTACAGTGGCAGCAGCTAGACCAATAACTTTGCAGGATCGGGTCCTGCAGATCGACCACATCCAAGCCCGCCGATATACAAAACTTGCCGGCGACACGCTTGAGATGGCAACTGAGGGTATCATTCGACATCTTCGCGCTTGCGCGCGAATGGATGTAAATCCTGATGCGTCGGCGGTCCGAGAGATCATCGACGACGCCATTAACGGAAGAAGGGTCTTCGCAGAAACATCGAACGACCTCCTAGCCGCGTAGAATAGCAATACTTAATTCGAACAGTAATACCACCCTTGAGCCGCTTCTTTTGAGGCGGCTTTTTTTATTAGCGGAGCTTAAGTTTGTAAAGGACGAAGTCGCCTATCTGCTCGCCTTCGTCTCGCGTGTACCAACGATCGACATTCGTCCAATCCGGCTCCTCATCGACGCGGACGACGGCGAGATCCGCGGGCCGGTTTCCCGCGGCCCTCGGATCGAAATGCTCGATATAATCTGCGTAGAGGTCAGCTTCGTGGTCGAGCTCGGCGTAGGTCAAGGGCTTGTAGTCGGTGCTCAAACGGTCTGTATGCCGTCCCCAACCGAACAGTGCGATCACGGAAACGAAATCCCGTCCGGACTTCATCGAGGCGGCAAGTTCTTCGGGATCGACGCCCGTGTAATACATATATTGATAGTAGCGTTCCTTATTTTCCTGCCACGAGACGCCCGCAAAAACGTGCTGATGCCTTGCCCAAAGTACGCCCTGCGGAGCGATTGTCGGAAGGTCGTCGCCGACCGCGATATCGAACGGCAGGATGACCTTTGAATGAGCGTCCTTGTCGCCGGTAGCGAGTTCGGTCAAGCGGCGGCCTACGGGATACGCTTTGTCGCGGAGAACGTTGACGTCATCGAGCACGCGAACGGTGTAGAAACACTCGACGAATCCCCAAGACACGGCGATCAATGACACAACCGCCGCCGCTACGGTGATCGCCTTCGCACGCTCCACGCGGTCTGCGCGAAGCAGCATTCCGAGCGTTAAGATGAACGCGAGGCCGGCGACGTAATTGCCGATAAAGACCTGATAATGTATCGGCTGCAGCGACTTGCCCGTGATGATCTGCTGATTGAAGACGACAAATACGCTCAGCGCCAAAGACAGCACGAAGAGAACCTTTGTGTCGCGCGGATCGAAGATCTTGACGAGCAGACCGACGATCATTGCGATGACGACGAACGCAGCGACGTATTCAGGCGGCCGCGAGAGATCGGAGGCGTGAGTTGCCGAGAGCAGTTGGACCTCGTCCATTGTCGTCGAGCGACGCGAGAGCAGTATCGCGTACGGTATCAACGCAAGCCCGCATCCGGCCGCGGCCGCGGCTATCGCGAGCCAGCCTTTTCTGAAAGCGCTTGAAAGAAAAAAGATAAAGAGCAGGCCGAAGCAGCCGGCCCACGCGACAGCCGTCGTCCAAACATAAAAGTAAGAGAAAACGCAGTAGGCAAAGGCTGCGACCGAGATGATGACGGCGGGCCATTTTGCCGCGTCTTTCTTTTCGGCGTTCGAAAAAAGGCGGTAAACGAGGCCGAGAAAAAGGAAAAATGCCGGGAACGCCAACGCGGGTATGTATCGCCTGAATCCCGGAAAATACGGGTATGAAAAGCCGTCAAAAAAGACCTCGCTCATCGCCCCTTCACCCGCGAAGACCGCACCGCCGACGAGCGTAACGAGACTTGCCGCCAACGCGAACCAATCATTCGCAACGATCATTCGGGCGATCCAAAAGACGGCAAATGCCGCAAGGAATGCAGCGATGGCGCCCGCAAGCGTGAATGCCCAAGACGTGCCGACGCCCAGGATCCGCGCGGGTAACGCGATCGTATAAGGCGCCGCGAATTGGATCGAGAAGAGCGATTCCGGCTGCGGATGTTCGGCGGAATCATCGCGTCCCGTATATGGATCGTTCTTTCGCGGACGACCGTCAATTAGCGCGTGAACATACGATGCGTACGCGACCTCGTCGATATCGTTGTAGGCGTAATGGCCGTTGTATTCGCCGCCGCGCAGATACACGAGATTCAGCTGCGGATACAGCGAAAAAAGGGCAAGGAAAAGCCCCGCGATAACACCAAAACGCCAACGTATCTTCATAACCGCAAAGTATCAAAGCTTAGCACGAGGGCGCGAAATTCGAAAATATTTTTTAACGCAGGGCTGTCACAATCCTTCGCCCTGCGGTGTTTCCTTTTTCGAGACCGTTGAAGAATCCTGCTCGCCGAGCTTACCGCGAGCGCATATACCGAAATGGCCGCAGACTCTCTATTCATATTTCCTACTCGAGAGACGCCTGCCGCTTGATGCGACACCTTATACGACCGGTCTCCATTTTATATATTATGAAGGCGATCATCTTAAGTCTGCTGGTATTGGTTTCTCTTAATTCATTGGCGGCGGGACAAACCGCGAAGGCGAACGAGCCTGTCGAGGTTGCGAAAAATACGCGATCGAATCCGGCAAGCGCGGCCCGCGAAGCCGCGCCGAAAACCGCTCCCGTGCATATACCGCGCGTCGAAACCAAGCCGGTGATCGACGGCGTTCTCAATGATGAAGTTTGGCATTCGGCGGCTCGATTTACCGATTTCGTGCAAACGCAGCCCGGCGACAACATCGCTCCGAGCAGTCCTGTCGAGGCGTTCATGGCGTACGACAAGACGACACTCTACGTCGCATTCCGCGTTACGCAGGCGAAAGACAAGATACGCGCGACCGTCGCTCGACGCGACAACGTCTTCGACGACGATTATGTCGGAATGTTCATCGACACGTTCAACGATCAGCAGCGCGCGTACGCGTTCTTTTTCAATCCGTTCGGGATACAAGCCGACGGCACGTACGTCGAAGCGGGCGGCGAAGATTACAGCGTCGATATCGTAATGGAGTCCAAAGGTGTCTTGACGGACGACGGTTACACGGTGGAGATCGCGATCCCGTTCCAGTCGCTTCGATACGAGGCGGGCAAGGGCAAGAAGTGGGGCATCCAACTTTATCGTCGCGTAAAATGGAACAACAACGAGCTCGATTCCTGGATGCCGGACGATCGGAGCCGTTCCGGAACTCTGAATAAGGCCGGGTCGATCACCGGCATCGAAGGCATCGAAACAAAGCGGACGCTTGAGATCAGCCCGACGGTTACGCTCAGCCAATCAGGCCGCCGCTCGCGCTATTCGTTCAACAACGACCCGGCCGGACGATACGTAAACGACGGCGTAAAGGCCGACATCGGGTTTACGGCGAAGTTCGGGATCACGCCGACGATCACGCTCGATTTTGCATACAATCCCGACTTTGCGCAGGTAGAGGCTGACGCTCCGGTAACGGCGGCGAATCAGCGATTCCCGATCTTTTATCCCGAAAAGCGTCCGTTCTTCCTCGAGCGTATCGATATGTTCCAAAGCCCGCTCGAACTTGTCAATACCCGAAGTATCGTCGATCCGGACATCGCCGCGAAACTCACGGGACGACGCGGCAAGAATACCTTCGGCGTGATCTACGCGAGCGATAAAGCGCCGGGAAACTTCGGCAAGGACGACCGTGAAACGTATCTGCTTTGCAGCAGCCAATACCAGGCCGATCCGAACAGAAATTGCCCGGCAGGCCGTTTGATCGACAAGAACGCGGACATCGGCGTCTTCAGATTCAAGCGCGATATCGGCAGCGAGAGCAACATCGGCCTATTTTCGACGACGTACAATTTCGTAGATCATCACAATCATACGGGCGGATTCGACGGCAGATTGAGACTTGATAAGAAGACGGTTTTTGAATTTCAGGCGGTCGGAACGCACACACGCGGCTTCTTCTACGATCCGGACCGCGATGACTCGTTCTACCGTACGGGGAACGGAGTCGGTTACAGCGCGTGGATGGAACGCGGCGGGCGGAATTTCTATATGAATTTTCTCCTCACCGGTAAATCGCCGAACTATCGTGCGGACGTCGGCTTCACTGACCGCACCGATACGAACGAGAACGGAATGTTCATGAGATACCGTACCGACCCGAAGCCGAAAAGCGCGATCGTTTCGAAACAGATCGCCTTCTTCTCGAATATCGAGTACGACTGGAGCGGACGCACGCAGCATCGGATAACCGAAATTCGCGGTTCGCTCAATCTGCAGAAGAACTCGAACATCACGGTTACACTGCAGCAAGGCTACGAACGCGTGTTCGAGCACGAATTCGGGCCGCGTCGGCGTGCTGGGCAATTGGGCGCGTTCTTCGGGCCGAGCAGCGAGCGTTCCGCTTCGCTGAAGGCGATCCAGATACGGGCTTCATCGACGCCCCTCAAGCAGCTCTCTTTCAATTTATTTCTCGATAATACGTGGGGCGCGATGGATTATGATTTCGGCGCCGGAGACTTCCCGCGTGCGAGCTATGCGGCGCAAACCTTCGGGCAGAACGCGCCGCTTGATCCCGGTCCGGGAACGGCTTTGACCATAAGCGCGTTCGTTCGGTATCAGCCGACGGCCGCTCTGCAGACCGAGCTTTCATACGACAAGAGCCGGCTTCGAAGGACTGACACTGGCCTCGTCGCCTTCGACGACAATATTTACAGTTCGAGGACGACGTATCAGTTCACGCGGAACATCTGGGCACGCGCGCGGCTCGATTATTCGACGCTTGCAAAACGCTTTCGCCCGCAGATCGTCCTCGGTTGGACACCGAATCCGGGAACCGCTCTCTTCGTCGGTTACAGCGATGACCTGAGCTACAACGGACGCAATCCGTACACAGGGCAGTTCGAACCCGGCTTTCACGGCAACGGCCGCACGTTCTTCATAAAGGCGTCGTACCTTTTCAAGAAGAGTTTTTGATGCTCGGTTCGCGTCGCGGATCGCAAGCGCTCAGCCCATAGCGAAAGCTATGGCGTCCGAGATCTTATTCGTGCATTAGTGGCATCTCCGGCTTCATTCGAACGCCGCCACGAATGCACGAATGAGGACGTCTGAAAAACTATATTCAAGCGAAATACGTTCCGCTCGGCGAACGGCAAAGCAGCGTTGTGCGCTATTATTTATAGCGGTATGACATCACTCAAAGACACGATAGTTTCCGATCTTACGGCGGCGATGAAGGCGAAGGAGGCGGAGCGCGTTGGCGTTCTGCGAATGGTCAAGGCGGCGTTGATGAACCGCTTCATCGAGAAGGGCGGTGAGTTGAGCGACGAAGAGGCGGCAAAGACGCTGCAATCGCTCGTAAAGCAGCGGCGCGATTCGATCGAGAGCTATGAGAAGGCAGGCCGTCCCGAACTTGCCGCAAAGGAAGCGGCGGAGATCGCCGTGATCGAAGTCTATCTGCCGAAGGCCGCTACGCAAGAGGAAATATACGCTGCGGTCGAGGCAGCGGTCGCAGAAACAGGCGCGTCGTCGATGAAGGAAATGGGTGCCGTGATGAAGGCCGCGTTGGCGCACCTTGCAGGCAAGACGGCGGACGGCAAATTGGTCAGCGATGCGGTAAAAACGAAGCTCTCTTAGTCCCCGAAATCGATCAGCCGATAATCTCCGCGAAAATAGATGAGCGGCTTCGCGTCGTTGACCGTCGAATTTTGGACCTCGCCGACAAGTATGCTGTGATCGCCGCCATCATAAGACTGGACGAGCTTGCACTCAAGCGTTACGAGCGCGCCGACGATCACGGGAAGTCCGTTTTCCGTCTCAAGCAGCGACGTTCCCGCGAACTTATCCAGCAGAGGTTCTGCGAACTGTTCGGAAATGTGTCGCTGATGTTCGCCGAGGATATGCACGACGAATTCGCGGCGTTCGATGAAGGCGTAATGGCTGCCCGTCATCTTGTTTATGCAGGCGAGGACGAGCGGCGGTTCGGCCGAAAGCGAGCAGAAGGCGCTGACCGTTATCCCGTGCGGCGCACCTGCGGCGTCACGCGTCGTGATGACCGTTACGCCGCTCGCAAAATGGCTCATTGCCCGACGAAATTCCTCATTAGAGATCATTCTTTTGACGCCGATCCGACCCTTTTCCTAGCCGAAGATATTCCTGACCTTCTGCACAAATGACGGATCCGAGAAATCTTTTGTTTCGACCTCTGAGAGCTGTTCGAGAACTTTACGCTGCTCTTTGGATAGCGTCTTCGGCGTGATGACCGTAACCGCGACGAAAAGGTCGCCCTTCCCGCGGCCGCCGAGATTCGGCATTCCCTGCCCTTTTACGCGAAAGACAGTGCCGGTCTGCGTGCCCGGCGGAACCTTTAGCGTCTCTTCTCCATCGAGGGTGCCGACGGCTATCTCCGCGCCGAGCGCCGCTTGAGCGAATGTGATCGGCTCGGCGGAATAAAGATTCTCAGCCTGACGCTCGAAGCGCGCGTGCTCTTTGACGTGCAGAACAACATACAGATCGCCAGACGGCCCGCCGCCGACGCCGGCTTCGCCCTCGCCCGAAACGCGCAGACGCGAACCGGTCTCGACGCCTGCGGGTATCTTGATCTCGATCGTCTTCTCTTTTTCAATGCGTCCGGCCCCGCGGCATTTCGTGCAGGGCGTCTTGATCATCTTGCCCTGCCCGCGGCACGTCGAACACGTCCGCATCACGCTGAAAAAGCCCTGGCTGTAACGCGTTTGTCCGGAACCGCTGCACGTCGCGCAAGTTTCGGCGGAAGTTCCCTTTTCAGCACCCGAACCCGAACACTCAACGCAGGTCTCAAGCCTTGGTATCCGAAGCGTTTCGTCCTTGCCGGTCGCCGCTTCTTCGAGCGCGATCTCAAGATCGTAGCGTAGATCGGAACCGCGTTGGACGCTCGTTCGACGCGAGCTTCTGCCCGATCCGCCGCCGAACATATCTCCGAAGCCGAACATCTCGAAGATGTCGTCAAAATTCGAGAATCCTGCCGCACCGGCGCCGGCGCCGACGCCTTGGTGGCCGAAACGGTCGTAAGAAGCTCGTTTTTCCGCGTCGCTCAGAACAGAATATGCCTCGGCGGCTTCTTTGAATTTATCCTCAGCCGCCGGGTCGTTCGGATTTTTATCCGGATGGTGCTGCAGGGCAAGCGAGCGGTATGCCCGCTTGATCTCAACTTCTGTTGCGGTGCGCTTGACGCTCAGCACCTCGTAATAATCTCTCTTTGTCATCGTGATCCAAGCTTTTTCGCCCGACGGACAAGCAAATAGTACTCCCCGACAGGTCGAACTTAAAAAGGCGCCAGACAACTTATATCGTTGAACTGACGCCAAATTATATTTTGCGTTATTGGCAGGACTTTCTCAAGTCTTTACGCCATAGCCAGCATGGCCGCGGTGATGCGGTTCGCGGCGCCTTCGACGGCGGCAAGATTGTCCCGCACCTCGTCAAGGCTCTCGGAAGTAAGCCTTTCGTCGGCTTCTTTGAGGATCTGGTTGATCGCCTGCTGCTCCTCAACGGGAAGGCCTTTGCCGACCTCCGTAAGAGCTCTGCGGGCATTGCGTATGAGCGAATCAAGACGATTGCGTTCGACGATCAGTTCCTTCGAGACCTTATCCTTCTCGACGGAAGTTTCCGCCTCGATGATAAGACGCTCGATCTCGTCGGGAGAAAGTCCCGATGCGGGCGTGATCTGCATCGCCTGTTCGAGGCCCGTCATCTTGTCGCGTGCGGAAACGCTCACGAGGCCGTTCGCGTCGATCTCGAATGCGACATCGACCTGCGGCACGCCGCGCGGCGCCGGCGGAATTCCGACGAGTTCGAATTTGCCCAAACTGCGGTTCGCGCTCGCGATCTCGCGTTCGCCCTGCAGAATGTGTATCTCAACGGAAGGCTGATTATCGACAACGGTCGTGAACGTCATCGTACTCTGAAGCGGGATCGTCTGATTCCGGTTGATGATCTTCGCGAAGAGTCCGCCGCGTGTTTCGACGCCGAGGCTCAGCGGTAGAACGTCGAGCAGCACGATGTCTTTGACGTCGCCTGTGAGCACGCCGCCTTGGATCGCGGCTCCCATCGCGACGACCTCATCGGGATTGATCTCGGCCGACGGTTCTTTGCCGAAAACTTCCGTAACGGTGCGCGCTATGATCGGCGAACGGGTCTGTCCGCCGACAAGTATGACCTTGTCGATGTCGGATTCCTTGAGCTTTGCGTCCCAAAGAGCCTTCTGACACGGCTCGACCGACGATTCGACGAGATCGCGGACGAGCTCCTCGAATTTGTCGCGTTTCAGGACGGCGTTGATGTGTTTCGGGCCGGTCGCATCCGCCGCGATGAATGGCAGACTGATGGTCGTCTCCATCACCGAAGAGAGTTCGCATTTGGCGCGCTCGGCGGCTTCCTTCAAACGCTGAAGAGCGAGACGGTCGTTGCGAAGGTCGATGCTGTTCTCTGCCTTGAAGCCTTCGATGAGCCAATCGATGATCCGCTCGTCAAAATCCTCGCCGCCGAGGAACGTATTGCCGCTTGTTGCAAGCACGTCGAATACACCGTCCTGTATCTCCATGATCGAGACGTCGAACGTGCCGCCGCCGAGATCGTAAACAACGATCTTTTCGTGCTTTGCCTTTCCGAATCCGTATGCGAGTGCGGCGGCCGTCGGCTCGTTTATGATCCTTTCGACCTCGAGTCCGGCGATCTTGCCCGAGTCGCGCGTTGCCTGCCGCTGCATATCGTCAAAATACGCGGGCACGGTGATGATGGCTTCGGTGATCTTGTCTCCAAGGAACTCTTCGGCTGAGAGTTTCAAACGCTGAAGAATGATCGCGGAGATCTCCGGCGGGCTGTAAATTCGATCGAGTACGCGAATATGCGCGTCGCCGTTCGGTGACTTTACGATCTCGAACGGCACGCTCGAACGCATTTTCTCGACCTCGGGCGAGTCGAACTTTCGTCCGATCAAGCGCTTGATCGCAAAGAGAGTGTTCGCGGCGTTGGTCACGGCCTGGCGCTTTGCGATCTGGCCGACAAGGCGTTCGTCCTTGTCCGTAAAACCGACGACGGAAGGCGTCGTGCGGCCGCCCTCTTTGTTCGAGATGATCTGTACGGCGCCGCCTTCCAGAACGGAAACGCAGCAGTTCGTCGTACCAAGATCGATGCCTATTACTTTACCCATATTATTCTAGTTCCCCATTCAAGATCTTTCGATCAGATCGGATCCGAGGCCGCCGGAAGCATCCGTTTCGCCCGTCTCCTCGGCAGCACTCTCTGCCGATAGTTCAACTTCATTCACCGCCGGCCTTGCAGGCTGATTCGCCGTAACGACCTTGACCATCGAGTGGCGAATGACCTTGTTGCCGATCTTGTAGCCGCGGAGCATCTCCTCGACGACGGTCCCGGTCTTCTTACTTGCGTCTTCGACGACAGCGACCGCTTCGTGCAGATGCGGGTCAAATTCTTCGCCGATGGCCCTGATCGGTTCAACGCCCATTCCCGCAAAGACCTCGTTCACCTGCTGGCTTACAAGAACGATGCCTTGAAAAAACTGCGTGAACGCAGGATCGTGCTCCTCCGCATGCGCCGGAACGGAATCGATCGCCCGATTCAAATTATCGAGAACGGGCAGCATCTGCGTCGCCAGATTCGCGATCTGGTCGATGAACGAACCGCGGCGTTCGCGGTCCACGCGATACTTGAAATTCTCGAAATCCTTTAGCTGCTGGTCCTTTTTATCGACGAGGTCGGAGCGTTCGGCACGCATCTCGGCGACCTTTAGCTTCAATGTCGCGATCTCGTTCTCGAGCTGCGTCTGCTTGCCTTTTGAGACAGAAGCTTCTTGGACGGGCTTAGCCGCCTTTGTCGGGATCGGTTCAATTTTTCGTGTCGGAGGCGGTTCGGTCTCGCCGTTGCGTTCGATCCCGATATCGTTCTCGATGAACAACTGCGCAGGCGCGTCGAGATCGAGATCAAGCTCTGCGATCTCGATCGAGAGATCGGCGGTGATCTGCAGATCCCGTTCCTTTTCTTCGAGTTCGCGGAAAAAATCGTCGATCGACGTACCCGTCTCTTCGATATCGTCCTCGAGATCCTCCGGCTGGGGAATGTTTTCTTGGGCGCTCATTTGAAAGAGATGAACTGCTAAAGTTACTGCGGAGGCCGTTCGAGAGGCCTTTAACTTCGGGGTCTAATTTGCAGAGATGTCGGTTGCCATCATCTGTTCGAGCATCTTCGCAACGTAAGAAACGATCGACATCATTCGTCCGTATTCGATACGCGTCGGTCCGAGGACGCTCAGTGTTCCGATCGCCTTGCTGTTCCCTATCCGGTATGGAGCCGAGATGAGAGCGCAGCTTTGAAGAGAAGGCGTTCGGTTCTCGCCGCCTATGATGACCGAAATGTCACCCGAGGCTGCCGTCGCCGCGCCGATACACTCAGTTAAGATCTGCATCAACCGCGACTTTTCGCCGATCGTAAGCAGCAGCTCACGAAGGCGTTCGAGGTCGGCAAAATCACCCTTGGTAAGGATATTCGACGTGCCGTCCACGAAAACTTCGCCGAGACGGTCCTCGTCGTCCTCGATGCTCTGCGAGCAAAGGATGACTGCCGTCTGCAGCAGTTTGTCAAAAAGCGTCTTTTCCTGGTGCATCAGCACCATTATTTCCGCGCGTATCTCGGCGAGGCTCTTGCCGACAAACTCTGCGTTCAGATAATTTGCCGTCTTTTCGAGATCTTCCTTCGTGAATGCGATCTTTAGCCGAATTATCTTGTTGTGAACGATATTCGGCGATGCGACCAGCACCACGAGAATGCGGTTGTCACTTAAATTGACAAACTCGATATGTTGCAGGCGATCATTCGCCAAAGACGGCGATACAACGATGCCTACGTTATTTGAAAGAGCAGAAAGCAGACGCGAGGTCCGCTCCATCAATCTATCCGGCGTGTCAGACGGCAAATGATCTTTCGTGCCGTAAACGCGGTCGATGCGATCAAGATCGTCGTCCGAGATGCTGAGAACACCGAGCAGATTGTCAACGTAAAACCGATAACCTTTATCGGTCGGGATCCTGCCTGCCGAAGTATGAGGCTGCTCAAGCATCCCCAATTCTTCTAACTCACTCATCACATTTCGGATGGTCGCCGAACTCAATCCGCTCACATTTGCGAAGCGGTTTGCGAGAACCTTTGACCCGACGGGCTCACCCGTGACAAAGTGTTCGTTAATGATGGCTGTGAGTATTACCTGCCCGCGAGAATCGGGAAAACCTGGGCGTTTCTCGATGCGGCCGGGTGGGCTAACAGGCATATTTGGGTAAGTTTGTCGCATACTGCCTATCGGCTGTATGCTTTTCCCAATACAAGGAATAACATTTCGACCGACAAAAAGTCAACAATTTCGTTAATAAAGGTTTAACAAGTTTGTGCCGCCAACACTCCAGCAGATCCGCGAAGAATATCAACAAGCATTCCACAAGTACGACGGGCTTCGACGAACGCCGCCGATCGAGGTCTCATTCTACCCCTATGTAGGTATCAATCATACTATACGGATCCGCGACGGCATTGTTTATGTGCGGATCGGCGAGATATGCCGCCAGATGCCTCTCACGGCTCACAGAGGCCTTGCGCACGTCCTTGTAGCCAAATTATACCGCCGCAGAGCAACTGCCGAAAAAAGGGAGCTATATTCGGCGTATATCGATCGCGCGGAGATCCGCGATCTTGCGACCGAAATGAAACGCGAACGCGGCCGCAAGGTCGTAACTTCTTCGGAAGGCGCGTTCTATGACCTCGACTCGATCTTTGCCGCCCTGAACGCGCGTTATTTCCGCAACCGCGTAAAGAAGCCCGTGCTGACGTGGTCGGCCCGGAAAACTTACCGCATTCTCGGCCATCACGACGCAACGCACGGCGTGATAGCGATCAGCCGTTCGCTGGACAGCAAGGCAGTGCCGCGATTCGTCGTCGAATATGTCGTATTTCACGAAATGCTGCACATCGTGCATCCGACGAAGACGGACGAAAAAGGCCGCCGCCTGAACCACACACCGGCATTTCGACGCGACGAAAGAAAGTATATTCACTTCAACGCCGCCGAACGCTGGATCGAGCAGAATGTACGGCTCCTAAAACGCGAAGCCAAGAAAAAAACGTAAGGCCTAGTTCCCGTCCGACAGCATTGCGATGATCGTGCCGATAAAGCCTATCTCGGAAGTCGTCGTGCGTAAGGCTCCGACATTCGTGAAATTCGTCTCGGAACGCGACACGGCCTTCACCGAGGTCGCCGTTTTTTCTTCACCCAAGAATGACGCGATCTCACGCACGGAGGTTTCATCGTTGAAGATAGATGTGATCGCGGCTCCCTTTGCCGGAGGCGGCTTGGCGGCGACCTCGATCTTTGCTCCCGGCGCTATGCACGCCGCGACGACGTCTTTTTCACCAACGACGGCAAGATCGCCGGTAAATTGAAGCGCGACGTCCGACGGTTCGCTCTCGGCGGGCTTTTTGGCGTTTGGATCGAGTTCGGGCAATAGTCCTTTCAATTGGCCGGAAGCCGACGGTTTTACGATCGCCGCGGCCTGTTCGGCATCGCCAAGCGAAACCGTTACGATCTGGCCATCGACCGAACTTAAAAATGCTTCAGGGTTACCGACGCCATAAGGTTCGAAGACGGCCGTCCCGATCTCCGAGAAAACTCTCGCCGTGAAAGGGTCGCTCAAGTGTTCTGCGGTCAGGACAACGCTTCTCCACGCGGCCTGCGGATTCTTTAGGTTGTACCGCGTCGCCGAACGCGTGTTCGCCGGGATGACGTTCGCGAACGCTCGGTCCGGCACACCGTCCGCCGCCGCCATCGTCTCTGCAAAGACGGTCGCAACATCACGCGGCATATTTATTTCCCAACGATCCTCGATACCGCCGTCCTTTTTCTGCGCCGTCCAATGGACCTCCGAAACAGCGCCGCGAAGCAGCTTTGGCACGACGCCGGCGATCGCTGTACGAACCTCACTTTCCGACGAGCTTTCTGCAGCGAGGCGAACGCCGAGAACGTTCGCAAGCTGCGCCATTCCGTCGGGCGAAATGTAGCCGTAAGCAAGGTCTTCCGAGTTCGCCGGATGCAAAGCCTTCGCGTCAAATGCCGCGCTCTCGCCCTTGCGGACCGCGACCGAATGGTCGATAAGAGATTCGTCATTCCCGAAATAGATCAGTCCGTCGATGACCAAAGCGAACGCCTTTCTGCCGTCGGCGGCAGTCCAGGCGAAGTAAGAACCGCCGGCCTTCTCGCTCTTCTCAAGCTTCGGCTCGCTGCCGTAAATGTCTGCGACGAAGGCGCCGAGTTTTGCCTCTGCAAAGGAGCGTGCCTGGAAATTCCATTTGTGCGTGTCGGCGATGAGCGCGAATTTCGGCGTGATCTTGCCGACGCTTTGCTCGTCGGTGAGCTTCTGCTCCCGCATCTCGAATCCGGCGATGACGACCGCCGCCTGCACGCCGTCGAGCGCCGATAGATCGGGCACCTTTAGCGAGCTTTCCTTGATCGGCCGACTCTCAAAGACCGACCGCAACGCTGTGCCGAGGTTATTTGTTTCAAGGTAAATTATCGTCTCGGCGGGCGCGAGCTTGCGAAGGTCGGTCGGCGTCGAAGAACATGACAGAAGCCCGAGCGCAATGCACGCTACGACGGCGAGAAGCATCGGCCTAAAAATGCGTGATAGAATCTTAAGCACTATGAACAACATATTTTCGGACTCCATTCTGCAGGGCAAAGTTGCGTTTGTAACAGGCGGCGCGACCGGCATAACGGGCGGCATCGCGCGTGCGTTCTTTGAGCACGGGGCAAAGCTCGCCATAACGAGCCGAAAGGAAGAGAACCTCATCGCCAAGAAGCAGTATATCGAAGAGAACGGCGGCGAGTGTTTCACTGCCGTCTCGGATGTTCGCGACTATGCGGCGGTCGAGGATGCGGTCAATGCCGCACGCAAACATTTCGGCAAGATCGACATCGTTGTGAACGGCGCGGCCGGCAACTTTCTCGCGCCCGCAAATGAGCTTTCGGCAAACGGCTTCGGCACTGTCGTTGACATCGACACGAAGGGCACTTTCAACGTGTGCCGCGCCGCCTTTGAAGCCTTGAAGGAAAGCCGCGGGCAGATCATCAATATTTCCGCAACGCTCCATTATCTTGCGACTCCGATGCAGATACACGTCTCGGCGGCGAAGGCCGGCGTTGACGCGATCACGCGGAATCTCGCCGTCGAATGGGGCCGGAACGGCATTCGCGTGAACGGCATCGCTCCGGGACCGATCGAGGATACCGAAGGGATGAAACGCCTCCTAATGCCCGAACTTCGCGAAAAGCTGATATGGAAGATTCCCATCGGACGATTCGGGCGTATCGAGGACATCGAGAACGCCGCGCTCTTTCTCGCCTCGGGCGCCGCAAGCTACATCAACGGCGAGACGATCATCGTTGACGGCGGCGCGTGGCTCCTCGGCACAAGCCTTAGTTAGCATCGAACCATTTGGATCGCTAAGTTCCGCGAAGATCCGATCTTCCTCGGCCCGCCAGCGGCTCAAGGCTCAGGAGACTTAGCCTTCTACGGTCGCAGAATTTCGGCGGCGTTGAGAAGGCGCCTTGTTCCTTCATCGTTCCCCGAAGATCTCGCGGCTTCCGACAGAAGATCACTAGCCTTTGCCAGATCATCTCGATAAATGGCCCTTAGCGTGTCCAACGCATTCTTGGCTGCAAGGGAAGAGGCCTCGTTGGACTCTATCACCTTTATCAGCGTCTTCGTTGACTTTTCGCCGATCTCCGCGAGTGCCTTGATCGCGGGGTACACCGAGTACGGCGTTATGATGCCGCCGGAAGGTTGATTCTCGACATCGAAATACTTTTCGCCGCGACTCAGCGTCAGCAGATCGGCAAGGTCATCGACCGCCGCGACAGCCTTCAACTCGCCAAGCCGATCTATTGCTTTTATTACTTTTTCAGGGTCCGTCCTTAAAAGCGTTTTATCTCGGATGATCGAGATCAAGTTACTAATTTCCTTCGTCTGAGTCTGCTTTTCCAAGTCACTGATCGCGAATAGTGCGTTTTCTTTGAGAATTTCGTCGTCGGTCGAATCTGCTAAGTTTCGCAGATTTATCAACACCATTTCCTTGCTGCCGGAGCTTAAGGCCGCACAGATCGTCTTGATCTGCTCGACAAGCTTTCCGTATGTTTGGTTAGGCAGCTTGATGCGTCCAACCGGATTTTTCCCGTGCATCGGATCGCTCCGTCCGGGGAAGATAGAATCTCCCTGAGCGCCGCTATAAACGCGATAATATTTCTTGGTTTTATCAATATCAAGCCCGTCAAATACCGGGTCGTCGGCAGGAATTTCCCTTAAGAAGAAAAGGTACCGATCTTCTTTAAAATATGCGTCATCAATTGACCCCTTGGAGATCAACCTGAACTCATCAAGCTGCTTTTTATCCACGGGGCCAAGATCAGGACCGGTCTGTCGCGTAAACAGGTTCTTCTCCACTTTAAACGTATATATCCAAGCAGCAAGATAATCGCTTAGGTCAAGTTCTGCCTTTTTCTTTAGCTTGCCGATAGTTTCGGTCTTAACAAGACTGGCCGTGACCACGAACTCACTTTCCGAAATATAATTGTAGATCTTCGGAGTTTCACTGTTTGTGCCTGCTATACGGTACTCTTGTCTATCAAGCCGGGCGGACAAAGAAGCCCGCTCAGCGGGCACACTCGTGGCAAGACTCAGCTTGCGGCTAGACGATCTCTTAGCACTCGATTCGCCAAAGCTAGTAACTCCGCCGACAATGACAGAAATAGATAGAACCGCAGATAGTAGAAGTCGAGTCATCTCTTTCACCTATTCAAGAACAATTCGGAAATGTGGTGCGTCCGCAAATTTGGTAGATATACTTTGGACTGAGAGGATCGGATACCGCGAACGCCTCAATTTCACCTTGATTGCACAAGCTTTTCGCGGAACTCTTTGCTTCGGTTAAGAATCGACCGAGCTCTGCGGTAAGCATCTGAATCAATTCCTGCGAAGTAGGCGCAGTGAAACTTGCGATCCTCCTGTAGTATGCTCTCGGATCAAAAAACCGCCCCCTTAGTCCGGTTACTTCCCATTGCTGCACGTGCTTACTTTCATGCACATCGGTTTTACCATAAAACTGACTCGATATTGGGACGTTAATAGTCTTTGCGACATTTGAAACATAAGTAAGCGTTCCAATATCCGATACCCGCCATATTCCGCTCACGGGGTCACGAGCGATTACTGGACCACCTTCTATCTCGGGGGTGGCGGTGGTAACACCCGCGGGATCCCAAGGCACGTTGATAGTGTAGTCCCTTTCTGCGTCGCCCTGCTGACCGTTTACGGTCACGGCGACCTTAATCTTGTATGTGCTGTTTATCGAGGCCGAGCAATCATTATCCGGGCTTGCGAACCAATGAGCATCCGCGCTTGTTGAGGCGGCATTATCAGAACCAAACGTTACCTTTGGAGCGTTGCCCGCTCCTGTCGGCCATTTGGCCGTCCATAGGTAGGTAGATGCCGTTCCGCCTTCGACCGAGGCCGTAAAAGTAACACCGCTTTCACCGTCGTTCGCATTCGAAGGGCCTGTTATCCGAACCTTCGGCTTAACCGTAAGCGTGACTGCGGGTGGTGAGGTCGTAAAAAAATGAGTTTGGCATTCACCGCAGGCGGGCTCGAAAGGTAACGAACTACTCTGGGGCTCCATAAACTCCTCATTCCCGAAGCTCGGACCGCCGCGTTTGGGTTGGTTGCATGTGGCTGATATTGCGTAGGATGCGAACATGGGACCCCCTCCGCCCGGCGGGCAGGGTTCTACAAACGAGTTTTGCGTTTGCCACGAAGCCCGAATGCTCGTTTGTCCGGCGGCCTGCGGTGTAATAGATCCGCCGCTTATCGATCCCATTCCTGTATTAGAACTTGTCCAGCTGGCTCCCGTCGGAAATGTGTAAGGAAAGCCGTAGCACGTTTCCGCCAATTCGTAGGCCTGAAATGTCGCAGATTGGCCATACTCGATCTCCAGCGTACTCGGCGATACATATCCACCAACGTGATCGCCAACGCAGCAATTCTGGCACGAGTAATTTGTTGCTATTCCGTTCTCGATATCTACCTGCTCCGAGCGTCCTAGTAAAGAAAGATTTGCACGCGCATCGTCGTCGGGAAGAGAATCCTTCCGCAACAACGTCCACTGGAGTTGGCCGGACGTTAGGTAGAGGGGTATCGTCTGACCATTCTCATCCGGTATCTGTTCATCGCGAAGCCGCTTTACATCAATGTTGACGGTCTCGTGAGGAGCAATGCTCTTTTTACCAAGCATATACACACCATTACCCTCCCAAACTAGGAATAGAACATAATCCTCCTCAATGGCAGTGATATTTTTGATGTATGTTTGGGTTACTGAGGTGCCTTCGAGTCGCCACGGATAGCCGCCCGTCGGACTCCGTTGTGCAAGCGGGTCCCACATTGGAACTCGAAATACCTGGTCATGATCGGTGCTGAAAGAATGTGCGTTAATGATCACGCTGCCCGGTGCCGTGCTATACCTTGCTTCGATACTCGCCACCGCGATCTCTTGCTGTGTCGCTCGCTGAATTATCTTTTGAACATTGATCGCCCGCATTTCACCAGCAGCCAACTGCTCGGGAGTGAGCGTGATGTTGCCGCGTGTGCCGCTTCGCCGCGTATATGGGACATTTATCGTGATAGTAGTAGGTTCGACACCCACGTTTCTCGCGACTATCACGGGCCGCATTGGTTGGCCCGCAATCTCCATCAATTTGAAATCCGACTCCTTGATACTCAGCGGACTTAGCTCGAACAGGATTCGAGAACTGTACCGCGTTAGAGTATCCCCTGTTTTTTTCAAAGACTAGAGCTCGCGCAAGCAGCGCATCAGGTTGGCCCGCGTGTTCCAAACTGAGCGAAACCACGTCAGAATTCATAAATGGCGAGCTATCCGGAAACCCGTCGCGAAGATTTATCGTCTTGGTTGTGTGCGGAGGCAGCATCATTGACCTGTCGCTACTAATTATATTCGGTTTTCGGCCCAATCTTCCCGTTACAGATAATTGTTCGTCGCTTGTATTCGTTAAAATAATTCTCACATCGGCTTCCCGGGAAGGCATCCACCATACACCCTCCTGCCGGCGCGAATCGAACTTCCCGAGCTCGGCGAGCTTTTCCTCGTAACTCAAATGCCGTGCGTGATCTGTCAGGTAAATTTGAGCACCCAGAACAAGATCTTTGCCACCATGCAATAGTCTGATATTTCCAACGCTGAAACTTTCTCCACCCAACGCGGCCCAGTCTTGAATGTTGATAAGCACGAAGGATTGAGAGCTAACGGTGACGGGAGTAATTTGAAGAACTGATCCGTCCTTGCTGTACAGAGTCGGGCTAACCTCGAGCGGTTCGTTGCCCTTGTTATTCAACAAAAGCCTTGCCTCAATATTGTCATCTGTAAGGTAATAGGAGCCGACCAGCGTATGCATAGTCCCGGGCGTTGGGCTTGGCAAGACCAACGTGTTCTTTTGGCGGTGATCTTGATCCCAACCCGAAATTAGCAAGCTTGTCGGGGTCGGATCATGTGCATTGGACGCCGACCTTACCGTCACAACCTTGTCGGCTAATAGCCAGCCAACGGCTAATGCAAAAAATACTACCGTAATGGTAACTTTCCAAGAACCTAGTATTGACTCTATCGATCGTGCGGACTTTTTCATTCTGCCTCCAGAGGATTTCGTGAGAAAAGAGACTATTCCCTACTGACCGTCCAGCCTGCAGGGATTCCGATATTTCAATTGACAGCAACTCTATGCCCGCCTCCACCATTTGTCAATCTTTTTCTTTTTGCTTGTAGTTATCACATTATTTGTCCGGTTGAATAGCAGATGAGAAGTCCGCTTTAAAAGGCGATTGTTGGACGATTCGAGGCAGGAGATGGGAACGGTCCTTGGCTATGAGGCATCTGAGGTCGATTCGACTTTATGGCAGGCGTGTATGCGCGCCAAGCAAAAAATGCACTGCTTTGCGGTTGACGCCGCGACAGCGGGGGCGAGACTTGATACTCTTTCAGCGGAGAACAATGCTCGTCATCATCGACAATTACGATTCGTTCACGTACAACCTCGTCCAATATTTTGGCGAGTTGGGGGCGGAAATGCGTGTCATTCGCAACGACGAAATGACGGTCGAGGAGATCGAGAGCGAGTTGCGGCCGACGAAGCTGCTAATTTCACCCGGACCGGGAACGCCCGTTGATGCAGGCGTTTCGATGCGGGCCATCGCGCATTTCGGAGGCAAGATCCCGATCCTCGGCGTTTGTCTCGGGCATCAGGCGATCGGGCAGCATTTCGGCGGAAACGTCGTCCGCGGCCCCGAACCTGTTCACGGCAAGCCCGTTACGATCCGGCACGACGGACGCACGCTCTTTGACGGCATCCCGCAGGACTTTAATGCGGGACGTTACCATTCGCTTGTCGTCGAACGTGAAACGATCCCCGACGAGCTTGAAATTTCGGCCGAATCGCCCGACGGACTCGTTATGGCGCTCCGGCACAAGGCGTTGCCGATCGAGGGCGTGCAGTTCCATCCCGAATCGATCTTGACCGAGCACGGGAAAAAGCTGTTGCAAAACTTTATGTTGGTTTGAGATAGTAAATGTGGGCGCAGGATGCGTTCCGCGTTTCGCTCTCGCCTCTCTTTTACGCATTCCGGTTCTCTCATTTTTTTCTTATGTCAGGCTCAAAAACAGACTGGCTCTTGAGCGCCCCCACAGCGGCCTCGAATCCGCGCGCCGAGACGCCGCTCTATCCGTTCCTCGCAAAACTCCTTCGCGGCGAAGATCTAACGGGCCGCGAAGCCGCCGACTTTTACACCGCGCTTACCGATCCAAAGACAGGTTCGAACCAGATCGCGGCGGCCTTGACGGCATTGACGATCAAGGGTGAGACGTTCGAAGAGCTTGCCGGAATGGCTCTCGTGATGCGCGACCAAGCGACCCATATTCGCGCTCTTCAGAAGAACGCTGTCGATATCACGGGAACGGGTTCTTCACCGGCAAAAACTTTCAACGTCTCGACGGCGGCGGCGTTCGTCGCGGCCGGTGCGGGATTGATGATCGCAAAGCAAAGCAACCGAGGCGTCGCAACCCGTGTCGGAAGCGCCGACGTGCTCACTGAACTCGGCGTGAAGGTCGCGAGCGAACCATCGGTCGCGCAGACGAGCTTGAACGGCGTCGCGATAAGTTTTCTTTTTGCTCCGAAGTTTCACGCTTCGCTAAAACGTGTCGCAGAGGTTCGGCGAAGCCTAGGCATCCGAACGTGCCTCAATCTTCTTGGCGTTCTCGCGAACCCCGCAGGCGTGAATCGTTCGCTCATCGGCGTCTGGCATCAATCTATGGTCGAACCCGCCGCAAAGGCGCTCGCCTTGCTCAAGACCGACAAATCCTGGGTCGTCTATGGCAGCGACGGCCTCGACGAGATCACTCTCGCGGGTCCGACGCTCGTCGCCGAAACCATCGCGAGACAAACGCGCGGTTTCCAGATCGCGCCAAAGGATTTCGGTCTCAAACCCGCGCCGATCGATCATCTGCGTGCAAAGACCGCTAAGGAAAGCGCGAAGATCATCCGCGAAGTTCTCTCGAGCAAACGCCGCGACGAAGCGCGTTCGCTCGTTGTGATGAACGCGGCGGCGGCGCTCATCGTCGGCGGTTTTTCGAAAGAACCGATGCACGCCGCGCGCCTTGCCGAACAAAGTCTCGACAGCGGACAAGCGCAGAACAAACTCGACCGTCTCATCCAGCTCACAAACAAACCCGCAAAGAGCATTCCGCCGCGCAAAAATTGAAAATCGCCCGCCGATAAAAGATAATTGTCGAGCAATATGCTTGGCGTTCTTGCCTCTATCTACGGGCGTTTCATCGAGAGACGTAATCGGCATTTCGACGATGGAACAACGCCGATCGCCTCTCTTCCCGCGCGCACGATCTCGATCGGAAATCTGACCACCGGCGGCACAGGCAAAACGCCGCTCGTCATCAAATGCGCCGAAATCCTCGCCGGCCGCGGCAAACGCGTCTGCATCTTGACGCGCGGTTACGGGCGAAAGTCGAAAGGCAGAGTTCTCGTCTCGAACGGGCGCGAAATTCTCGAAGATGTTTTAACGGCGGGCGACGAACCGGTCGAGATGGCGAACCGCCTTTTGAAGAAGGCCGTCGTTGTCGCCGACGCCGATCGGGCAGCTGCCGCCGCGTGGACAAAGGACGAATTTGGCGTCAACGTGTTCGTGCTCGACGACGCGTTCCAGCATCGCCAGGCCGCACGCGACGTCAACATCGTCTGCATCGACGCGACCGACCCTTTTGGCGGCGGTAAACTATTGCCCGCAGGACGTTTACGCGAACCCGTAGAGTCGCTTTCACGGGCCGACGCCGTTGTCATTACGCGTGCGGGATCGCGAGACCTCGCCGATATCAAGGCGGAGATCTTGCGCGTCGCGCCGTCCGTTCCGATATTCGAAGCTCGAGCCAAGATCGTCGGCCTTCGCGAGCTTCGCGCCTCGGTCGGCACGTCGATCGCTCATAAAAAGGGCTTCGCGTTCTGCGGTATCGGCTCGCCCGAGAATTTCTTTTCGCAGCTTGAACGAGAGAACTACGACCTCGCAGGCCGAAAAAGTTTTCGCGACCATCACAAATACGCGCCGGCCGACGTCAAACATCTCGAGGCTTCCGCCGGCAAAACAGGCGCGTCATATTTTTTGACGACCGCAAAGGACGCCGTAAAGCTCGCCGAACTCTCATTCAGCCTTCCCGTCTTTATTGTTGATATCACGGTAGTTATCGACCGCGAAAAGGACTTCGCGGCGCTTTTATAGAAGTAAAGCTTTTTAGCTCGGAATTCACGAGAACTACTCTTTTCTATCTTTCGCGGGTTTTGGCTTTGGGGCTTCATCCCTACCGCTCCAATAGTAGGCGCGGACAACGGCGATATAGACGACCATGCAGATCACAAAAAAGATAAAAAGGAAGGCGATAAAGAGAGCTAGGTGATACATTATTCAACTTCTTGTTCGTCTGATACTTCGGAGAAACGCACGTTCGAAGCCCGCATTTCAACATTCAGCGATTCAACGAGTTTCGGCTCCTCGATCCAGAGAGACATTACGCTGCGGCTGCCTCGATGTTCAAGGATATGCCGATAAACTACGCTGCCGATCGCAACTATCGGTATTGAGATGAAGACGCCCGGAATGCCGCCGATCTGTTCGCCCGCAAGCACGGCGAGAATGATCATCAGCGGATGCAGATGAATGCCGCCGCGGACGATGCGCGGATAGATGACGTAATCCTGACAGATGCGAAGCGCGATCAGGAAGATCGCTACGTACCACGCCTTTGTCGGATATTCGCCGAATGCCGCGACGACGACGACGACGATGCCGATCGTCGCGGGACCGAGGACAGGCACGAATTCGAAAATTCCCGCAAGTATGCCGAGAAGAAGAGCGTACTTCAGCCCGATCGTATAGAAGCCGAGCGAACAGATGATGCCGATCATCACGCAGGAGATCAATTGAGCGCGCGTGTATGCCGCGAGCGTCAAGTTTATGTCGGCCATCATCGCTTCGACGCGCGCGCGATACGGCCCCGCAGGAAACATTCGCAGAACGCCGAGGCGCACAAGATTCACGTCCTTCAAGAAGAAGAACGCAAGCACGGGCACGAGCACGAACCAAGGCAAGATCGTAAGCACAGAGATAGCTGTCGTCCCCAAAAAGCTCGTCATTTCGCCGGCGATATCCGTGCCCATCGTGGTCAGCTTTTCCGTAACGTTCTTTTGAACCTCATCGGGCAGTCGAAGGCGATTGAAACGCTTGGTCAGGTCCTCGTAACTTCGCTGCATCGAGGCCGTGTAGCTCGGGATATTCGCGGAAAGAGCTCGTGCCTGCTCCGCAACGCTAGGCGCGACCGCCGTGATCGCAAACCCCACGACCGAGAACACGACCGTATATGAGATCAGGATCGCCAGCACACGCGGCATATACTTCTCCTTGCCGGCCGCCTTGAAAGGCTTGCGCAATCCCTTAACGAGCGGGTCGATCAGGTAGGCAAAAAAGACCGAGATAACGATCAGGAAAAGAAGGTGCTTTAACAGGAAAAGACCGTAGAGTATAGCCGCGGCCGAAAGCAGCAGCACGATCGTCAGAATAACGATGCGCGAGATCGTGCCCGCAGACGGCCCGCGTCGGCGTTCTACGGCTGTGTCCGTCTCGGACCGTTCGTTATTGAAGAGGTCGGCCATCTGAATGTGAATAACTATACGTTATTTTAGTCGTTTGCGGCAGAATTTTGATTCGAACTCGGCGATTCGGGAGAGTGCTTGAGTATCGAGATCAGAAACCTCTCGTGAAGCGCGTTGATGTCGGCTTCCGGCAGCGGTTCGTTCCCGGCGATCGTGAAAGCGGTACCGTCCTCGGACGCTGCACGCCGCTTCGCCGTTCCCGTGTGCGACGAAAGCAGAAGCTTATCGTGGTAATCGATCTGCCCGCCATCCTTGCGCCGAACGACATAGATAAAAAGATAGCCCGCCGTCTTTGCGGCCCGAAGATCCGATTCGTAGGTCTTCGGCGTCGGCACCTCCGTCGGCGTTGTCTCCGGAGTCTTGCCGTCATTCAAGATCGTTTGATTCGCGCACGAAGAGCCGAGCACGGCAAGCGCGAGTATCGGCGTCAAGAAGTAAACTCTCATTGGTCGTTCGCCTCGTCGTCATCCGCATTCGCATTCGAATGCGCCGCGTCGTTCTTCTCCATATCGTCGAGTTCCTTCTGTTCGTCGGCGGTCGGCGGAGAATTATCATCAACGTCGTCTGCGGGCGAAGCGGCCTTTTCGTCGCGGATCTTCAGCAGCCTTGCCTCGTCGTCCTCGTAAATGATCTCTGCCCAACCGCTGTCAAGCAGTTTCGCGACCATATCCGTATTCTCTTTCGCATCCGTAAATACATACTTTGCGCCGAACTTATCGCGTATCTGCGGCCCGGGATCTTCCGTCTTGCCCTCGGTAATGTCTTTGAGGAGCTTATATAGATCAGGGTGTTCGGAATAAAGATAGTTCGGATCGAGTCCGTAAACGTACCGATGTTTCGTGTCGTAGTAGAAAAGCTTCGGGAAGTCGTCCCAATTCGCGTTGAAGATCAGTTCGCCCTTCGGGATATTTTCCGCGCCCGTGTCATCAAGCCCGGTCGCGAACTCCATTGCCCGCTTATATTTATCGGCAGCCTCATTCCCGCGAATGCTGTCGGCGACGCCATTCCATTCAATGCCGAAGCGGTGGAACCCGACGGTATTCAGCATCACGACCACGAACAATATACAGCCGACGACCCACGCCGCGCCTTCTTTCCACTTTTCCGCGCGTGTCTTCGGCACAACGCCTTTGTCGAGATACGGATCGATCTCGCGACGGAACTCATCCGGAAGTTCGGCAACCTTCGGGAGAGTGAACGCCTGCCAACTGAACGCCGCAAAGAGTATCGCAAAAGGCGGAAAATACTCTGCAAAACGCTTCGATTTGAATTGCCACGCACACAAGAAACTTACGAACGCTAGGAAAAACGTCGCCTTTTCGGGCAGCTTCCCGTTACGTGGAACGAACAAGATGTAGCCGATGACCATCGCGAGGATAGCGACGGGGAAGTCCGTAAGTATTTCCTGCGCGGAATACGAATACCATTCGCCGCCGACCGCGACCGCAAAGTCACTCGCGATCTTGAATTTCTCCATCAGATGCTCATAGAAGAGCATTATGTTCTGCGGGAAATATGGATTTATCAGATTCCCGAGCACGAGTCCGAGCGTCGTGTATGCCAAGGGCCGCCAATCTAAACGCCGTTCGTTCCACGCGATGATGATCGTCCAAATGAGCGCGGCTCCCCAAAGCAGCGGAAAAAGGCTGTACGTCCAAACGAACGCGAACATCAGGGGCGCAAGCCAGACGTATTTTCGCTGGAAGAGGAGATGAATTCCGATGACCGTGATGATGATGGTCAAGGGCGGCGCCTTTGCCATATTCATCCGATAGAAAAAGGCGTTCGCGCAGCACATCAATGCCGCGAACCACACGAGGTGATACTTGACCTCGTATCGAACCATCAGCCAATAGACGGAGAAGATCGCAAGGCTGCCGTAAAAGATCGTTGAGATCTTGGCCGCCGTCTGCAGGTCAAAGAACCAAAGGAACGGTATCTGCAGCAGGTGAAAAAGAAAGTGATGATCGGCGTAAGACTGCGGATTCAGCACCGTCAGCGGCAGCCACTCGAAAGTCGGAAGCCATTTTCCCTGGCTAAAATTCTCCCAAAGGAGCGAACTCCATTTGATGTGATAGTAACCGTCCCAATCGCCGCAGCAGATCGCGTCGGTCCGCGTCTGCAGGAAGATCATCACCATTGCGGCGGCCAGCAGGCCGAACGTCAAATATGTGATCCGAACGGCGCGGTCGGTCTCAAGGAATTCCTTCCAACCTTGCTTCTTCGTCTGATCATCTTCTATTGGAGTCTCGCGATTTTCGTCCATTTATAAGCGGCTTTTTTAGAAAAATATAACTTCGGGCAAAAAGAGAAAAGTAGCACGAAACAAGGGCGAAATCTAATTTGACCGCATCTTCTTCGCTCCTTTCGGCCATCTATTTGTAACTGACTCTATGACAGATAGCCGCAATTTCGCTACAATGCAGTTTTCGATATGTATCCGAAAGGAAATCTTTTGATTCCGGCAAGCCACGGCCGGCTCGAGGCGATCATCAAGGAACCGTCCGGGCCGAGACGCGGCGTCGCGCTCGTATGCCATCCGCATCCACTCGGCGGCGGGACGATGCACAACAAGGTCGTTTTCCGTGCGGCTGCGGGGCTTGTCGATGCGGGACTCACGACGCTGCGGTTCAATTTTCGCGGCGTAGGCGCTTCGACAGGCGTTCATAACGAGATCGAAGGCGGCGTCGAGGACGTAAATGAAGCGCTCAACTATCTTAAGGCAGACTTTCCCTACGAAGATATCACGCTCGCGGGCTTCTCGTTCGGCTCGCGAACCGGTATGGAGGTCGGCGTGGCAGATGACGACGTTAGGCGCCTGATCTCGATCGGAACTCCGGTCGAAAAATATAACGACTACGACTTTCTAGCAGACGTAAAAAAACCGATATTATTCGTCCACGGCGACGAGGACGAATTTTGCAGTGTCGCGGGACTTCGATCGCTGACCGATCGCATTCCGCAAGCTGATGTCGTTATATTCGAGAATTGCGGACACTTTTTTGACGACGACCTTGAAAAACTTCGCGCTACGATCCGCGATTGGACCGGGAAGCAACTTTCAAATAAATAATATGGATCAAGAACCTATAAGAGACGCCGCGATCCGGCTGACGATGATGCCGCGGGACACGAACGCTCACGGCACGGTTTTCGGCGGCGTGATATTAAGCTATATCGACGTTGCCGGCAGCGTTGAGGCCGTAAGGCAGACGAAACACGACCGGTTCGTAACCGTTGCGATGAAGGAGATCGTTTTTCACGAACCTGTGTTTATCGGGGACCTCGTAAGCTTTTATGCCGAGACGACCCGTGTCGGGAATACGTCGGTTACGGTACACGTTGACGTCGAGGCCGAACGCTTCGGCAATCAAGGGCAGAAGGTGAAAGTAACCTCTGCTGACGTTACCTTCGTTGCGATCAATCAATTCCGCGAGAAGGTGCAGGTTCGGAGCTAAACTCAACCAAATCGACAAGTTAGCGTCGATTGACTATACTTTTATATAAACAGGTAGAAGGAGCAATTAATGCCGCAGATCGTTGCCAATACGGCAAGTGGACCTATTTCGTTCGATGCAGAGATCGGACGCAGGCTTGTGCTTGCGCTCGAAGACAACGGCGTCGATATACTTCATCGCTGCGGCGGAAATGCCCGCTGCACGACATGCAGGATCGAACTCATTTCCGGTGACGCCGGAAATATGGGCGAAAGCGAAGAAGCGATCTTGTTAACAAAGGCGGACCTCGGGCCGAACACTCGTTTGTCCTGCCAAATACAGCTTCAAAATGACCTCGAGGTCAACGTAATAAATCAGGCGAGCATCGCCGGCATCGACGCCGGACCGCGTCCCGAAGAATGGTAACGCGCGCGCTTGTCCCGGATAATAGATAGGAGGAAATAATGGGAACCAAAACGACTTATACCGCTCGGACATTCGATCTGAGCGACCTTACAGGCATCTCGAACGAAACGCTCGCGATGCACTTCAAGCTTTATGAAGGCTACGTAACGAACACGAATTCGTACAATCAGCGGGTTGCCGATCTGCTCGGCGACGGGAACCTCGACGCGACGCAGGTTGCGGCATTCAGCGAACTCAAACGCCGTTTCGGATTTGAGTATAACGGAATGGTGCTGCACGAATATTATTTCGAGAATATGCAGAAGCACGGTGCCGGCGATGCGTCCAAGGGCGATAAATTCTACGCCGCGGCCGAGGCTTCGTTCGGCAGTTACGACGTTTGGAAGGCAGATTTTGTCAACACGGGCAAAATGCGCAGCGTCGGCTGGGCGGCAGTCTATCAAGACCATTCGGGCGCTATCTCGAACCACTGGGTCGAACAGCACCAATCGGGCAACGTCGCCGGCTTTACGCCGATCCTTATTATGGACGTTTGGGAACACGCTTGGATCAAGGATTACGCTCCGAGCGAACGAGCCAAATACATCGAAGCCTTCTTCGCGAATATCAATTGGGATATCGTGAACGGACGGCTCGGCTAGTATCGGCACACAGTATCGAGAATCACGCCGGCCTTTCGGGGTCGGCGTTTTTATTGACATCTGATGCAGTGATGACACTGAACAGTTCGATCACGATCATATCCTCGGGCCTCGCCAAATAACGGATCATTATCTTCTCGCGTTGGCGGTTTCTCGAAATGCCGCTTTTGTGACTCTCGACCGCTCGATATCAACTGCCGCGGTCAAAAATGCGGTGTCCGAACACCTGCTGGTGATTTGATCGGTCGCGTATGAGATACTTTCATTATGATCGAAGAAAAGGTCCTGGTTCAAAAATTTCTCAACCGAAAGGGCCGCGAACGGCTCAAGAAGCCCGACTGGCTGAAGATAAAACTCGGTGACCCGCGAAATCAGAACCAGGTAATGGATCTGATCGAGGGCTTGCATCTCCATACGGTTTGCCAAGAAGCAAAATGCCCGAATATCTTCGAGTGCTGGACGGACAAGACCGCGACGTTTATGCTCGGAGGCGATACTTGCACACGGCATTGCGGCTTTTGCGCCGTGAACAAAGGCAAGCCGATGGATCTCGATCCGCTCGAGCCGACGCATGTGGCCGAGGCCGTAAAACACCTTGACCTCAAACACGCCGTAATAACTTCGGTAAATCGAGACGACCTCGCAGACGGCGGTTCGATGCACTGGGCCGAAACCATCTTGAAGGTACGCGAACTCAATCCCGAATGTAAGATCGAGGTCTTGATCCCTGATTTTAACGGCGACGAACAAGCCCTCAATAACGTGCTCAATGCGCGCCCCGAAGTCTTGAACCACAACACCGAGACGATCGCTCGACTCTATCGGCGAGTTCGCCCGGACGCGAAATACGCGCAGACGCTTGAACTTCTCGAACGTTCGGCGAAATATCGCGACACGCAGTTCCCGCGGATGCTAACAAAGAGCGGAATAATGGCCGGGCTCGGCGAAGAATTCGAAGAGGTCGTCGAGTTGATGCGCGACCTTCGCAGCGTTTCGTGCGACATTATGACCATCGGCCAGTACCTTCAGCCTTACGAAAAACGCTTGCCCGTCGAACGCTACGTTACGCCCGAAGAATTCGCCGAATGGAAAAAGATCGGCGAAGCAATGGGCTTCAAACACGTCGAATCATCGCCGCTGACGCGAAGTTCGTATCACGCAAGAGAGCAGGCAGAATGATGACAGTCATTGAATTGTTATGAGATTCGTGCAATATGCTTACTTTCGAATGGGATGAAGATAAGGCTGAGAAAAATCTTAAAAGCACCGAGTTTCATATATCCGCCATGAGCACCGGAATTAGGGAGTTGACGAATGAACGAAACAGAAAAACAAGGCGTTATCGAGGTCCTGAACAGGATCATGGAATTGGAACTGGCGGGAGTGGTGCGTTACACGCATTACAGCTTGATGGTTTTCGGGTATAACCGCATCCCGATCGTGTCTTGGCTAAAAAGCAACGGCGACGAATCGCTTGCGCACGCCTATAAAGCGGGTGAGTTCGTAACGATGCTGGGCGGGCATCCGAGTTTGAAGATCGGACCGCTGCTTGAGACCGAAAAACACGACATCGGCGACATACTGCGTGAAAGCCTCGAGCACGAGAGCACGACCTTGAAAGCATATTACGACCTACTCTCGAAGGTCGAAGGACATTCGGTCTCGCTCGAAGAATACGCTCGCGAGATGATCCTGCAGGAAGAGATACATCTTGACGAAGTGAACAAGATGCTTCGCAAGCCGGGCGAAATGGCTCCCTTCAGCGAGTAGTGAGCAAAATGAGGTCAACAGTAATTTCGGCCGTTTTGCTTCTTCTCGTGCTGGGGTTCGCTTCCGAAGCCTTTGCCGGCGATTACGCGACGCTGAACGTGATCGGTTTTTCAAAAGACGGCCGATATCTTGCGTTCGAAGAATACGGCGTACAGGACGGATCGGGCTTCCCGTATTCGAACATCTACTTTATCGACGTCGAAAAGAACGTGTTCGCTTCGGCGCGCGTGAGTGTACGGCTCGAGAACGAATCTGCGAGTGAAGTAGCGGCTCGGACGCGTGCCGCATCGCTCGCCGCTCGCCAGATCAAGCGACTTGGGATCGTAAAAGGCAACGCGGGCAAACTCGTGGTCTCGCATTTGTTGACCGACCTCACATTCGACAGCAGTGACGACAAGCCTTCGATCGTAAAGTTCGCCGAGGATGTCGGTTCTATGTATCGGCGTGGCGATCATGAACTGTCGCTTTCGCAAAAGCCGATACGGCCGAAAGCCTGCGAATTGTACGAAGAGGACGCAATGCTGCTCGAACTCTCGCTTAAGAACCGAGAGAATGATTCATTCAAATTCCTGCAAAAGGATCTGACGCTGCCTGCGGCGCGCGGATGTGCGATCGACTATCGCATTCAGGACGTCTATCTCTATAAAGGGTCCATCGTGGTTTTCATTGGCGTTTTCACCCGCGGTTTCGAAGGGCCGGATATGCGGTATATGGCCGTCACCGGTAAGCTCGAATAAGCGGCCGATATTATGACGATCGTCGAAACCGATAGACTCTCGCTGCGCGAACTCGAACCCGATACCGACGCCGCGTTCGTTTTTGAACTACTCAACACTCCTTCATTCCTACGATACATCGGCGACCGCGGCGTTCGATCTGTCGAGCGATCTCGCGCCTTTATAGAGGAACAATACTGCGCGAGCTACCGTAACAACGGTTTTGGATTGTACCTCGTCGCTCTCAAAAGCGACGATGGAACAAGGCTGCAACCGATCGGCATTTGCGGATTCGTAAAGCGCGATCACCTCGACGCCCCGGACATCGGATTCGCCTTTCTGCCCGAGTTCGAGCGTCGCGGATTCGGCTACGAGTCGGCTGCCGCAATTCTCGAATACGGGCGCACGGATCTCGGTTTTCGACGCGTTCTCGCGATAACCTCGCAGGACAACGACAATTCGGGTAAACTCCTGATAAAACTTGGCTTCAGCCTCAGCGGCAGTTTTACGGCGCCGAGCGGTGAAGAACTCAAACTTTACGAGATCGCGTTATGAAGTTCGGCCTCATCGCCGGCAACGGCCAATTCCCTTTTCTCGTACTCGACGGAGCGAAGGCTCAGGGCGTCGATCTTTCTGTAGTTGCGATAAAAGAGGAAACGGATCCGCGGCTTGGCGAACTCGCGGTTGACGCGGCCTGGGTCGGGATCGGCCAGCTTGGCAAGATGATCTCGTATTTCAAGAAGCGCGGCGTTACGAAGGTGATAATGGCGGGCCAAGTTAAGCACGTCCAGATCTTTTCGGGGGCGATGCCGGATATGCGTATGGTCAAGATGCTCTGGCGTCTGCCGCGCCGCAACACCGACGCACTCATCGGCGGAGTCGCTGACGAACTTTCAAAAGAAGGCATCGAGCTGATCGATTCGACCTATTTCATTAAAGATAAGCTCGCCCCGGCTGGCTGTCTGACACGTAGAAAGCCCACTGACGAAGAGCTTGCGAATATCGAATACGGCCTTTTTGTAGCAAAAGAGATCGCTCGGCTCGACCTTGGACAGACGATCGTTCTTCGCGGGCGTGCGTGCGTCGCTGTCGAAGCAATGGAAGGCACGGACGAGGCGATCCTTCGTGCCGGGAATCTCGCAAAAGGCCGCCTGACCGTCGTAAAAGTCTCAAAACCAGATCAGGATATGCGTTTTGACGTGCCTGTCGTCGGCGTTCCGACGATCGAGAATATGGTCGCCGCCGGAGCGACTTGTCTCTCGATCACGACGGCCAAGACCCTCATTTTTGACCGCGAAGAGATGATCAAGCTTGCCGATCGACAAAAGATCTCGATCGTCGGTTCACCCGAAACAATTTCCGCCTGAAATCCGTAAGAGATAGATACTTCGGCCCATCGAGGGAAGAAAGCTTTAGTTTAGGAGAAATGATGAAAAAGAACCTTATAGGCATTCTTATTATTGCCGCGTTCGCCGCACAGGCGGCCTTTGCACAGGGCAAGGCTGCCCCGATCCGCATCACGCCTGCCGAACGCAAGGCCGTTTCGGCCGTTACCGCGAAGCAGATCAGTGATTATCTGCACTTTGTCGCGTCCGATGAAATGGAAGGCCGCGACACGCCTTCGCGCGGGCTTGATACGACCGCGAAATTCATCGGTATGAATCTTTCGCGTTGGGGCTTCAAGCCGGCAGGCGATGACGGCACGTATTATCAGAAGATCGCGCTTCGCTACGAGACGGCAGATCCGGCGGGCAATAGCCTCAAGATCGGCGATGCAACATATAAATTCAATGACGATTATTTCCGAATGTCCGGCGATACGTCGGTTTCGGGCGACCTTGTTTTCGGCGGAAATGGCTGGTTCATAAAAGCAAAGGGCATCGATGCTCTTGCCGGAGTTGACGTCAAAGGCAAGATCGTTGTCCTCTTTGCAAAAGGCTTTCCACGCGGCAGCAATGCGACCGGATATCCCGAAGGCGTTACGCGCGCTGACCTGACGGGCACCGAAGGCGTCGATTGGGCCAGCCCCGTTACATACGCGAAATCGAAGGGCGCAAAAGGCATCATCATCGTTGCCGGCCCCCAACTCTCAAAGGCTTGGCCGATGATCAAGGGTTTTCTTTCGCGAGCAAAGGTCTCGCCCGAAAAGCTCGAAACCGGTACGCCTGCCGACCCGAACTTCCCCGTTCTGCTGCTCAACGGCACCGCCGGTGAGGCCGTTGTCGGCGGGGCTGAAAAGCTTGAGAGCAAGACCGCATTCGACATCAACAAGAATTCCGCGATCGAGGCAAAAGCAAAGGTTGAGACCAAATGGACGCAGAACGTCGTCGCACTTTGGGAAGGCAGCGATCCCCTTCTTAAGAAAGAAATGGTCGCGATCGGCGCTCACTACGATCACGAAGGTATGAACCCGAACGCTCCGGGGCCGGACAAGATCTGGAACGGCGCCGATGACGACGGTTCAGGTACCGTCGCTGTGCTCTCGATCGCCGAGGCTCTCGCCACGTCCGCCGTTAAGCCCAAACGCTCGATCCTCTTTGTGTGGCATTGCGGCGAAGAAAAAGGCCTTTGGGGAAGCGAGTACTTTAATAAATTCCCGACGGTCGATATCAAGCAGGTTGTCGCGCAGCTCAACATCGATATGATCGGCCGCAGCAAACCCGCAGGCGACACTGAACCGAAGAACGCCGAACTCTCCGGCCCGAACGAGATCTACGTGATCGGCAAGGATATGATGTCATCGACGCTCGGCAACATCGTTAGCGGCGTGAACGACAGCTATCTGAAAATGAACTACGACACGCGTTATGACGACCCGAACGACAAGAACCGTTTCTTCTTCCGCTCGGATCATTTCAACTACGCGCAGAACGGCATTCCCGTTACGTTCTGGTTCGACGGCGTGCATATCGATTATCACCAGCCGAGCGATACCGCCGACAAGATCGACTATGTGAAGATGGAGAAAGTTACGCGTACCATTATGCTTACGCTCTTCAAACTCGCCGATCTAAAGGTGCGTCCGGCGATCGACAAAGAGCTGCCGAAAGAACTCAGACGGTAGATTAAACACTTCGTCTTTACGGACAAGACTTACGCCACGAATTCACGAATATATTCGTGAAATCGTGGCTAGCTTTTTACCCGTCTTTTTGGGATTGAAGGAGCCGATAGGCTTCCGCACGCGCAAGCCCGAATTCCTTCGCCGCTTTTCGCATCGCCGCACGACGATCCAGCCCTTCGTTTTCGAATTCGGAAACGCGTGCCGTGAACTGGTCAGGTTCCGACGATGCTGATCTATCCTTCTCGCTCGCCCGCTCTATCACTACGACGAACTCGCCTTTCGCCGGATTCTTTTCGTAAAAGCTTGCAAGTTCGGTGAGTGTGCCGCGGCGTGTCTCTTCGTGGAGCTTTGTGAGTTCGCGAGCGGCGGCCGCGTTTCGATCTCCAAGCACAGCAGCACAGTCTTTCAACGATGCCGCGATGCGATGCGGCGTTTCGTAAAAGATAAGCGTTGCGGGAATATCGGCAACTTCCGCCAAACGACGACGACGCTCGCCGCTCCTTGCCGGCAGGAAGCCGCCGAAGTAGATCGCGTCGGTCCCGATCCCGGAAGTTACTGCCGCAAGCACGAATGCGCACGCTCCCGGTATCGAAATTACATTCGCTCCCGCGTCGATCGCCCGTCCGATAACCTTGAATCCCGGATCGCAAATGCCGGGTGTGCCAGCATCAGAAACGACCGCGATCGAAGCGCCGGCAGCGAGTTTGCCTGCCAATTCCTCAGCACGCGCGTCCTCGTTGTGCTCGTGATAGCTCACAAGCTTTGTCGATATTTGGTAATGGGCAAGGAGCTTGCGCGTGTGCCGCGTGTCTTCGCAGGCGATGATATCGACGGATCGCAGAACATCAAGCGCGCGAAGAGTAATATCTGCAAGATTTCCGATCGGCGTGGCGACAAGATAAAGAGTTCCGGGCATCGGTGTTTAGGATACACGATTGGGCATAAAAAAGAGGCTGCCTTCTTGAGACAGCCTCGAGCTCCTCCATTTTCAGTTGTCAGGTTAGAAAGGCCACCAGCTCGGCATACCGTTGTTGTTGCGGTTGTTTCGCTGCGGATAGTTGCGGTTATTCCGGTTGTTGCGGTAGTAACCGCCGTCGTAGTTCATCCCGTAAACATTCGCGATAATGCGAAGGTCATTCGAGATCGGATCCCAGTGGTTATATAGATATCCGCCGTTGCGTGAACGGCCGAGCGACGCCTCGATCTGGTTGCCGATATCGAGTAAGCGACGCGCGGCGTCGGCGCTATTGTCGAGATTGCGGCCCTTGCCGAACTTGTCTTCAAAACGGCTCGCTGCTTTCGCAAAGTCGTCAGCTAGATTCTCGATATTGTCGCCGTAGTATCCGCGGTTATTCTGATTGTAGGTAACGCGTTCAAAGCTCTTTGCACGCTGCTTCAGATCGCGGACCGTATTCTCGATGTTCCCGTAATAGCCGTTATTGCCGTAGCGGCCATTGTTGCCGTAACGGCCGTTGTTGCCATAGCGTCCGTTGCCATTACCGTTGCCATTGCCATAACCGCCGTACTGTGCAGAAGCGATCGCCGGCAGTGCGATCACTACCAACGAAAGAGCCAACCCTGCGACCATGTTCTTAAATATTTTCATTTCCTTCTCCTAAAAAGTACGTATTAGGCAATGTTCCTCATTGCTCGAATTGATTTAGAGCAAGAGGCGTGCCAAAACTATTTCGCGAAAGGAAGGCGAGGGCTAAGTGGCTGCGTATGTTAGGTTTATCGAGATGGGCTGTAAAGATGAACGACCTCGCATCGGAGGTCGTAGTTGGTCGTCACTATACGGCTTGGTTCGTAGGTTGACACGAAATCGTCAGTCCTCAACGCCGAGCGCATTTGCGGCGCAAAGCGTTCCGCCGGTCGCGACCTTGCCCTTGAGGTCATCGCGTTTATCGACGGAATCGAGCAGCTTTTTACGCAGTTCCTTGACCGAGATATTCGGCGACTGTGAGATCAAAAGGGCCGCAACGCCCGAGACGAAAGGAGTCGCCATCGACGTGCCTGAAATTTCACGATAATCATCGCCCAGCCATGTGGACAAAATGTCTTTGCCAGGTGCGGCAAGATCGACGGTCTTGACACCGAAGTTCGAGAATGAGGTTAGAGCGTCATTTCGATCGACAGCGGCGACGCTGATAAGATTCGGGAGTTTGTAGCTTGACGGATAGTGCGGCCAAGTGTCTGTATTCGAACCGTCGTTTCCTGCGGCGGCGACAAAGAGGATACCCGCGTCCCCCGCAGCTTTTATCGTATCCTTGAGGGCGCGCGAATTCGTCGTCGATCCCCAGCTTGCGCTGATAACGCGGATGTTGACGCCCGCTTTCTTTCGGTCGATCGCGTAGTTGATCGCTTCGATCGCTTTTTCGGTGCTGCCCGTTCCGCCGCGTCCAAGGAACTTCAGCGGCATTATCTTGACGTTCCAATTAACGCCGGCGACGCCGATACCGTTGTTGCCGACCGCTCCGATGATGCCGGCACAGTGAGTTCCGTGGCCGTTATCGTCCATAGGATCGCTTTGGAGCGTACCCATACCCTTCTCGAAAGCCGCCGGTCCGCCGTCGATCAGCGTGCCGTCAAAGCCGTGAGTGTCCTCGATGGAACCAAGTTCGTCGTCGTAATAGCGCGGCACGTTATCCGGCCGTGTCCAGATATTATCGGCGAGGTCGGCGTGGCGATAATCGACGCCGCTGTCTAGCACCGCGACGACTACATCCGGGCTTCCCTTTGAGACCTGCCACGCTTTCAGCGCGTCAATGTCCGCGCGTTCCGTCCCGCCGTTCTGCCCTAGATTATTGAGCGCCCATTGTTCGGCGAAATTCGGGTCGTTCGGTTGGTTCGGCTGTGCATCTCTGTAAACGAGGTCGCGAGGCGCGTCCTTTTGGATCGGCTCGTCCAGCGTGATAGTGATATTCGCTTCAGCGTACTCGACGTTCGAAAGAGCGGAATATTGTTTTGCGACCGCCTCTGCGTCTGCATCATCAAGATCGTCGATGACGACGAGGCCGTTCACCGCTTCGATCTCATCGTCAACACGGTCATTATTTTTGAAGGCGATCTCACGAATTTGTTCGAGCGTCGTGCCTTTTTTGAATCGAACAAGGACTTCCGGCGGGACGGTATTTGCTCGCGGTTGATAATCGTCATTCGTCCGGCGAACGCGCTCGACATCTTGCTGTCGCTCCGTCTTAAGGCTCGATGCCATGCGGTCGATCCGTCCGAGCACGGCCGCAAAGCTCACCAACACGACCGCCAAACCGATGTGTATCCAAATATTGCTGCGATTCATAATGCCCTCGCTTCGTCCGCCAAGTATCTCTATTCTACGACGAAATTCTGCCCATTGAAACGGAAAAGACGTAGTTGGTCGCCCGTTGCCCGATATTCGTAATTTTTGCCAGCCGCCGAAAGGTGCAATTTCCAGCCCGGCGTGATCATCATCATCGACATTTCGCCATCGACCGGCGCTCCGAGCGATCCGTTCGGAAACTCGGCGTCGTCCGTGCCTTCAACTTCAATATCGGCAGCGTCGATGCCAAGACGGCTCGCAAGGTCGTTCTTCGCTAGGTCAATTGCATCTTCTTTTTTCTGCGACATCTTTTTCAGTTTACGCTGCATTCGGGATCAAAGTTCCGGTTGTCTCGTTAGGCGTTTCCAGGTAAAATTCCGTGCTATCTCGACCGTCGCCGGCACGATGTATGTCGAGCACGCGGTGCCGAGGATAAGTCCCGTCACAAAACGCGAAAAGAACGTATTCTCCCAAATGCCGAAAACGGTCAGCGCCCAATCGATCCCGATCGGAACGCATGCGGCAAAGAGCCAAACCTTCGATATCGGCTCGACCTCGTCGATCTTTCGCCAAAGCGGATAGATCAGGTAACCGAGAAACAGCCCGAAATACACGCCGAAGCATCGCGAGCAGACACCGAAAGGTTCGCCTTCGACGAAGAAAGTTCGCGACGGGATCTGGTGGCAAATATAGCTGAAGAATTTGTAGAGCGGTGCGGAGATCTGCACGAAGCCGTCTGCTTTCGCGATCGGCGGCACGAGAATGAGAGCGAGCCAGAACAAGACGACCCCAAGCCCGACGATCCATACGCGCAGAGCCTGTCGGCGAAACTGCGCCGCGACGAACTGCGGAATGTATGCTTCGGATGCCGCCATTTATGTCCTGCCGAAACCTTGAAACCTTGCCGCTATTTTACTGCCCGCAGCGGTTTCTGCGCCGCTTCATTCCCGGAGCCAAGCCTTTTCTCGGTCTCGAGAATGTGCGCGGTCGTCTGTAGGACTGCGTCGGGATTGAGCGAGATCGAGTTAATGCCTTTCTCGACGAGAAATTCGGCAAATTCAGGATAATCCGACGGAGCCTGCCCGCAGATACCGATCTTTTTGCCGTTGCGCAAAGCCGCTTCAATGGCCATTGCCACCATCTTCTCGACCGCGCCGTTACGCTCGTCAAAAAGATGCGCGACCATTTCGCTGTCGCGGTCAAGCCCGAGAGCGAGCTGCGTCAGGTCGTTCGAACCGATCGAATAGCCGTCAAAGACCTTTAGGAATTCGTCCGCGAAAACCACATTCGCCGGGAGCTCGCACATCGCGTAGATCTCGAGGCCGTTCTCGCCTTGCTTGAGGCCGTGCTCGGCCATCAAGGCAATGACCTTCTCGCCTTCTTCGACGGTGCGGCAGAACGGGATCATCGGTTTGATATTCACAAGGCCCATATCCTCGCGCGCTCTTTGAAGGGCGAGACATTCGAGGCGGAATCCGGCTTTATAGCGGTCGTCGTAATACCGCGAAGCGCCGCGGAAACCGATCATCGGATTCTCTTCCTCCGGTTCGAATTCCTTGCCGCCGATGAGCATCGCGTATTCGTTGGATTTGAAATCCGACATTCGCACGATCGCCGGTTTCGGGTAGAACGCGGCGGCGATGCGGCCGACGCCTTCGGCGAGCTTGCGGACGAAGAATTCCTTCGGGTCTTCTTCACCGATCCGGCGTGAGATAGTCTCGACGTCAGCCGGCCGTTTGAGATTCGGATAGTTGATAAGCGCCATCGGGTGGATGCCGATGTGGTTGTTGATGATGAATTCCAGACGTGCAAGGCCGACGCCGTCGTTCGGAAAACGCGCGGAATCGAACGCGCGGTCGGGGTCGCCGACGTTCATCATAATTTGCGTACGCGGCCGTTCTTTCTGCGAGATCTTTTGTTTATCGACCTTGTAATCGATCTTGCCGTAGTATATATTCCCGCGTTCGCCCTCGGCACAGGAGACCGTGATCGGCGCTCCGTTCTTGATCTTTTCGGTGGCGTCGGTCGTGCCGACGATGCACGGGATGCCGAGCTCGCGGCTGATGATCGCGCTGTGGCAAGTACGGCCGCCGCGGTCCGTAACGATAGCCGAAGCTCGTTTCATTATCGGCTCCCAAGCCGGATCGGTCATCGACGTTACGAGAATTTCGCCCTCTTTGAACGTGTTAAGTTTTGACGGATCGAGCAGGACGTGCGCCGTGCCGTGGCCGATCTTTTCGCCAACGGCAACGCCGGACGAAAGCGGAGCGCCGTGTACGCCGGTGAGCTTGTATTTCTCGATATAATTCGATTCTTTGCGTGCGTGAACCGTCTCTGGGCGTGCCTGCAGGATGAAGAGTTCGCCCGTGATCCCGTCCTTCGCCCATTCGATGTCCATCGGCTGGCTGTGGCCGGCGCGCTTCGAATAATGATCTTCGATAGCGCAGGCCCATCTTGAGAGCTGCAAGACCTCGAAGCCGGCAAGACAGAATCGATTTCGCTGCGTATCGACAACGTCGCGGACGAGCGTGCCGACGCCATTATCGTTAAAGACCATCTTGACCTCTTTAACGCCGAGCTTTCGCGTAACGATGGGCCTGAAACCAAGCTTCAGCGTCGGCTTAAAGACGATCCACTCATCGGGCGTCGCCATTCCCTGGACGACGGCCTCGCCGAGTCCCCAAGCGCCGTTAATGACGACCGCATCGCGGAAACCGCTCTCGGTATCGAGCGTGAAGATAACGCCCGAACACGCAAGATCCGATCGCACCATCGGCTGAATTCCGATCGAAAGCGCCACATCGAAGTGGTTAAAGCCCTTTGCCGTTCGGTAAGAGATCGCTCGGTCGGTCCAAAGCGAAGCGTAGCATTGATGGCAAGCCTCGATAAGGTTCTGGTCGCCGCGGACATTCAGGATCGTGTCCTGCTGGCCCGCAAAGCTTGCGTCGGGCAGGTCCTCCGCCGTCGCAGACGAGCGAACCGCGACCTCCGAATTGCGCTTTCCGATGCGTTCGCCCAGCCGAACGTAGCCCTCGAGGATCGCCTTCTCGACGGCTAGAGGAAAAGGCGTTTCGAGCATCAGACGGCGAGCTTCCGCGCCAACGCGCGCAAGTTCGTCGAGATCGTTGACGTCGAGGCCTTTGAGCAGATCGATCAGACGCCCGCGAAGCCCGTCGGTTTCAAGCAGAAGTTCATATGCATAGCTCGTCGTCGAAAATCCATCGACGGCGCGAACGCCCTGCTGCGTCAACTCGCGAAATAACTCGCCGAGGCTCGCACATTTGCCGCCGACGAGCGCAACGTCACCGGCTCCAACTTCACTAAGATCAAGAACGTATGGTTTCGTATCGGACATAAGAGTAAATTAACCGCTAAAATACGCGGAAGACAAGAAATAAAATAGTGTGAATCAGACCGCTTTTCTCCATCTTTTTCGTGCCTTCTGGGCCTTCTTGCGGGCGATCATCCGTTTAAAACCTAATTACGGCGTCCGGCCCGCCTTCGACGTGGACCGTATCAACGAATCGGATGCTCTTGGAATCCGTCGTCATCACGACGGAATGCGTACGTTTGCCCGCACCGAAGAATCTCACGCCGCGAAGCAGCGCGCCGTCGGTTACGCCCGTTGCGGCGAAAATTATCTTCTTGCCCGGCGCCAGATCGTTCGTGTCGTAGATCTTGTCGGGGTCGGTGATGCCCATATCGCTCAGGCGCTTCATCACTTCGTGAACCGGCGGAACCTTGCTCTTATCCACGCCGAGACGTTCCGGGTCAAACACGAGTTTGGCCTGTATTTCGCCGTTCAGACATTTCATTGCGGCGGCGGTGATAACGCCCTCCGGAGCTCCGCCGATGCCGACCAATGCGTGTATATTCGTGCCGGCGACGGCCGCGGAGATCCCCGCAGAGAGGTCGCCGTCCGAAATGAGACGAATTCTCGCTCCCGTCGCGCGAACGTCGTCAACCAGTTTTTTATGCCGGCCGCGTTCGAGGCATATAACCGTCAGATCATCGACGTCGCGGCCAAGTCGGCGTGCGATATTCTTCAAATTCTCTTCGATCGGAGCGTCGATATCGACCGCGCCGCGGCAGGACGGCCCGACGACGATCTTGTCCATATAGATATCCGGAGCATAGAGCAATCCGCCGCGTTCTGCCGCAGCGAGAACAGCGATGGCATTGTTGGCTCCGAGCGCGCAGAGGTTCGTGCCTTCGAGCGGATCGACCGCGATATCTACTTCGGGAAATTCCGCGCGGGCTTCGTCGGAAAAAGCACCGCCGCCGAGTTCTTCGCCTATGTAGAGCATCGGCGCCTCGTCGCGTTCGCCTTCGCCGATGACGATGCGGCCGCGCATCGGCACCGTATCCATCACTTCGCGCATCGCTTCGACGGCGACAAGATCGCTGTGCTTGCGGTCGCCTTGGCCCATCGTTTTGGCAGATTCGATGGCGGCAGCTTCAGTTACACGTAAAAAATCGAGAGCGAGTTCGCGTTCGGCTTTGTTGCTTTTCATTTTGAAATAGTATTCCCCCGCATTTTACGGGTTTTTATTAAGTGTTTGAAGGCATTCTATCACCTTAAACCAGTGATTTGACAACTGGTTCGCAGGATTATAGGTTTTTAGTTTGGCCATACCGGCATCGAGACCTCTCAATTTCGCCGGTTCGCCCATATTGCCATGACCTATATAGTTACTGAGCCTTGCCTTGATTGTAAATACACGGACTGCGCCGCCGTCTGCCCTGTCGAGGCATTTCACGAGCTTTCGGATAGATTGCTCATCAACCCCGATAGCTGCATCGACTGCGATGCATGCGTTCCTGAATGCCCCGTCGAAGCCATTTTCTCTGATATGTCGATACCAGAGGAATATTTGAACTGGCTCGAGATAAATAAAGAGGCTGAAAATTACCCGATCATAAGCACAAAGATCCCCGCTCTTTTCGCGTCCGGTTGTAAAGGACAGCCGGAATAGAGCTTTTTTTCCAAGAAATCGCAAGAACGCCGCAGGATATACGTGTATCCTGCGGCGTTCATTTTTTCAACGATCTTGCGTCATTACCCGACGAATTCGACTTCGACCTTATTCTTGATGATGCCGGCCTTGTAGCCTTCTTCGAGGAGGGTTTTGACAGCGGAGCGTCCTCGCTCGCCGTAATCCAGCGTGAGGTCGTTGACCCACATCGCAACGAATCGATCCGCAAGCTCCGGCTGCATATCGCGCGCGAACTGCATCGCGTATGCGAGAGCATCTTCGCGATTCTCCATCGAATAGACGATCGAGCGGTGCAGATGCCGCGATACTTCTTCCATCAGTTCCTTGCCGAGGTCGCGTCTGATGACATTTCCGCCCATCGGGAGCGGCAAGCCGGTCTTTTCATGCCACCATTCGCCGAGATCCAGCACCTTGTCTAGCCCGACCTGTTTATAAAAAAGCTGGCCTTCATGAATCAAAAGCCCGGCATCGACACGCCCGCTCTGGACTTCGTCAATGATCTTATCGAACGGAATTACGACGTGCTCGAAATCCTTGTTAAAGATCCTTAGGGCAAGATACGCGCTCGTCAATTCGCCGGGAACGGCGATCTTCATCGAGCCGATCTCCGAAGCCGACCGCGGCTCTTTTGCGACAACGATCGGGCCATATTTGTCGCCGATCGAAGCGCCGTGCGGCAAAAGAGCGTATTTGTCGGCCACATACGCATAGGCGTGGAACGAGATGGCCGTTACGTCATAAACGCCTACCTTCGCGTCCTCGTTCAAGGACTGGATATCCTTGAGCGTGTGCTCGAAGCGCAGGCCTTCGGTCTCGAGTTTGTTCGTGGCAAGCCCGTAGAACATAAACGCATCATCCGAATCCGGTGAATGAGCAACCGATATTGTGCGAACTCCGGGGGTCGCTTCCGCTTTTACAGACATACTTCGTTAATACTGCGTGTAATAGACCTTAGTGTCGTAGAAAACTGCTATTTTACCGCTTTGC
>Ga0138256_10000499_pt1 | contig 43035 bp, 34 predicted proteins | sample KNB2016incub_MG_FD_105486 | JGI IMG/M metagenome (GOLD analysis project Ga0138256, IMG submission 105486) | Active sludge microbial communities from wastewater in Klosterneuburg, Austria - KNB2014incub_MG | ecosystem: Engineered > WWTP > Activated sludge > Unclassified | place: Austria... | reverse complement strand
TTAAGTGAAGCGCGCACCGCTGCTTTTTCTCAATGTCTTTGTCATCGCGATCTGCGGGCTTATCTATGAGCTGCTTGCGGGCACGCTCTCTTCGTATGTCCTCGGCGATTCTGTAACTCAATTTTCGATCATCATTGGCACCTATCTTTTCGCGATGGGCGTCGGCTCTTACCTTTCGCGATTCGTTGACAAGAATATCGCGAATCGATTTGTCGAGGTCGAGCTTGCGGTCGCTGTCGTCGGCGGGTTTTCGGCACCGATACTTTTTCTCACATTTGCGAATCTCTCGTATTTCGCCATCGTTCTCTACGGCATCGTCTTTGTCATCGGAATGCTGGTCGGCCTCGAGATACCGCTCCTGATGCGTATCTTAAAGGACGAGCTTGATTTCAAAGACCTCGTCTCGCGCGTGCTCGCCTTCGACTACATCGGCGCTCTGGTCGCATCGCTTCTATTCCCGATCTTTTTCGTTCCGCGTTTGGGATTGAACCGAACGTCGCTGCTCTTCGGAATGCTGAACGCGGCGGTCGCAATCTGGGGTACGTGGCTGCTCGAACCGCTCTTAAAAAAGAACATTACGCTGCTGCGCGTAAAAGGCGCGATCATCCTGATCTTGCTTGCGATCGCCTTCATAAAGGCCGACCGGTTGACGACGCTCGCCGAAGATTCGCTCTACGTTGACAACATCATTTATTCGAAAAGCTCGCAGTACCAACGCATCATTGTTACCAAGGGCAAGACGGGCTACGCGCTTTTTTTGAACGGAAATCTTCAGTTTTCATCGTTCGATGAATACCGCTATCACGAGGCTCTAGTGCACCCCGTCTTCTCGACGTTCCGAGGCGAACCGAAACGCGTGCTCGTGCTTGGCGGCGGAGACGGCCTTGCGCTTCGCGAGATAGAGAAATACAAGTCGGTTGAATTCATACAGCTCGTCGATCTCGATCCGGATATGACGAATATCTCAACGGCGGTTCCTGCATTGGGCGAGTTGAATCATCATTCGTTCCTAGACAGCCGCGTTCACGTAACGAATGCAGATGCGTTCGTCTGGCTCGATACGGTCGATGCGGAGCCGTTCGACATTGTAGTGATCGACTTTCCTGACCCGAATAATTTCGCGCTCGGCAAGCTCTACACGACGCGCTTTTACAACCTTCTAAAAAAGAAGATCCGTCCGGATTCGGCGGTCGTTGTGCAGACGACCTCGCCGCTAATGGCGCGTATGTCGTTCTGGTGCATAGCGGCGACGCTCGAGGCCGCGGGCTACGACGTAAAGCCGTACTACACGACGGTGCCGAGCTTCGGGGTTTGGGGCTATTCGCTTGCGAGCCTTTCGCCTTTTGACGCTCCGTCGAATGTGCGTGACGGCATCGAGACGAAATTTATCAACGCCGAGATGATGCCCTCGATGTTCGAGTTTCCAAAGGATACGGCACGCCCGAAGGAACCGCTCGAAGTGAATCGGCTCGATAACCAAGCGCTGGTTCGCTATTACGAAGAAGAATGGCGACGTTTCGAGCAGTAGAACTTTTTTGATCCATTCACGTTACCTTTCGCTTTCTTGAGACGATGAGCTTATCCCGAAGAGAATTGCTGACACTTTTTCTCGGGGCGCCGTTCGCATTCGCGGCGTGTCGGGATACGAGTGCAAAAAGGCTGCCGGACGGCGAGATCGTCGGGCAATCCGCCGCGCTCGGCCATACGCTTCGCGAAGGACGGACGTTCGAGGTTCCGCAGGCGAATTGGGAAGCAAAAAAGGTCGTGATCGTCGGCGCCGGCATCGCCGGCCTTTCTGCGGCATGGCGCTTAAAGGGAAAAGGCTTCGAAGACGTTGCGATCATCGAACTTGAAAGGGAAGCCGGCGGCACATCGCGAAGCGGCAAAGGATCGCCCGTTAGCTATCCTTGGGGCGCTCACTATCTTCCTGTTCCGTTCGCAGAGAATGCCGATCTCGTCGCGCTGCTCGACGAGATGTCGCTGCTCGAACCGCGCGGCGCAAAGGGCGAGATCCGCGCGAAAGAACAGTTTCTCTGCCGTGAACCGGAAGAACGCGTGTTCTACAAAGGCCGTTGGTACGAGGGGCTGTATCTAAACGCCGGCGCGAGCTCGGAGGACAAACTGCAATTCGACGCCTTCTATGCGGAGGTCAATAAATGGATAAATTTTCGCGATTCGAAAGGCCGTCGAGCGTTCATTTTGCCGGTCGCCCTTTGCTCCGACGATGCGGAGGCGACCGCTCTCGATAAACTTACGTTCGCCGATTGGCTCACGCAAAAAGGATTTACGTCCGAACGCCTTCGCTGGTATTGCGACTACGCGTGTCGCGATGATTACGGCCTAAAACTCGAAGAGACCTCTGCGTGGGCAGGCTTGTTCTACTTCTGCTCGCGCGTCGAAAAGAGCGGTGACGAATCGCAGCCTTTTATCACTGTCCCCGAGGGCAACGGCCAATTCGTCAATCATTTTGTCGGACAGGTCGGCGAGAAGATTCGAAAAAATTGGATGGCAGTTTCGATCGAGCCGAAAGAGAAAGGCGTCGAGATCACGTGCCTCGTTGACGGAACGCTTCGCGGGATACGTGCGGAGAAAGTTATCTTCGCCGGCCCGATGTTCACTGCACCGTACGCGATACGCGGTTTTCGCGAAATGCCGCCATTTGCCGCCGAGGAGTTTCAGCATAATGCGTGGTTCGTCGCAAATCTGCATCTGGCCGACCGTCCAAAGAAGCGCTTTGCGACCGATTTTCCGCTTGCATGGGATAATGTCCTTTACGAGAGTTCTTCGCTCGGCTATGTAGCGGCGACGCATCAGAAGGGCATCGATTACGGCCCGACGATCCTGACGTATTATTATCCAATGTGTGCCGAAGCGAACGCCCGCACGACGCTCTTTAACTACGACCGCGACCAGATCGCCGAAGTTTGCTTGAGCGATCTCGAACGTGCGCATCGCGACATACGCGCATTGACGACGCGGCTCGACGTTATGCGTTGGGGCCATGCGATGATCAGCCCGCGTGCGAATTTTATCTGGAGCGGCGTGCGGCAAAAGGCGCTGGAACCATACCGCAACATTCATTTTGCGCACACCGACCTCGGCGGCGTGGCGTTATTCGAAGAGGCGTTCTATCACGGCCTGCGTGCGGCCGACGCTGTTCTTGCGTAAAGGCAAAAAATGGACGCGACATTTACACGACCGAAATATTGGCTCTTCTCACGCGAGATCGATCTCTCGGTCTTTTTGGGAAGCGCGGTTGCATCTTTGCTGCTGCTGGCGCTCGGATGGCAGCTTGGAATTTTGAATGCCGAGACGCCGGATTGGACATGGATCTCGGCCGTTCTGCTTATAGATGTCGCGCACGTTTGGTCAACGTCGTTCCGCGTCTATTTTGACAAAGAAGAAGTTAAACGCCGCATTTGGCTCTACACTCTTGTGCCCGTCGGCGGTTACGCGATCGGTGTTGCGCTATATTCCGAGGGCGAACTTCTCTTTTGGAAAGTGCTCGCGGCGGTCGCCGTCTTTCATTTTGTAAGGCAGCAATTCGGCTGGGTCAATCTCTATCGGCGCAGGCTCGGTGAGACCGCGCGCCTAAGTTGGTGGATCGACGCGGCGGCCATCTATCTTGCGAGCGTTTATCCGATCGTCTATTGGTGCACGAGTCTTCCGCGGAATTTCGAATGGTTCGTTCCCGGTGATTTCGAAGCCTTTCCCGCGTTCTTGGAAAGGATCGTCTTTGTACTCTATGTCGCCGCGCTAACGGCATATTTCGCAAAGTCCGTCTATCAATATTTCGCCGACGGTTTTTTGAATATCGGCAAAGATATCATTATCGCAACGACCGCGGTTTGCTGGTACGTCGGGATCGTCTATTTCAATTCCGACTACGCGTTCACGGTTACGAATGTCGTTATTCACGGCGTGCCGTATTTTGCGCTGATATACTTTTATGCGAAGTTTAGGCGCGAGACTAGCGGCCGAGTTTATAAGGCGCTTTCGTCGAACTGGATCTTTTTCCTTGCAACGCTGTGGGCGATCGCGTATATCGAAGAGTTGTTCTGGCATCGCGGCGTTTGGCACGAGAAGCAATGGCTTTTTGGTTCGGATTGGGACTGGACGCGTAATATTCGAACCTTCGTTGTGCCTCTGCTAGCCGTACCGCAGTTGACGCATTACGTGCTTGACGGATTTATTTGGCGGCGGAAGAATAATCCCGACTTCAGGCTTTTTTAGATGAGCAAGAGATCGACGTTCACCCTTTTTGCAGCGGCATTACTGGCCGCGTGCTTGCTTGTGTCTTGTAAAAGCTCGGCGAATTCCTCGGGTATCTTCGGCCCTTCTGATCAAACCGCACAGGCGGCCGAACTCGTCGCTCAAGCAAATCAAGACTTGACGAAGATCAAGATCCTCTACGATCAGAACGAAGGAAAGCGCGTCGAGATCAAAAAGGCGATGGAAGCAAACGATACAGAGACTGCCAAACGCATTGCGAACGAGGTCGAAAAACTCATCAACGACGGCGCAACTTATGCGAATGACGCGATCGACAAACTCCAGAAGGCGCAGGAAATGGAGATCAACGATGATTATCGAGAGTACCTGCGTTTGAAAGAGCAGAGCCTGAAACTTGAGTCCGACGCCTTTGATAACTACCGACAGGCCGCGAAGGTTCTAAACGAGAATTTCGACCCGAAAGACACTGCAAAACGCGACAAGGTGAAGGTGGATTTCAAGGAACTCAGCGACAAATATCTAGACACAATGGAACGTGCGCGCGACTACAGCCACCGCGCCAACGAACTCGCAAAAGAGGTCGCAGAACGCGAACAAAACTAAAGGCGAAACCTTTTTCCAAAAGATCACGCCTTTGATTTGTTGGTGAGAAAACTTGCTTAGATCACTCTGCCCGGAAAGGCAAAACCGTCCTGCATTACACGCGGCAACGCGGGAACTCTAGGCGCCGTCATCGGCGTCATTTCCTTTCCGTCGAAGAAAATACCGCTGTCTTTCGATTTTTCAGGCGTAACGGTAACGGTCTGCCTTGCGCCCTTTCGCTCGAAGGTAAGGTTCAGATCGCCCTTTGTTTCGTTGAGTTGGCGGATCAGATCGACGCCTTCGGTTATGGCCTTGCCGTTCACTTCCGTCACGACATCACCGGCCTTGACGCCTGCTTTTGCAGCGGGTGAATTTTCCGTAACGCTCGTTACGAGCAGGCCGCCCGCGACGTTGTAGCTATCGGCGAGCTGTTTTGTAAGCGGCATTATACCGATGCCGATCGCCCGATCCGAACGCATATTCCAACGCAGAACTTCACGCTTTCCGCCCGGAAGATCGAAGACACGCGCTTCGACGTTCCCCGGAACTCGTATTGTTTCGAGTTCCTTGAAGATCTTCATATCCGGCATCTCGCCGGGAGCCGCCGGTGCGGTCATCCTGAAGTTCCCATTCGCAAATGCCGGGGCGGGACGCTTGCCGATCGTTGCGGTAAAGTTCATCTCGCTGCCGCTGCGAAGCGCCGAAATGCGAACTTCATGGTCGGGCGCGATCTCGGAAACGAGACGCGAGAGTTTACGAACGCTTGTTACCTCTTCATCGCCGACGCTCACGATAACGTCGCCAGCGATTATGCCTGCCTTTGCAGCCGGCGAATCATCGACGACGTTTTTTACGGCAACGCCGCGCACGCTTCTAAGGCCGTAGGTCGAGCTGTTCTCCTTGTTCACGTCCACCGTCTCGACGCCGAGATAGCCTCCGCCGTCCGTGTTTATCGTAAAGGCAAGCGTGCGCTCAATGTTCTTCGGAACGCCGTCCGCCTTTTTTTCGGCCGCCTGTCCGAGGGCACTTGCGGCAAGCGTAAGAACCGTTGCTGAAACCAAAAATGATCGTATCGACATAAATATTAGACCTCCACTAAGTCATAAAAAGTGGGAAAAACATGCCGTGTTCGCTTCGTCCAAGCAGACACCGCAACTATAAATGGTACGCATTCCCAAATAGGTTTGTTGCACAGCACCGCCGGCTGCGTTGTCCTTTCAACAGAAAAAAAATCTTGGAAGAAGCGTTTGCGAATGGCCGAAAGCGAACACGCCGGAATAGATCAAATCTGCAAAACTGACCGAGCATGCCGACCGCTTGACAAGATCCGTGAGCGGGGCTACAGTTTCTGGGAATTCTCCCGCGAGGAATACAAGATGAATTCCTCACCACCGTATCACCGTAGCCGCATCTCAATGCCGAAGCCCGCGCGTGAGCAAGGGCGTAAGACGCGGTTCAATGCCGAAGCCCGCGCGTGAGCAAGGGCGTAAGACGAACGCAGCACGAAGTCTATAAGCGATGTTGCACGAGACGGTATTAGCTAAGTGTATCGCCCTTGCTCACGCGCGGGCTTCTGCAACGCCTCTGTGTCCTCTGTGGCTAAATTCAGAATCACTTTACCGCTCTAGCGTAATTTTGCGAGGCGTTCGGCGGCGGCTTCGAGGGTTTCGTCACGTTTGCAGAAGCAGAAACGGACGAGCTGCGATCCCTTTGTCTCGTCGCTGTAAAATGACGAGCCGGGCACTGCCGCGACGCCGATCTCACGCACCAGGTGCGAGGTAAATGCAATGTCATTCGCAAAGCCGAACTCCGAGATGTCTGCCATCACATAATAGGCGCCTTCCGGATAGTCGCAGCGGAATCCGGCTTCTTTGAGCACGGGAATGAGGAAGTCACGCTTGCGGCGATATTCCTTTTCGAGCGAGACGTAATATTCCGGCGGCAAGTTCATCGCGAAAGCGCCGGCACGCTGCAGCGGATTTGCCGCACCGACGGTCAAAAAATCGTGCACCTTGCGGATCGCCGACGTGAGGTCTTCGGGCGCGATGCAGTAGCCGACGCGCCAGCCCGTTACCGAATACGTCTTTGAGAGCGAATTCACGATCACCGTCCGCTCGCGCATTCCCGGCAGGGTCGCGATCGAAACGTGCGGCGCAGGCTCTTGTCCATCGACGCCGTAGATAATGTGCTCGTAGATCTCATCTGTGAAGCAATACGCGTTGTGCGTGCGGCAAAGGTCGGCGATGAATTCGAGCTCGTCCGAGGTGAAAACCTTTCCCGTCGGATTATTCGGATGGCAGAGAATGATCGCACGCGTTCGCGGGTTGAATGCCGCGGCGAGCTGCTCCTTGTCAAAGACGAAGCCGTTCTCCGTTCGATAGAGCGGTACGTAACGCGCGGTCGCGTCCGAGAGTATCGCGTCCGGCGCGTAATTCTCATAGAACGGCTCGAAAACCACGACCTCATCACCGGCATCCACCGTCGCCATCATCGCAGCGATCATCCCTTCGGTCGAACCGCACGTTACGGTGACCTCGCTCTCAGGGTCAATGTCGAGGCCGAGATACGACATAGTCTTTTTCGAAATGGCCTCGCGAAATTCCTTAACGCCCCAGGTTATCGCGTATTGATTATGATCGGCGAGAATGGCGTCGATCGCCGCCTGCTTTATCTCCTGCGGAGTTTCCCAATCGGGAAATCCTTGGCCGAGATTTACCGCGCCGTACTTAACAGCCTCGCGGCTGATCTCGCGAATGACGGATTCTGTGAACGATGCAGCTTTTCGAGAGATGCGTTGACGTGTTCGATTCGGCTCAGGCATAACTCTATTCTAACGCTCGCGTAGAAGATGTTGTAAGGCAGATGAGTTGGAACACGGCTGCTTAACAAATGAACTTAGCTGAACGTTCCTTTGTACTCACCGCTGTTGAATCGAACCAACTTTTCCCAATCGATCTCGCCATTGGAAGTGCTAAAGTCAATAAGGAAATCTCGCTCGAAGCGATTGACCGCCTTGTTCCATTCGCTATCATATCGGATGCGATGTTCTTCGGGGTGATCCTTCATAAGTGAGATTAGTTTAAGAAAGAAATCCGGATCGCCGGTAAGCTCATTCCAGAATCGTTGGCCTGAACGAATACGATAACCTCGGCTTTTCGACGGCTCCGCCTGCTTACGCCCGTAGCAATGCGCTAGCACAGGATCGAACTGCTTATGTAGCTTCATCAGTCGGCTGCGTAAGCTAGCGAACTCATCATTCATCCGCTTTGCTTGACTCGAGTTGAAAATATTGGGGCCTGATTTTACAGCGATCGCGGTGTACCGAGTCGGCGACTCGATTGCGATGTCCACGCCTTCGCTGGGAGCCACTACACCACCACTTACCGCCTTCGCGAGTGGTTCAAAGAACGCGTCGCCGAATATTCCTTCATCGGACGAGGACATATAGTCTCGAAGGAGGCGTTCGACAATCTCAGAGGCTCTTTGGATCCCGATCGCCCGAAATAGATACGGGTTCTTCTTACGTAGAGTGTCGCGCAACTTCAAGCCGCTGAGCTTTGCAATGCGTCGGGTATAAAATCCTTCTAGACACTTCTTTATCAGAGACTCAAGCTTGCGATCCGAGATTTGGGTCATTCCAATATTCTTGTAATGTGTGCGTACCGGCGCTAAGTTAAGATTGTTGGCTCGCTCTGATCTGCGTCGGAAACAACGTGATTTGCGGGGCCATCCCGACGTTCTCCACCCGAAGCCGTGCCTTTTCAGCGTTCTCAGGGAGAACATCGATACCGATAAATCGACGATCGAGGCGAACGCACGCTTCAGCGGTGGTACCGGATCCAACGAACGGATCGAGCACCACATCCCCGACAGCAGTAAACAGCCGAATGAACCAGGATGGCAATTCCAAAGGAAACGCAGCGCTATGCTCTCTATTTCCACACTCCGTGGGAAGGTGTAGAACATTCGACGGATAGGCCAAGTCTCGGCCGACCCAATTAGAGATATTCTTCCCAAAGCCGCTGTTCACCTTCGAATTATCTCGTCTCTTATCTGTCTCGCTGAGATTCTTGAGTCGCGAATGTCGCCAATCTCCCATTGGGACCATCACAGCTTCTTGGTACATTTCAAAACTGCGCTCCTTCGTAAAGTGCAAACATCTCTCCCAAGAGTCTCGGAACCGGTTAGGCCACTTGCCCGGAGTACTGTTTTTCTTGTGCCACAAGTATTCTTCCGTCCAGAGCCACCCTTGCTTGCGAAGAGCAAGAATGAGTTCAAGAACGTAGGTGTGTCGCTCACCCCTTACAACTTTTTCTTTAATATTGAGAACAAATGAACCGCTAGGTTTCAATGTCCTATACAATTCAGCCGAGATCGGAAGGAACCAGTCGACATACTTATCGGGATGAATGCCGCCATAGGTGTGACTTCGCTGATCGGCATACGGCGGCGAGGTTACGACAAGGTCCACGCGCTCATCTGCAAGACCGGCCAAAACTTCTCGGCAGTCACCCGCGATGATCTTATCCAAGTACTTATCTTCCATCTCGTTCATGCCTTCGTAGAACGGTATGTTACCACACCGACATTTCTTCGTTTTAACCGGGCGGACGCTTCCATCGGAAAGCACTCTCAATTATCGATTCGAGGTCGGGGAATTCGGGCTGCCAGCCGAGGACGGCTTTTGCGCGTGCGGCGTCCGCTATCAGCCGCGAAGGGTCGCCGGCACGACGCGGTTCGACGTTCACGGGTACCTCGCGTCCGACGACGCGTGAGACGACATCGACGACCTCGCGAACCGAATAGCCGTCGCCGTTGCCGAGATTGATGAAGTCGCTTTCACCGCCATTTTCAAGATGCGAGACGGCGAGCACGTGCGCCTTTGCAAGGTCGCTCACGTGAATGTAATCGCGAATGGCTGTTCCGTCCGGCGTAGGATAATCGTCGCCAAAGATCGAAAGCCGCTCGATCTCGCCCGCAGCAGCGGCCAAAGCGAGCGGAATGAGGTGCGTTTCGGGTTCGTGCCGTTCGCCGCGCGTTTCGGTTGCTCCGGCAGCATTAAAATATCTCAAAGCGACGAACCGCAGGTCGTACGCGTTGTCATACGCCGACAACATCCGTTCAACGAAGAGCTTTGACCAGCCATAAGGATTCGTCGGGTTCTGCGAATGCATTTCATCGATCGGGATCGTGTGCGGTTCGCCGTATGTCGCGCAGGTCGAGGAGAATACGAATTGCTTCACGCCGCCCGCGATCAGCTCATCGAGCAAGGCGGCGGTCTGGACGAAATTATTCTCGAAATACATTTGCGGCTTCTCGACAGACTCGCCCACGTATGCGAACGCCGAAAAGTGCATACACGCCGTGATCGGATGTTCGTTGAGTATGCGTCGGATAACGTCGCGATCGCCGATGTTGCCGAGGTAGAACGGCGTGTGGTCCGCAACGGCTTCGCGATGTCCGCGGCTAAGGTTATCGACGACAACAACGTCAAAGCCCTCCGTTTCGAGAACTTCGACCGTTACGCTGCCGATATATCCGGCACCGCCGGTTACGAGAATTGCCATTTGCGAAATTTAAGTTGGTTTGTCTGCGAGCTTAAGCTTCGCGGCGGCCCCGGTCGGTGTGGGATTGTCTGCCTCAAGCTGCGGTTCGTGAGCGATCGCGACCGTCTGATGGACGGTTGCTTCCGGCAGGAATTCGTTAAAGGCGGCGCGAATGCGAGATTCGTTATTCTCAATGACCGCCGCCGTGAACTCATCGACAATGCCTGCGACCTGCATTCTGGAGAACTCCGCGATCTTGCCGATAAATATCTTCGGATGGCGGGTCTTTAGAAGGTTCTCGCCCGTGATCTCTAGCTCTTCGAAGAGCTTTTCTCCGTCGCGGATCCCAGTGAATTGGATGTCGATATCTTCGTATGGAACTAGGCCTGAGAGACGGATCATATCTTCGGCGAGGTCGAGAATTTTGACGGGCCGGCCCATATCGAGGATGAAGATCTCACCGCCGTCGAGCGCAAGCGCTCCGGCCTGCAGCACAAGCTGCGACGCCTCGGGGATCGTCATAAAGTAACGCGTCATTTCGGGATGCGTGACGGTTATCGGCTCGCCCTTCTCGATCTGCTCGCGGAAGATCGGCACGACCGAGCCTGCAGAACCGAGCACGTTGCCGAATCTTACGGCCGTGAATTTCGTCGCGTAAGTTTGATTCAGATCCTGCACGACGATCTCGGCGATACGCTTCGAGGCACCCATCACGGACGTCGGATTTACGGCCTTGTCGGTCGAGATCATTACGAAGGCATTCGCGTTGAACTCGCCCGCGAGGCCGCCGACGAGACGCGTCGCAAGCACGTTATTCTTTATCGCCTCAACAGGATTTTGCTCCATCAACGGCACGTGTTTGTGTGCCGCCGCGTGGAAGATCACCTCCGGACGATACTCTGCGAAAATTCCGCGCATACGCGGTTCGTCAGAGATATCGGCGATCAGCGGGATGAATTCGAGCTCGTCGAAGGTCTTTGCGACCTCGCGGCCGATCTCAAAGAGCATATATTCAGAACGCTCGACGAGCAGTACTCTTTTCGGAGAATAATTGCTGATCTGGCGCACAAGCTCCGAGCCGATCGAGCCGCCCGCGCCGGTTACCATAACAGTGCGTCCGGACAGAAGATCACCCAAATTCTTGTCGTCAAGCTCGACGGGTTCGCGCCCCAGAAGATCTTCGATCTCGACATCGCGAAGGCGTGTAACATTGACGCGGCCGTGCGCGATCTCGTCCAAGCTTGGCACGATCTGCGCTTTGACTGGAATGGACGAGCAAATATCCATTATCCGCCGAATGTCCTTGCCGTTCGCATGATCGATCGCAAGAACGACCTGCTTGATGTCGAGTTCGTGGACGAGCTTCGGCAAGCGGTCGGTTCCGCCGATCACTTTGACACGATTGACGCTGCCGCCGATCTTTCGCGCGTCGTCGTCAACGAATCCGCGAACATCGAAGTCCGAGTCCGCGCGGCCTTGGATCTCTTTAACGAGAGTTGCGCCCATACGGCCCGCGCCGACAATTAGCGTCGGTTTGCGCTTGCCGCGTTTGCGTCCGGCGGTGAGGCGATTCTTCTCATCAAGTTCGTAAAAGAACCGCCGAAGAATTCTTAAAGCCAACAAACCGCCGAAAGCCATCATCGTATCGATGAGGACGACGGAGACAGGGATCTGCCAGAGATCGAAATGCGTAAAACTAAGCGCGAATCTCAAAAGCAGCAGAACCACAAGCGAAATCACTGCGGCCTTGATGAATACCTTGATATCCTCGATGCTGACATATCGCCATATCAGCGAATACGCGCCGACAAGAAAGAGAGCAGAGAGTTGGACGAGGATGACAAGCGGCAGTTGACGCAGCGCAGTATCGGCGTAGAATTCGCCGAGCCGCATATTGATAGCCGGAAGGTATGCGATAAAGAACGCCGCGCATAGCACGAACACGTCCGCCAAAAATTGGAACGGACGGCGCAGGAACCAAAAGTTGTCGGCGTTGGGTTCTTCGTGCATCAAGAGATCTGCGTACTTTTGCCAACTCCGGCGCAGAAAATGCCGAAATTGTCCGATACGTAGGAAGTTACATTGCAAAAATATATGCTGTCAATAGGCTATCACGCCCAGTCGGCGTACCGCGAACACTCCCGAAAAGCATTGTTTATTTGAGCTATGTTAAGTTATGCTCAAAAATTGTCCTTATTTCGGGTATGAGTTTCGCCTACTTTAGAGAGAAATGAAAGCAATATTCGCTAGTTCGATCATCACTATCCTCGCCTTTGCCGCTTTTGCTCAGTCGCCAAAGCCGCAACAGGTCGATGCCCAAGGTTATCTTATCGGCCCGGGCGACGAGATCACAGGCAAGGTGCTCGGCGAGCCGCAGTTCGATTTTGTTGCGACCGTCGATGAGAACGGTCAGATAACGGTGCCGTTCTCGGAAGGGCCGGTCCTCGCGAAATGCCAATCAGAACGCGGTCTGCGAAAAGAGGTCAACGATCTTCTTGCAAAATATTTGCGGAATCCGCAACTGAGCCTTCGCGTTACGGAACGGAAAAGCCGCCCGCCCGCAACGATCTATGGCGAAGTGCGAACGCCGCAGCAGGTCGTCCTGATGAGAAGAGCCACGCTGCTCGAACTGATCGCATTTTCCGGCGACGTTACCGAACAGGCAGGCGGAACTGTTCAGGTGTTTCGCACGCAGCCGCCGTTATGCGACAAGACGCGCGATGAGGATGCGAATTGGAAGAGCGCGACCGGTGACCCCGACGATGTGCCGTCGCGTGTATTTAGCCTCGCGGATGTCAAACAGGGCCTCGACGAGGCGAATCCCATCATATATCCGGGCGATGTGATCGTCGTCGAAAAAGCGCCGCCTGTCTATATCACCGGCGAGGTAGTTCAGCCGCAGGGTGTTTACTTGAAAGAAGGCGGCCTGTCGCTCACCGAAGCGATCGCAAAGATCGGCGGCGTCCGACGCGAAGCAAAAACCAAAGACATCAAGATCTACCGGCTAAAAAAAGGCTCAAAAGACCGCGAGATAATTTCGGCGAATTACGACCTGATAAAAAAAGGCGAGCAGAAGGACATAATGCTCCAGCCATACGACATCGTCGAGGTCGATAAGAGCAAAAAGAGCATCGCCCAAACGATCTTCGAGATCGTTACAGGAGCAAGCCGGACAGCGCTCTCAAGCGTCGGCAACGGCCTCGGCACACGCGTGCTGTATTAGGAGTTTGTAGAGTTTGTAGAGTTTGTAGAGTTTGTAGAGTTTGCAGAGTTTGTAGAGTTTGCAGAGTTTGTAGAGTTTTAGATCTCCCTCAGAGCTGCAGAGGGCGGAAACACGACCGGTAGGGAGTGTGTCGGGTCAACCCGCTACGACTATTCGTGATAAAGCTCGTCGATCTTTGAGCGATAAAACTCGTCAATGACGCGGCGTTTTACTTTGAGAGTCGGGGTGAGTTCGCCGTTCTCGACCGTGAGTTCATCTTCGATAAGGGCGATCTTCTTGACCTTTTCGTAATGCGAGAGCGTTTGAGTCGCTTCGGCGACCTGTCGTTCGAAGAGATCGACGATCTTCTCGCTTTTGCAAAACTCAGCTGGCGTTTTGAGATCAAGCCCTTTCAACTCAGCGTACGACGCGAGCATCTCAAAATTCGGAACAATAAGTGCCGCAGGGAATTTGCGCTCGTTCCCGACGAGAACGACCTGATTCACAAAACGCGAGGAGCGTATCATTTGTTCGATCGGTGAAGGTGCGATGTATTTCCCGCCGGAAGTCTTAAAAAGCTCCTTTTTGCGGTCGGTGATCGAAAGAAAGCTGTCATCGTCGATGCGGCCGATATCGCCCGTGCGGAGCCATCCGTCGTCGGTAAAAGCCTCTGCGGTCGCTTCCGGTTTATTGTAGTAGCCCTTCATCACGCCCGGCGAATTCACCTCGATCTCGCCGTCGTCCGCGATCCGCACCTTAACGTTTCGTATCGGACCGCCGACCGTGCCGATGCGTTTGAATTCGGGGCTGTTCGCCGTAATTACAGGCGATGCCTCTGTCATCCCATATCCCTGCATTATCGCGATGTCCGCACCCGTGAAGATCAGGTAGATCTCGTCTGCGATCGCTGCGCCGCCGGTGATGCAGTAGCGAAGACGGCCGCCGAAGAATTCGCGAAATTTACGTAAGACGAGCTTCTCGGCGAGCATATGCCGTGCGCGAATCGGGGCGGAAGGCTGTCCGGTTTCCTTGGCGCTTGCGTATCGCTTTGCAGCGTCGATGGCAAAATCAAAGATCCGTTCCTTTACCGAGCTTGATCGAGCGGCCTTAAGCCGAGCCTTTTCAAAAACCTTCTCGAAGATCCGCGGCACGCCCATAAATACCGTCGGTCGCACCTCTTTCAGATCGTCCGGCACTTTCTCGACAGATTCGGCAAAATAGACCGACATCCCGTTCACGAAATAAAGGTACATTCCCGTGCGTTCAAAAACGTGCGAGAGCGGCAGCACCGAAAGGCAAATATCGCTCGGCGAGAAATCCAATTGATTGCTCGCGTCGATCGCGTTCGAGATAAGATTCGTATGCGTTAGCATCACGCCCTTTGGCTCGCCGGTCGTCCCGCTTGTGTAGATAAGCGTCGCGATGTCCTCAGGTTCGACGGCGTTCGCGAGAGCGGCGATCAGATCGGGTTCGCGTTGGCGGAGGTCGGCTCCGCGAGTTTCAAGATCACCGAGAAGAATCGCATTTTCCGGCATTTCGCCCGCCGCATCGAAAAAGACGATATGTTCGAGAGCGACACATTCTCCGACTGCCTCGCTGACCCTTTCGAACGCCATCGGCGTATCCACAAATAAAACCTTCGCGGCCGAATCTTGAAGAATATATTTGACCTGGCCGGACGAAAGCGTCGTATATATCGGCACGTCGATCACGCCGGCAAATTGACATCCCGCGTCGGTCAAAGTCCATTCGGGAGAATTCGGCGCAAATATCGCAACGCGATCGCCTCTTGCGATACCGAGACCGTGCAGCCCGAAAGCGATATCTTCAGCGCGTCGTACGACATCGAACGATGAAATATGCTTCCAGCTTCCATCGCGCTTGAAGTTGAGAGCGTCCGCGCGGTCGTACTTTTCTGCCGCATAAATAAAGAGCGCGGGCAAGGTCGCCGGTTCGCCCTCAAAGAGCGGTTTGCCGCGCAGTGAAGAAACGGCCTTGTCGATCCGGTAGCTGTGGGAAGCGCTCGTCATTTTGCCTTCAGCCCTCCGAGAAAGACCTTAACGACCTCGCCGGCAAGCGGCTCAAGCGCGTACGGTTTCTTAGAGAGGATCCAGTTCGTCACCATCTCGTCCAACGCGCCATAGAATACCTTCGCCGCGATGATCGGCTTTATGTCCTTGCGGAACACGCCGGACTCCTGGCCGCTCTCGATCGTCTTGCGAATGATCTTAAGATACTCGGCGAACGCGGCGGCCGAGAACGCCTCCATAAATTTCGTCGAGCCGCGAAGCTCGATCTGGAAAACGACAGCAAGTTCGCGATCCGCGCCAAGACGCGAAAGGTGCAGTTCTGCGACCTTGGCGAGCTGATCGCCGGGGTCGTCAATGTTTTCGAGCTCGCGCCGACCCTCGCCGATGAATTCCGCCATCGCGCGGTCAAAGATCGAATGTAGAATATCGTCCTTTCCCTTGAAATATAGATAGACCGTGCCGTCGGCTACGCCCGCAGCCTTTGCCACATCCGCAACCTTCGAATTAAAGAAGCCCTTTTCCGCAAAGACCTTTATCCCGGCACGCAAGATCGCCTCGCGTTTATCCGCAACTCCATTCCTCGCCATTTTCGCCGCTCTCGCCATATTGTCTCTCTCGTCGGTGAGTGAATGAATGCTCATTCATACAAGAGTTTAGGCTAAAAACGACGCGCGGGCAAGGAAAGTTAGTTGTTGTTTGGGGCGGCTTGAGGATGAAAGTGGCGGAGAGAACAGGACTCGAACCTGCAAGCGCTTACGCGCGGTAGTTTTCAAGACTACTGCCTTACCAATTAGGCTATCTCTCCGCACGAGCTAGCGGGAACTTTAGAATATATCGCATCAGGCGCGAAAAAAGCTAGCCGATCCGTCTTTACACGCGAACAGTTGGCTTTCAATTCCAATTTCCAGGGTTCTATTGACGGGCGGCCACGGTCTGTCCCGCAAGCAGCGAGTTTATCTTTGTCTCAAGCTCCGCTGAGTGATCCCAACCGCTGCTCTTAAGGGCGATCTTGCCCTGTGTGTCGATCAAAAAGTACGCCGGAAAGCCCATATCGAGGTTGCCTTCTTTGTCGCGGTCCGCGTACTTAAGCACGACGTCGAAACTGTCCGAGATAACGCGAAAATCGAAGCGATTCTTCTTTAAGAACGGCACGACGCGACTTGCCGGCTCCATCGAAAGCGCGAGTAACTCGACGTTCTTCCCGTTAAGGCGGGACCGCAGCTCATTTAATCTCGGTATCTCGCTCTGACAGATCGCGCAACGCGTTGACCAGAACGTAACCAGCACGACCTTGCCGCGTGCTGCCGCAAGATCGAACTGCGTGCCGTCGATCGACGCCGTGGTGAAGGTAGGAGCCTGCTCGCCAACCTTCAAACGGTTTTGCGCGGCCGCCGAAAGACAGAAAACAGTGATAATTGCGAGAATAAGTAACGAGGTTCGCATGTTTGGTCAATGTCGGGGTGAGATAGCCTTTCTTTCGCGACTTCGGGGTGGAAAACCCCATACTATTAAAAAAGTTTTAACACAGCAAATTCTCCAGAATTTCTGATGGCTCCGTAGGAGCCAAATATCTATAGCAACGAATGAAAGAAAAGGAATAGAAGCCCCGTCTGGGGCGAAACAAAGTCCGACCAGACCAACAACATTCCGCTCTTACGGAGCTAAGGCGGGAAGCTCCGCTTGCAAGACGCTCGGCAACAGGAAGCTTTTGTACGTATGTTACGCCATTCCTCACGGTCGGGCTTCTGCATTCACGTATGTTGCGCCCTTCCTCACGGTCGGGCTTCTGCATTCGAGTTTCTGCATTCGAGCCTCGGCATTCGCGGCGTGTTAAACTCTACCTTTTGCCCAAAGATGCGGCTCAAGTCCATAAACGCTTCAAATTTCAGGAACTTAAAGGGTGAGATCGCGTTCAGCGACGGCCTGAATGTACTCTTCGGTGCAAATGGCGAGGGCAAGACGAACTGGCTCGAGGCGATCGATCTGCTTGCGACGACGCGTTCGTTCAGGACAGCGAAACTGGCGGAAGCTGTCAATTTCGGCGAGCGGCTTGCGATCGTTTCGGGGCAAGTTGCCGACTCACCGGAGGTTACACGCAAACTCCAGGTCGCCATCGACGGAAGCGCGAAAATTCTCACGATCAACGACAAGAAAGAAACGGCCGCCCGTTACCTTGGGCATCTTTTTGCCGTGCGGTTCACCGCAGACGAACTGGAGATCGTTCGCGCGACGCCTGAGGCTCGGCGACGGTTCCTTGACGCCGGGATAACCGGGCTTCATCCGCCTTTCGTGCAGGTGGCAGCGGACTATTCGCGTGTGATCCGGCAGAAGAACTCGCTCCTACAGACCGCCCGCGACGAAGGCTGGGAGCTCGAGAGGACGGCTGAATCCCTCGAACCGTGGAACGAGCAGCTTGTGCGGCTCGCAACGCACATACACAAAGCGCGCGTAAGGTTCGTCGAGCGGCTGAACGAAGTACTTGAACGCAAGCTTTTTGGGCGCGAAGAGATCGCGATCCGCTACGTTTCATCGTTGGAAGGCAAAGGCGACCTTTCGGCCTTTGCTGAACTTATCCGCGAACGCCTCAAACTCCGCGTGCAGGCGGAACTCGTCGCCGGCCACGCGCTCATCGGAACGCATCGCGACGACCTAGAGATCACCTTTGACGGGCGCGACCTGCGTAAATTCGGCTCGGCGGGCCAGCAGCGAAGTGCCCTTCTTATTCTATTGCTTGCCGAGGTCGCGGTTTTCGAGGCGACAAGAGGCGAATATCCGCTCTTCCTGATCGACGACATCGACGCCGAGCTTGATTACGAGCGGATCGCACATCTTCTCGAATTCCTCGCCGGAAAGACGCAGACCATCGTTACGACCTCTAAGGAGAGTTTTGTCGAGCGGTTCGGGGTCGGAGCGAGCGTGTTTTCGATATCGAACGGCGCGGCAGAAACCCTGTAAGATCAAGCCTTCCGCCTTGCTTTTGGCTGTGTTTTATGGCCAAAAAGTGGTAGAATAGTTACTTGAAATCATAAAGTGTTTCTCATTCCTTTCGTGGTATGGCCCGCTCAAGGCAAAGACACTCATAACTTGTTTAGATTCACTACTTAGAGCTCGCTCTTGAGGTTACATAATTGGCAAAGGCAAAGACAGAATATACAGCAGATTCGATAACTGTGCTTGAGGGCCGAGACGCGGTCCGCAAACGCCCCGCAATGTACATCGGTTCGACGGGTGAGTTGGGGCTCCATCATCTTGTTTACGAGGTCGTTGACAACTCAGTTGATGAGGCTCTCGCCGGCTATTGCGACACGATCGAGGTTATGATCCATATGGACAACTCGGTTACCGTGATCGATAACGGCCGCGGAATTCCCGTAGGTATGCACAAGCAGGAAGGCCGTTCGGCGGCCGAGGTTGTGATGACCATTCTGCACGCCGGCGGTAAATTCGACTCTAATTCCTACAAGGTCTCGGGCGGTTTGCACGGCGTCGGCGTCTCGTGCGTCAACTTCCTGTCCGAATGGCTTAAGCTCGAGATCTGGCGCGACGGCAACACTTACGAGCAGGAATACAAGGTCGGCTTTCCGCAGGCACCGCTTGCCGAGACCGGAAAGACCAAGCGGCGCGGTACGAAGGTTACCTTTAAGCCCGACCCCGAGATCTTCGAAGCGACGGTTTACAGCTTCGACAAATTGTCCGAAAGGCTTCGCGAAAAAGCGTTCTTGAATAAAGGCATCCGTATCGTAATACGCGACGAACGCGAGGAAGAGGAGAAGAAACACGAATTCTACTACAAGGGCGGCATCGCGGAATTCGTAAAACACCTCAACCGGAATAAATCGCCTCTGCATGACGAGCCGATCTACTTCGAGCTAGCGTCCGACGAACTTTCGATCGAAGTCTCGATGCAGTACAACGACAGCTACGACGAGAAAATATTCTCGTTCGCGAACAACATCAACACCGTCGATGGCGGAACGCACCTTTCCGGTTTTCGAGGCGCGCTGACGCGCACGATCAATGCCTACGCGGAAAGCAGCGGTATGACGAAGAACGCAAAGGTCACGCTCTCGGGCGACGACGTCCGCGAAGGCCTCGTCGCGGTCATTTCCGTCAAGATCCCGCAGCCGCAGTTCGAAGGGCAGACAAAGGGCAAGCTTAATTCGCCCGTAAAAGGCCCTGTCGAATCTTTTATCAACGAAAAGCTCGGTGAATTCTTCGAGCAGAATCCCGCGGTCGCGAAGAAGGTCGTCGGCAAAGCGGTCGATGCCGCACGCGCACGCGAGGCCGCACGCAAGGCCCGCGAGATCGTCCGTAAATCGGCACTAGGCTCTTCGACGCTGCCGGGCAAGCTCGCAGATTGTCAGGAAAAAGATCCGGCATTGAGCGAGATATACATCGTCGAGGGAGATTCCGCAGGCGGTTCCGCTAAACAGGGACGTGACCGCAAGAATCAAGCCGTTCTGCCGCTAAAGGGCAAGATCCTTAACGTCGAGAAAGCGCGTTTCGACAAAATGCTCGGCCACGGTGAGATAAAAGCTTTGATCACCGCCCTCGGCACCGGCATCGGCAAGGAAGATTTTGACATCTCGAAGCTTCGCTATCACAAGATCTGCCTGATGACGGACGCCGACGTGGACGGCAGCCATATTCGTACGCTTCTTTTGACGTTCTTTTATCGGCAAATGCCCGAACTGCTCGAGAACGGCTATGTTTACATCGCTCAGCCGCCTCTCTATAAAGTGAAAAAGGGCAAAAAGGAAGAGTACATCAAGGATGAAAAAGCGATGTTCCGTTACTTGATGCGGCTTGCGACAAGCGAGGTGAAAGTTACCGCCGGCGAACGCGTCGTCGAAGGCCGCTCGCTTAGTTCCGCTCTCGAGAAAACTACGGACTTCGGAACATTTCGCGAACGCCTCGCTCGCCGTCTCGGCGGCGATACTGCATTGACCAAAGCTCTCGTCGATGCCTTTGGCGGAAGCGACGGCGTACTCGCTCCGGGCGGAATTCGCTTGAAAAAAGTTTTCAGCGACCAGGAACTGCTCGCGAGTGTCGAGGCAAAGCTCGACGCGGCGGGATTTAACACTTCGCTCAACCAGGACGAAGAGCACAGCCTTTGGGAGATCGAGGTAACGTATCCGAACGGCACGACGCAGATCATCGATTGGGACCTTGCAAGCCGCATCGAGTTCCAAAAGACCGTCGAACTGAAGCGCGATCTCGAGGCGGATTTTCCGGGACCATTCGTTCTTGGTGAGAACGGCAAGAGTGAGCCTGTAGAATCACGTGCCGTGCTGCTCGAAAAGATAATGGCGATGGCGAAGAAAGACCTTTCCATCCAGCGTTACAAGGGCCTTGGCGAGATGAACCCCGAACAGCTTTGGGAAACAACGATGGATCCTGAAAAGCGAACGATGCTGCAAGTGCAGATCGAGGACGGCGTCGAGACCGACCAGCTTTTCACCGTTCTGATGGGCGACGCAGTCGAACCGCGCCGGCGCTTTATCGAAACCAATGCGCTGGACGTAAAGAACCTGGACGTTTAGTTCAAACAGAGATGGCAGGCGGGAAACTCTAGCCCGCTTGCATTGATAAACAAATGAAATTTGCTCGCTATTCCTTTTTATTCGCAGGGATTGCGGGGCTGCTTCTCTTGCTCCCACAATTCTTCCTTGAGGCAAAGGTCGGCGTCGATACGCCGCCCGCGATCACGCATCCCGAATTCTATTACGGATTTCTAGGCCTTGCGACGGTCTTTCAGTTCATATTCTTCCTGATCGCGTTCGACCCAAGCTCGTTCCGGCTGCTGATGCCGATCGCGATCTTCGAAAAACTAAGTTTCGGCATCCCGAGCCTGATCCTGTATTGGACAGGCCGAATGGCATTCGGCGGATTCTTCATCGGAGCAATGCTCGACCTCGTCTTTGCCGTGATCTTCGTCGTCGCCCTAACAAAGGTCATCAAAGGCAAGCCCTAGCCGCCCGTCGCGTTCGAAATAGCGTGTATTTGGTGTCGCAAGTTATCAGGCCGAGTGACGTTAGTCGGAAACTGACTGCTTCAGAACTGAGAAGTCTGCATCCTCGACCCAAACGAATCGACATTTGCCATTGCTTCGTCGCGCCCATAATTCGCCGATCTGTTTTTTCTCGCGGCTATCTTTGCTATCTGCGAGGTGCGATCCCTTATATTCTACGGCGACAGTTACTCCTCCGTAGAGCCTGATAATAAAATCCGGATAAAATCTATCGGTCGAGGTTTGGAGCCAAAAAGAATTCGCTTTTCTCTCGACATTCCTCACCCACCATTCGACGTTTGGCAGATGGTTTGCGATCTCCTGAGCGCAGTTAAGTTCTTCGCCTTCACTCTTAAGATTGCCGATTACGGGAAAGAAATGGCGTTTCAATCGAAAATGACCGCTGTAACGAAAATCATAAGCATACCTGCCCTGCTCGATCAGAAAAGAATGCTCGTCGCGAACATCAAAGCGGCCTTCGTCCGTTAGCAATTGTTCGAAAACTTTCTGCTTGGTTTGCACCAATTCGCTCTTCAGCTTTCTTTCAATGGCTCCGCGCAAGCGGAATCTACGGTACGCGAGTTCCTCGACGGTAAAGTTTCGATGATCGACGAGATAATTTACGGCGCTGTTGATCCAGGCTACCTTTTGGTCGCGGTCGGCGTAGGGAAATGCAATTTGACGATCCAGCCAAAAGACGAGGTCTGCATGTTCCCAGCCCGTTTCGGCATCACGCAACGCCAATTCGGCGTCCAGTCTTTCATACGGATCGACGATAACCTTTCCGAGCTGAGAGATCGACATCGACGCTCGTCTCAGAGCTTCATTAGCTGCCGCAAATTCAGATTCCGCGATCGAGCTATCGAACTCACTTATCTCCCAATCTGCATCGAGCAAGTTTGATTCTTCGAATTCCCCAAACAGCTTGCCCTGCTGATACACGAGTTTTGGAATGCGGGCTGTCTCGCCGCGTTCAGCAGGAGTCTCCTCCTGAGAACCGCTTGTTGATAGAACGGTGTCGATAATCCTTTCGGTGAATGTTCTCTTTGCTTCGGGTGACTTGAATGTTGCTGCGAGGCGTTCAACATTTTGCGGTGAGATGCCGTCACGGATCGTCAGCGTGCCTGTCTCGGGCGAAATATCGATCTTGTTCTTGAGTGCTGTCGGGAGCAACTCGAATGCATCCGCGTCGGGCAAAACCAGAACGTCGTCCTCGACCGGGAGTGTCACAATGACATCAGCCTGCAGCGGAAACAGCGTCGAATCAAGGCTGTCCGGCAAAGAGATCAGCGAATTCGCATCTATGCGTTCAAAGCCGCTTTCGACCAGCCCATCTTTCAGTCCCTTTACAGTTTCCGCAAGATTTTTCGAAACAGCGTAAGCATAGCTTCGATTTAGGGCCTCGATGGTTTTACGTGTGACGTGCGGCATTCGCAGGATCCGGCCCAAAACCTGCTCGACCGCTGTTGCCGACGTTGTGCTTCTAAATGAGAACAGCACGTACGCGAACGGGCAATCCCAGCCTTCTTTCAGCTTATCGACCGTAATTACGAACTGCGGAAAATCAGGATCACCGAGCCGCTTGCCCTCAAGTTCCTTCATATCGCGATACTCAATGGCTATCTCTTCCGCTGGTATCTGAAAATCTTTGATGAGATGTTCTTTAATTACGGGCGGCGTAAATCGCTCGTGTCCGGCCTGAGCAGATTCGCCCTGAATGAGCATTACGACCGGGTCGATCTTTTTACCGCCGTTCTTATATTCTTCGGCCGCGTCTGTCTCCAATTCCCGTAAACGCCTGATCGCTTCCGTCATTACAGGCTGCCAATCCGGTCCGATGGCGAGTTCGAGCGGAAGCTTGAGCATCTCGGCAGCCTGCAATTCGGAAGCTGTAATGCTGCGAAGAACATTTGAAGGATTGATCTTCCGATCAGGCGTTGCAGTTAATTCTAAAATGCACGACGGATTGAATCTGACCAGCGTATCTATCGCCAATGGCGTGCCTTGATTGTGAGCCTCATCGACAATGACAAAGGGCCGATGCAGCCGAATGACATCGAGCAACGAACATTCGCCCTTGCCGTCGGCGGTCTTGCCGTTGAAATGCGACATCAGATTGCCGTTCTGCCGATAAACCCGAAGGCCGTCGGCAGTGTCTCGTTTAAAACTCTGCATCGTCGAAACGATGATCGTATTCGCCGTTGCGAGCGTCGCGGGTGTTATATATAGAGCTTCGTTAATGTCGAGCACGTTCACCTTGCCAAAGAGTTCGCGCATCTCGTCGTGCAGAAGTTCGCCCGGCGTCTTCAGCACATAAAGCGTTTGTTCGCGTATCGCGTCGGAGGGAACAAGCCATAGCACGAGCGCATTTTCCGTCGGAAGATATGAGTCCAGAACGCGCTTTATCGCGTGTCCGCCGATCATTGTCTTGCCGCCGCCGGTCGGCACGCGAAGGCAGACATATGGAACTGCCTCGCCGCCGGGAAATGGGTAATAAGGCTGCCCAAACTGCGTACTCTCGCGAAACGCGCGATCCGGTCCGGCCTCACGCACCCGCGAAAGATACGCGGCATAAGCATCGAGCAGAGATTGTTGGTAGTCTTTAAGGCTCATTACTTTTCTGTATTTTTTTGCCTGCTTCTTCTAATTGGGCAATATATTCACGTTCGGCAAGCTCTTCCTTATATGAGCGTCGTCGTTTTGCGAATTTATCAAATTCAGATTTTGCAAATTTGTCGGCTTCATCCTTGCTGACCTTTCCGGCATTGCCAAGAATACGACGCTCGTTGAATTCGAGAAAATCGTCAAGCCTCTGTTCCCAATTTGCCATAAAGACCTGTTTTCTGCGTTTTGCCTGATCTTCGGCAAAATCCAGCCACATTACAACAATGCGGTTAAGCTCATCGATCTCAGCTTCGCTCAGGTAGTTCTTTGCCGTAACAACATCGGTCTTTCTTACCTCGTCGGCTTTCCACGATGTAAGGCCCATATTAGGCAACTCATGGTTTGCACGGGAACTAATTATTTCCGCCGCCGTTTTTCCCGTAGATGCAAAATGCAGTTTGTTCTGAATGATGCTGAAAAACTTCGAAGTTTCGGCGTCGTTCGGAGCGTAATCCGCTGCCATTGCAAATATCTCTTTGACGCGAAGATACGCACGCTTTTCGCTTGCCCGTATATCGCGAATTCGCGCCAGCATCTCGTCAAAGTAATCCGGGACATCTTTGCCGGGCGGATTCTTCAGCCGCTCGTCATCCATGACGAAGCCTTTAATTACATACTCTTTGAGGGTATTGGTCGCCCATATTCGAAACCTCGTAGCAACAACACTTTTAATGCGATAGCCCACCGAGATAACGACATCGAGGTTATAATGCTCCAATTCACGCCCGATCTCTCGTGATCCTTCACGTTGAACTGTCAAGAATTTCTTTACAGTTGGGTCCGGCTCCAATTCTCCCTCATCAAACACATTGCGAATATGCTGGCTAATATTCTGTTTCGTGGTTTGAAACAATTCGGCCATAGCCATTTGGGTCAGCCAGATGGTTTCGTTTTCAAGACGAACGCGAAGCCTTACATCCTCATCCTCCATCTGATAAACGATCATTTCGCCATAAGTACTGATTTCGTCTTTTTCTTCCATAGAATTTATGTATTCCAGAGTCAAAACCACGTCTTCGATGCCAGATCGTATGGCAATTGGTGAAATGTTATTCCGAGCGTTGCGAGTCTCTTTTTATCGAACCGCGTTCGGGCGCCGTATATCACTCTTTCACCGTCGTGATCGGGCAGAAGCGAATCTATATATTCCAGCGTGCGGCCATTCAGCACATTTCCGCCGATGTCGGAACGGTCCTTCAGAATGCCGTTATACAACAAAAACACCGCCTTGCCGCGATGGATGCCGAGAATTGCACTGTCGGAACCGCCTGCGGAAGCGAGCGGCCAGTTTGCACTGTCGGAATCGCCTGCGTAAGCGAGCGGCCAGTTCGATGGTTCGACAGACTGGCCGCCCCCTAACGGAGGCGGTTCTGACTTGCCTGCTCCAGTTTCCATGAACCATACGAATTCGGCGAGTTCGCGAAATGTTACGGTTTTTCGGATGGAGCCGTCGGCGAGGAACAGCGGTTCTTCGGAAAGGCGGCAGTATTGAAATCCGCCGCCTAAACCCTCGACCTTTTCGCCCTTCGCGTTCGTATAGCCTTGGGCGACGCGGCGAACGCGCTCGGCGGTTACGTTTGCCGCAATGCTCTTGTCCATCTCGACCAGAATAAATTTCCTGTTCCCGCCGTCTTGCCGGTTCTGCTTCAAAACCGCATGCCCGGTCGTCCCGGAGCCTGCAAAACTATCGAGGATCAGCGAATCTTTGTCCGTCGCAATTTGGAGAATCCGCTTGAGCAACCGTGTCGGTTTTGGCGTGTCGAAAGCGGTTTGCGTCTCAAGGATTTCGATTATTTCCTTCCGCGATTCGTCCGTATGTCCAACTTCTTCGTGTGGCCACCAAGTCCATGGAACGAACCCTTCAACTTCGGATAGATAGCGAATTGTGCTAGGCTGGGAGTCGCCGTTTTTCCCAAAGTATATTCGCCCCGCAGCTTTTAATTTCAAATATTCGCTTTCAATAGTTGACCAGCAACGGCCCTCTGGCGGTTTAACAACTTTTCCAGACGGAGTTTCAATCTCATACATCTGATTTGGCCGCCAACCTTGTGCCGTCATTGGGATTCCGCGCCATCTCCCTTTCGGGTCGTTATTCGGATTCTTATAAACTGCGGCCTGTTTTTCATCTAGCGGAACCCTGTGCCTCGTTTCTTGAAATACCGACGGATTCATCGCGTAAACGACCAAATATTCATGAACATCGCCTATCGAGCCTCGATTTTCCCGTGAATATCTCTTTTGCCAAGCGTTCGTAGCGACAAACCGCTGCCGACCGAATATCTCGTCCATCAACTGCCGCAGATTCGCAACCTCATTATCATCGATCGAGATCCAGATCGAACCGTCCTCACGCAGAAACTGCTTGAGCAGCACTAAACGCGGGTACATCATACAGAGCCAGCGGTCGTGGCGGTCGAGCGTTTCGCCTTCTTTGCCGACGATCTCAGGACGACCAAGTGAATCGAACCATTTCTTGATCTCGGGGCTTTTTACATTGTCGTTATAAGCCCAGCCTTCGTTGCCCGTGTTGTACGGCGGGTCGATATAGATGCACTTCACCTTGCCGGCGTATCGCGGCAGCAACGCCTTTAATGCAAGCAGATTGTCGCCTTCGACGATGAGGTTCCCCAACGGAACGCGGACGCCCCCGTCCGCATCCCATCCTTCACACGAAAGCGCCGCAACAGGCTCGATCAGCCTGAACGGAACTTCCTTGTGATGTTTGACGACGGCTTCTTTGCCGATCCAATTCAATACGGGCATTTTTGTTGAGCCTTGTGTAGTACGTAAGGTGGCTTGATTTTAACATAAGAGCCGGGGCCGTCTTCTTACTCGAAGAGTTTCAAGCCGGTGGTTTGGGCGGTGTGCAGATGGGCGAGGAACTGTCGGCGGGGGATCTCGCGGGCGCCGAGTGCGGCTAGGTGCGGGGTCATTACTTGGATATCGAGCCAGGTTGCGCCGCGTTCGCGCAGATGGTCGATGAGAAAGAGAAGAGCGAGCTTTGAGGCGTTCGTCTCGCGATAGAACATCGATTCGCCGCAGAAGACGCCGCCTGCATCGACGCCGTAAAGCCCACCGACGAGTTCGCCGCGCGCGTTCCACGCTTCGACGCTGTGCGCGAATCCGGCCTCGTGCGCTTCGACAAAAACATCGATGAATTCGCGCGTGATCCAAGTACCGGGTTGGTCGGGCCTGTCAGCTTCGGAGCAGGCTTCGATCACGGAGCGAAAATCGCGGTCGATCGTGAACGTAAATTTGCCTTGACGACGAACTTTCGCGAGGCTTCGCGGGATCGTGATCTCGTTAAAAATGAGGATCGCGCGCGGGTCGGGCGAATGCCACGGAAGCGGTATCTCCGGCGTGTACCACGGAAAGATGCCTTTCGAATATGCCTCGCGAACATTCTCGATCGTCAGCGGCGTGCCCAACGAAACAACGCCATCCAAACGATAGCGGAATCCGCGGATCTCGACCCATTTGGGAGAATCGTAATCGATCGGATCAGGGAACGTCTCTCGCCGCATAGAAAAGTTTTACCACAAATAGGCTTCAAGTAACCGCAGACGAACGTAGATAAACGCAAAATAACTTCGTCTGCGTTCGCCTGCGGCTGATCGGTCCTTACACCTCTTTCAGCTTCCACTTTCCACGCTTGAAGATAACGGCCGAGACGACCGCAAGCACCGAGAACGCGATCGTGATCGACCAGAACGCGCCGTGCGCCCCAAAGCCCAAGTGATAGGCAAGAAAATACGCGAGCGGTATCTCGAAAAGCCAGAAAACGCCGAGCGCGATATACGTAGGCGTGATCGTGTCGCCGGCTCCGTTGAACGCCGTCTCGAGCACCATTCCGACGGCGTAGAAGAAGAATCCGTAGGCGATGACGCGAAGCGCGTCGGTAGCGTATGCATGAACTTGCGGTTCGGTCGAGAAGATCGCGGCGATCTGCGCTGCAAAGATCACGAACACGATACCGATCGACGTCTGCACGATTGCGTTGTAGCGAACGGCCTTCCAGACGGCGCGTTCCGCACGGTCGGGCTTACCGGCGCCGAGGTTCTGGCCGACGAGCGTAGCGGCAGCGTTCGCGAGGCCGATCGACGGCAGAAGGGCGAACATCACCATCCTGATTCCGATCTGATAACCCGCGACCGCCGCCGTCCCGAATCCCGTTACGACGCGCACAAGCCCGATCCAACTTGCCGTCTGCACAAAAAATTGCAGCACGGCCGGCGCCGAAACCTTTAGGAGTTTAAAGAGCCGATCGGGTTCGAGACGCCAGTGCTCGGCATTGATCGTGATCCGCCGGTTCCCGAAGAAAAGACAATATGCCGCGTACAGCGCACCGCATCCGCGACCGATCGTCGTCCCGACCGCCGCACCCGTTACGCCGAGTTCGGGAAAGAAGCCGATACCGAGAATAAAACACGGTCCGAGAATGATGTTCAGAATATTCGCGAACCAAAGCACGCGCATAGCGATCGCGGCGTCGCCCGCACCGCGAAAGATCGCGTTCAAAAGAAAGAGCGCGACCACGACGATGTTGCCGCCGAGCATTATCTGCGTGAACGTCGTTCCCATAGCGACGACCGATTCTTCGGCGCCCATCAGCCGCAGGAAATCCGCAGCGAACACGAACCCGATGACGCCCAAGATCGCCGAGGCCGCAAATCCGAGATAGATGGCGTGTGTCGCCGTTCGCGAAGCTCCGTCCGTATCGCCTTCGCCGACGCGTCGCGCGACCGTCGCAGTCGCTCCGATCGCAATGCCGATCGCAACGGAATAGATAAGGAACATCATCGACTCGGTAATTCCAACGACGGCTATCGCGTCCGCTCCGATGTGCGCAACAAAAAAGATATCGACGATCGCGAACAAGCTCTCGGCGAACATCTCGACGATCATCGGCACGGCCAAAAGGAAGATCGCAGTCCCCAAAGGCGCCGTTGTGAAGTCGCGGTTCGAGCCCGCGATCGACTCCTTCAGGATCGAAAATATTGATTCTTTAGACACCTCTGTGTCGTTATCGTTCGTTGACATAAAATGTAAAATTCGTTCGATTCGCGAGCCGCCGCGTCGCCTTTTAACGAAATGCAAAAGCATCCGAAGACCTTCGCGGCAAAGCCGTAAGATAAAGCGTTCCGACACACGCGTCCGTCGTTTGAAACGCGCGCCAAGTGCCTTTCGCCGGAGTTGTACGGGAGGTTGGTTTAGCGGACAGAGAGCTTCATAGCAGAAGAGACTATAGCATTCGGCATGGAAAATGGAAATCAAAAAAGCGGTTTTTTCCGAAGTCCGTTGTCTCGTCGCAAACGTACTTCATTCCCGGACCGATAGTTCTTTATCTTCGACTTTAACTACTAAATACCTTGTCGGAGGCATATAATAAGAAGTTTCGCGGATGGTGCGAAGAGTGTTATGAAGATCGCGGTGGCAATGAGCGGCGGTGTCGATAGTTCGGCGGCGGCGGCGATATTAAAGGAGCAGGGGCACGAGCTTGTCGGCTTCACGATGCAGCTGTGGGATCAGCGGCGTCTGATCAACACAGACGAGAATGGCGATCCGCTGCCCTCGCGCTGCTGCTCGCTTGATGATGTTTACGATGCCCGCCGCGTTGCGGAGAAGCTCGGTTTCCCGTTCTACGTACTTAATTTAGAGAAAGATTTCGATCGAGATGTCGTCGAGCCTTTTGTCGCGTCATATCTTTCGGGCGAAACGCCGATACCGTGCGTTGCGTGCAATTCACGTCTGAAGTTCGCATCGCTTGATCGGATGGCGTTGTCGGTCGGCTGCGAAAAGGTCGCGACAGGGCATTACGCACGCGTTGAGTACGACGAAAAAGTGGGCCGATACAAACTGCTTCGCGGCCGCGACCGGAACAAGGATCAGAGCTATTTCTTGTGGGAATTGACGCAGGAGCAACTCTCACGTGCGCTCTTTCCGCTCGGCGAGATGGACAAGACCGAGGCTCGCGATGTTGCGCGGTCTTCGGAGCTTTACACCGCAGAAAAAGCAGAGTCTCAGGAGATCTGCTTCGTGCCCGACGGCAAATATTCCGAGTTTATCGACCGATACTTGACCCACGAAGGCCGCGAGAACGAACTTCCGGCAGGCGGCGAGATCGTCGATGCTTCCGGCCAGGTCTTAGGGCAGCACACGGGAATTCACCGATACACGGTCGGGCAGCGGCGAGGCTTGGGTATCTCGAGCGAAAAACCGCTCTACGTCACGCAGATCGAGCGCGCGAAGAATCGCGTGATCGTCGGCGACGAAGAAGATCTCGCGTGTGAGGAATTCACCGTCCGCGGCGTGAATTGGACGTCGTCGCAAGAGCCTGCGAGCGAAGTGCGTGCACGCGTGAAAGTGCGTTATCGGCACGAACCTGCCGCCGCGACGATCTTTCCGCTTGCAGATGACAGAGCCCGCATCGCGTTCGACGAACCGCAACGCGCCGTTACGCCCGGCCAAGCTGCTATCTTCTACGACGTGGAAACTGCCGAAGAGGTGCTCGGCGGCGGCTGGATCGAGAGAAGCAGCGGCACGCAATGACAAAGAACGATCTCCGAAACAGCCTGCTCGCTCGCCGTCGAGACCTTAGTGCGGGCGAGGTCGTCGAGATGAGCCGCAAGATCGCAGAACGCTTCTTCGCGGAGATCGACCTAGCATCGATCAGCCGTCTGCACACATTCATACGCATCGCGAAGTTCAACGAACTCGACACGTCGATGATCTATATGCGCATCTGGCGCGACCGGCCGCATATGGCGACGTTCGCGCCGCGTATCGACCACGAGACAGGCCGTATGCAGAACGTAGTTTTCGACGCACACACGCAGCTTGTCGAAGGACGCTGGGGCATTCGCGAACCTGCGTCGGGCGAAATGGTCCCGCCTTCCGAGATAGACGTCGTGCTCGTGCCGATGCTCGGATTCGACCGTTTCGGCCATCGCATCGGGTACGGAAAGGGCTTTTACGACAGGTTCCTCAGAGAGACGCGTCTCGACTGCCTGAAGGTCGGCATTTGCCATTGGCCGCAGCTCGGCACGCCGATCGAAACTCACGAAGCGGACGTGCCGCTCGATATCGTTATCACGCCGAACAGCGTCTTTCGTCCCGAAACTTCCGTTCAAGAGATTAACGACTGGAGCAACTAATTCTTCGCTTTCAGGATGTCGCGGATCTCGCCGAGCAAGGTTTCCTCTGCGGTCGGCGGTGCCGGTTCGGCCTCGAGGCCTTTGACGAGTTTAACGACGTACTTTGCGAGCAGGAACATCACGAATGCGACGATCAGGAAAACGATAATATCGTTGATCAGCTGCCCGTAAAGGATCAAGGGCTGTTTTGCTGCGGTCGCCGCCGCGATCTGCTCGGGAGTATCGACAGGCATCGCGCCGAGATTGAAGACCTTGCTCTTAAAATCGATGCCGCCGGTCAGCAAGCCCACGACAGGCATAACGATGCCGTCGGTAAAGGTCTTTACGATGGCTCCGAATGCGGCGCCGATGATGACCGCGATCGCAAGATCGATAACGTTTCCGCGTGCAATAAATTGTTTGAATTCGCTAAGCATTCCGTTCTCCTCTCCTCAAAATAAGCCGTAGTAAAAAAGGCGGACAGGTACGTCCGCCGAAAAAGCATAATGGAAATTTCTTGATCTTCAAAGATCGGCAGATCAAATGCCGGCGGCCTCGGCGGCTTCCTCTTCCTCTTCGGCCTCGTCAAAAAGGGCCGCAGAAAGACGCTCTTCGTCAGTTACCGCGGGTTCGTCATAACTACTTTGCGTTGAGTACTCAACGATCTCTTTTTCGACGACCTTCTCGCTGTCCTGTCGGGCGCGAACCATACTGCATTTGCCCTCGATGACGGCGCCTTCCTCGACGACAAGACGCGGAGCCTGAATGTTTCCGATGACCTGCGCCGTCCGGCCGAGCTGCAGTTTCTCGCTCGCGATGATGTCGCCATTGACGATGCCGTTCACCATCGCGGCCGCGACCGAGACATTCGCATCGACGACGCCGTTCGTGCCGACGATGAGCGTTCCGGCCTCGGACGAGACCGTTCCGATAAGGTGTCCGTCAACGCGGAGCATCGCCTGGAACTCAGTTTCCCCGGTGAGCGTCGTGCCGTGCCCGACGAAACCGCTAAGGCGTCCTTCCTTTATATCTCTTGCCATTGCATCGCTGTCGGAGATCGCCCCGCCGCGAATTCCGATCTGTGGAGATTCTGTCTGATAGCGGTATGGTGCCTCCGGCTCAACTGAAGTGCTTTCGCCGTAAGAACCGCCGGTTTCGGGTTTCGAATTTCGACCCATTCTGATCATTACATTGTACCTCTCGTGGAATTTTGTCTGTAATAAAGCACGAAGCCGTCTTTTACGGACAAAAGATAAAAGTCCATAAACCGCTTCGACCAAGTAAGCGCCGTTTTACGGGGAAACAAAAGCAAAAACAGCCGATCTCAAGCCCATTTCGAGCCTCAAATTTCGTTAGTCTATAATAATAAAACCTTCGTTCAACGATGTCCACACATTTTTGGCAGGTTGAACAAGTTGTCCAAACGGATGACCTAGGCTCGTATTATTTGCGCCGTGTGCTCGGTGTAGATGCTGTTAACCGAATCTTATCAACTTTTCTCTCGCAAGGCTGTCTTTATACCATCAACAAAGGCACTTACCGTAAGGAGTTTCATCCTGCCTTGTGAAGGATAATTGCCGTGCAACTTTTCAGGTACAATAAGACGCACACCAGCCTTATTCATCTCGTTAAGTTGGTTTGTCGATATGCTCGGCTGAATCGTAAGGAGATGTTTTTCTTCAACTCGCCGACCCTCATTCAAGACTTGTCGCCATCGATCCTTGCAGGTAGTTTTCACCCCAACAATGAAGAGCCGATTCAATGGATAGTTTGAGTCGTGATACGCCTCTTCACTCGGAACAACAATGTCCGGCTTGCCGTCGATCGATAGAGGGCGCATCTTGTGGGGAATACGAGCATCTAGCAGAATTTGCTCAACGTGATTCTCCAAGGATCGGCCTGCTCGGGCCTTTCGGCGGTTCAAAATACTAGACGCTGAGGCCAAGAATGAATCGACGTCCTTAAAACCTCCAATTATTTCACTCTGGCACAAGCGTCTTTCAGCCAAGCGAAAAAGTTTATATTCGGCCTCCATACAGTGGAGCAGGGAGCTATCAAACGATAGTGAATCAAATGCTCCAACACATTCGTTCAGCGCCGCTCGAGTTTTATCCGAAAACAAAACACCTGGCGGAAAGACATCCAGCCTCTCAACGAAATCTCGAAACTTCCGATTTAGACAGTCATCGTCAGATTCTTCAGAACGGAGTCCTGCTGCAAATATGGCCCAACGATCGGCAACCTCAACGCCGAGAACAGCCTGAATTTCGGATATATCTTCCTCAAGTCCAAGAATGTAGGCACGAAAATCTGATTCGCCAACGCGAATCAATACGAGAAGGTCGCCAACCAAGTCAGGCGAAAGGTAAGGAAAGTGCCGGCCGAACCTCGTAAGGCGATACTCAGCCCTAGTTTTAGCTCCGTACCAAGTAATTACCGAGTTAGTTTCGAGATCATCCTGCCAGCGAATAGAGATGTCGTGCTTGCTTGTAATTCCCTTCTTCGGTGGATGTGGAGTGAACATCTGGTATACGGTCTTGGGCAAGTAGAAACCGAATTGATGACCTCCCGTAAGTCCCGTATCATTCGGCGATATTACCTTTAGGAGAGCGTTCCCATGCTTCTCTGCAGTTTGGATCGCTTGGTCGCAGATAGATGAAGGCATTATGGTAATTGACTGACGCGCAACTTGTTCGTTTTCATGGTGTAGGGCCGATTGCTAGAGAGATAGTTGATACCCAAGTGCCATCGCTTGACCGCGAGCATCTGTTCCACTACGGGAGCAACGACCTTTGGTACTACCGCATTTCCAAATTGTCGATAAGCCTGAGTGTCAGAAACTACAATTTCCTTATCATCTGGAAAACCCATCAAGCGACGACACTCTACCGGCGTTAACCTCCTAGGATTCTTGCCTCGCTGTGGAATCAGGATTTCCGATCCGTCCTTATGGTACCTAGCGCTCAGAGTTCGTGTAGTACCCGTAAGATCAGCCATTCCAAAGCCGAAGCCGTTACCTTTGGCTCGATGCTTAGTTGCGTATTCCTGTAGGTAGTTCCAAAGATGGTCGCTAAGAGTATACTTTGAGTCAACCCCGGCATCTAGGATCTCCCGCAAAATTGGTCGCGGCTCAGTGGGTGGATCCGGAAACCTAAACGGCGGATCCTCGCCAAAAACCTCTTTGTCAAAACACGCTATGTAGATTCTTTCCCGATGTTGCGGAACGTAGCCCGCAGCGTCAATGATCTGAAAAAAAATTCGATATCCGAGTTCCTTATCAAGTGTTTCCCGAATTATCTGAAACGTTCGGCCTTTATCGTGGGATTGAAGATTCTTGACGTTCTCAAGCAATACCATTTGAGGTCGTTTTACCGCAAGGATGGAGGCTAATGTGAAAAATAAGGTCCCCTGAGCCTTACATTCGAAACCATGTGCCTGCCCGAGGCTATTCTTCTTTGAGACGCCGGCAACACTAAAGGGTTGACAAGGGAATCCGGCAGCAAGAAAATCATGGTCCGGAATCTTATGAGGCGGTATCTTTGTTATGTCGCCGTGAGGTGTTTCTCCAAACCACGCCTCATAAGTTCGCTGAGAATTTCGGTCAATTTCTGAAGAAAAGACACAACGCCCTCCATAGAGTTCAAGTGGGATCCTGAAACCACCAATTCCAGCGAAGAGATCAACAAATGTAAATCCAGCGGAGTTGATAATCGTTTGTTGTGATGATACAACCGTCCCTACGCGAACAAAGTTAGATTGCTCGGCTGAACCGTCGAAACTTGCAACCGTTGGTTGTTTGCAGTCCTGTTCGGTCATCAACGCTCTACTCCTTCAAAGCTTGTCAGGTCTATCGAGAAATCGGAATATCCTTTTGGTAATAATAGCAAAATCTAAGCACGTGTCTATGACTCCGGGGAAGTCCCGGTTCTTATGGCTCGACGGGTTGAACAATCTAACTTATCGTGGGAACATATAAAGTTTCCGCCGGGGCGCAGGTTTTGGCAGACAAGAGGGCAGTAAATTTGAAAGCAGAGACTCCAGCAAAAACCAAGCTTTTGAAAAAGATGGGCAAGGCTATCGCCGATTTCTCGATGATCGAGGACGGCGACAAGGTCATGGTCTGCCTTTCGGGCGGCAAGGACAGCTACACGTTGCTCGATCTTCTGCTCGATGTACGACGACGTGCGCCGGTGAATTTCGACATTCTGGCCGTGAATCTAGACCAAAAGCAGCCGGATTTTCCTGAACACGTTCTTCCTGAGTATCTAAACGACCTCGGCGTTGACTACCGCATCGTCGAAGAAGATACCTATTCGATCGTTACCGCTCACATCCCGGAAGGGAAAACCTACTGTTCGCTTTGCTCGCGGCTCCGACGCGGAATTCTCTATACGACGGCCGTCGAGGAGAAATGCACGAAGATCGCCCTCGGCCACCACGCCGACGACATCATCGCGACCTTCCTGATGAATCTTTTCTACGTCGGACAGTTAAAGGCGATGCCGCCGATTCTGCGTTCTGACGACGGGCGAAATACGATCATACGACCGCTTGCATACGTCCACGAAAAGGAGATCGTTGAGTACGCCGAGGAGCAAAAATTCCCGATCATCCCGTGCAATCTTTGCGGCTCGCAGCCGAATATGAAGCGTGCACGCGTAAAACGCCTCGTGAGCGAGCTTGCAAAGGAGACGCCGTTCATTCGCTCGACGATGATGACCGCGTTGTCGCAGGTAACGGCCTCGCACCTGCTCGACCCCGAGCTATACGACTTTCAGAATTTCGAACCTGCCATAAAGGCGATCCCGCCCGGCCACGGTTCCGTCGAACGGGAACTCGACGATATATTCGACCACGCAGAATCGACCTACAAGCCCGACCTAATGGGCGTTGCCGGCCTTCAGTGATCTCGCTTTATCGAGCGTGACGTCGTGATGCGTAAAGACTGAGGCGTCGATCCGCACGTTCTGCTTGATGTCCTTGACGGTTACGACGATCTTGCCCATCGCGAGTGAATTTGTCGTGATAACGAACGGCACCATCACGCCGTCGATCTTTCTATAATCGGAATATTCTTCCGTGAACGGCAGCCGCTGCTTGCTTGTGCTCGAGACGCTCATTGCGTTCTGCTTTACGGGCAGAAAGGTTTCTGTCGAAAAATACACTGTATATTCAGTACCATTCTTCGGCGTAAACTTGACCGCGTAAGTATCTTTGCCGTCAACCTTTACGACCGATCCAATATCGATCGACGAGAAATTCTTATCCCAATTAAGCATCCCGTAGAAATCGGCCGCAAGCCGCGAATTGTCGAGCTTTAAGCCGGCCCAATCCTCGGCCGGAGCAAAGGTCGATGCCTCGCCGCCGTTCGTTCCGTCGAAGAATTCGTACGCCTTGCCGAGCGTCTTGCCGAGCGCGGACAGCGTTGTTGCGGTTGCCGACAAATTCGGCGCTTCGGTGTAGCTGCGTGTTGTTCCTGTTACGCCCTGATTTACAAAATCAACGTCGCAATCAATCACGCGGGACTTGAGACCGCGCAGGTTCTCTTCCCCGCCGAGAGCTGCGATGACCTTTTTGTGAAGTTCCTCGGCCGTGATCGCGGGCTTTTCGGTGGGTGCCGCGGGAAGAAGCTCAACCGTACCTTGCGGCTGAACAAGAGAGATCGCCGTTACTTTGCCGGATGCATCGACCTTTGCGCTGATCGAAAAACTATCGGGCAGCGGCGAAAGCGAAAAGCTGTTGTCCGGCTTTGCGATAAGAGGATACGGCTGCTGCCCCGGCACGTTCAGCGTTACCTTGTCGCCGTCCTTTCGGATCTCGGTACGAAGCGTGCCCGTTGCCGTCGCCCAAGTTCCGACTAGGGCGTCGGCGCTCACTTTCGGAAAAGCTTGCGCGGGTTCTCTTCCCGGTTCGGCAGGCTTTTGCGCGACCGCCTCCGGCAAAAGGTCAGACCAGATAATATTTTTTGCTTCGTCGGTGAGTGGCGAACCCGAAACATTTGTTAGCAGGACAAAGCCAAGTTTCTTCTCCGGAATCACGGCGACCATTGCATTGAATCCGTCGATATTGCCGCCATGCTGCACCACCTTCAGCCCGTGCCAATCTTCAATGAACCAGCCGAGGCCGTACGACATCTTTCCCGCGATCTTCATCTGCGGTTTCGTCCATTCTTCAAAGCCCTTTTCGGACACGATGCGCTTGCCTTTGACCTCGCCGCCGCCTGCAACGAACTCGAGCCATCTTGCCATGTCATTTACGCTCGAATTGATCGCTCCTGCCGGCGCCGGTCCACCGATGTCGCGGAACGGAAGCCGTTTTGTAGCTTTCGTATCGAAGTTATATTCATAACCGAACGAATAGTCCTTTGCCTTCGTCATCGCGGGGATCGTCGTCGTGCTGTTCGTCATACCTAACGGCTTGAAGATCTCGGACGCGATCACCTTGTTCCAAGTGCTTTTCTCGACCGTTGCGGCGATCTCACCCGCGGCGGCGTACATAATGTTCTGGTATTGAAACTTCTCGTGCAGCTTCGCCGTCGGAACTGCTTCGCCCGCGACCTCGATCAATTCCTTTCGCGTTAGCTGCCCGGTGAGCATTGCGAGGTCGGTGCGTGTCAAGCCCGATGAATGATCGAGCAGGTCGCGAACAACGATCTTCTTGTCCGTCTCGGGATCGTTGATCTTAAAATAAGGAAGATATTTCTTTGGCGAATCGTCGAGCGAGAGCTTGCCCTGATCTTGGGCGATCAATACCGAAAGTGCCGTGAATGCCTTCGTCGCCGAGCCGATCGCGAACTGCGTATCGGCCGTAACTGGAATCTTCTTCTCGAAGTCCTTATAGCCGAGGCCTTTTGCGTAGATTACCTTGCCGTCCTTTACGATCGCGAGGGCCGCACCGGGAATGCCCAATGCTTCACGCCGTTCGTTAATGGCCTTCTCGATCTTGGCAAGAGCGGCGTCGTAATTCGCCGAAGCCGACTGCTGCGCACCTGCGGTCTGTGCTGCCAACGACATCGGCGGCGCGCCCAGAACAAGCGAAAGAACAACGACGAGAGATAATAAGAAAGTTTTCTTCAACATAAAGATTATTAGGATGATACCGAGACCTGACGTTTGACAGTGACCTTTACGTATCTTTAGCGACGAAAGTTCGGACCGCATTTGATGTGTTCTAGGATATCACGGGACAGAACTGCGGCCTTCTAGGCGCGTGCCCGCGAAAAGTATTAGTATCTAGCTTCGGAAAGAGCTTCATAACGAATGAGAAAAAAGGAATTGCCAAATGGTTTTGCAGAGTTCGCTGAGCGACTGCCGTCGGAGGTCGAGCCCGTCGAGGGACATCTGTCGCCGCGGGAGATACGTTTTCTGGCTCTGGTCGCGGCGGTGCCGAGGGCAGATGGAGAGATCCTTGAGATCGGTTCGTTCAAGGGACGTTCGACCGTCGTTCTCGCAAAGTCGGCGGCCTTGATCGGTGATGAAAAGGTCTATGCCGTCGATCCGATGACGGCGCCGTCCGAGACCGACCCTGACCTTCGCGGTGCCGCCGATTCTCTGACAGACTTTCGGCGCAACATCGAATCGATGGGCGTCGCCGACCGAGTCGAGCTGAATCAGATGTTCTCCTACGAACTCGCAAAAACGTGGGACAAACCGTTGCGGCTCTTGTGGATCGACGGCGACCACACATACAAGGGCACGCGGCTCGATCTCGAAGGTTTCGCACGGCATTTGTCTGATAAAGGCATCGTTGCGATGCACGACGTACTGCACGAATTCGATGGCGGACTTCGGGTGATGATGGAGCACGTTCTGCTTTCGCCGAACTTTGGAGCGTGCGGCTTTGTCGGTTCCATCGGCTGGGCGCAATACCTTGCGGACGAGAATGAGGCCGCCCGATACCGCGACGAGAAACTTCGGCTCTACAAGAAACTTGCCCGCATGATCCCGTTCGTCACCTTGCGAAGCGAACCGTTGGGCGGTTGGGAAAAGAAGCGATACAAGTTCGCGCGTGCCTTGGTGCCCCACGCGGAGATACGTCCGCAAGATTGGCTCGACCGGATCATTTAGAGACCGTACGCTGTATCTTCGTCCGATCGCCTTGCGGCGGAAACGCCGAGGGCCATTATCAAAAAGAAGACCATCGCAACCTCGGCGTCGCCAAGGTTCCAATGCACGAGTCCGCTTGTCGTAAATCCGCAGAGCGCGCCCGAAGCTCCTAAAAGAAGTCCGAACCGACGCCTGTCTCCTTTCCGCGCGCCTTTTAGTCCGCTCCAAAATCGCCTTGCGAAAAAAAACAAGATCGCGAGCCAAAGTATCAGTGTCGGAATACCGCGTTCGACCGCAAGCTGCACGGGCGTTGAGTGGAAATGCCCCAACGGCTGCCAGCCTTTGTCGAACATTCCCCATTCCTGCCAATGCTTTTGCACGGAATTCATCCCGACTCCGACGAGCAGATGTCGCGGTGATTCTGTCAGAATTCGATAGCCGTCGCGCCACATCATTTCGCGGTATTTGGTCGAATCATCCTTCGAATCAAAGAAGCCGACATCGCGCGATTCGTGCAGGAACAATAGCCCGCCGAAGATCACCGGCACCGCGATCACAAGCCCCGCGAGGATCAGCTTTTTCTTTGCCGACAACAGGACGATCACGAGCGCCGCGACCATAAAACCGAGCTGCGATGCACGCGTTACGGTAAAGAGCAATGCGAGGCAGGCGAGGCCGAGTGCCGCGGCGAGGAACGTCGTTGAAGAGAAGAAATTGCCGATCCGCGAAAGGTGCGAATCTCGCCGCGTTTCTGTTTCCCTGCGGGGGCCGAGATTCGCAACGATCAGGCCGAATATGAGCGCGGCGACAAGCTGCAGCATCTCGGCGTACGTCACGTAATGATTGTAGAAACCTTGCGAACGCCAATTATCGCTCTTCTCCCAAGACGCGAATCCAAGCTGTTGTTCGGGCGACGTTCCAGGCAAAAGATCCGCGCTTCTGACAGTAACGACGTACTCAAAATCCGGTCGGTAAAAGAGGACGCGGACGCTTTCCTTTTCCTGCAGGACGGCAAGCAGATCCTGCGGTGAATGAAGCTTCTTGCCGTCGGCGCGCAAGAGCGTGTCGCCGTCGTAGAGCAGAGCTTTGGCGAGCGGCCCGTCAGGTGCGATGCCTTGCACTTCGACGCCGCGGCCGAGGAACCTTTCGACAGGCGTCCAGACGAGATTCACCGTGCAGGATACGACCATCAGGATGGCGAGGAAGTACGCGGCCTTGATGTTTCGCAGATTCCAGACCGCAAAGTAAAAGACAAGGAAGAGCGCAACTCCACGCAGTTGGTCGAGCGAGACAAGAGGTTCGTAAGAGAACACGCCGCTCAATACCGACCAGCCGAAATACGCTATGAACGCGATGTCGAGAACCCGTATCCGCGGCTTTTCTTTAGTTACTAAGAACCGTGCGAATGTCGCAAGCGTGCCGCAGCCCCAGGCTATCTGCGTCGCGGCGATCGAATGCGGTGCCGCAGCGACCATGACCGCAAGGAACGCGAACGCGATCCGCCCGAGCATTCGTGCATTTCGACTGCTGTCGTCGAGTCCCGCGAGGCGGTCGAATTTGGCTATAAAAGACGGCATCGGCAACGTGCGGGTTTCGGTCGGAATCTAGAGAACCTTTGTGGACTTTATGACGACGGAATTGACCATATCGGCCGGCAGAGTTACCTGCGGCGCATCGTCAGCGTCGAAAGTAACTTTAAACTCATCGGCTTTGCGCTTCTGCAGCAAGCTGGCCGGTCCGTATAGCGTTACGCGTACGCTCTTGCCGCGGCTCGTCGGGATCGTGAATTGTCTCTCGATGCGTTGCTCGCCGATTCGAACTGTTACCGAAACGTCGCCGCGTTGAACGGTCGCCTTCGAATCGGTAACGGCGAGCGGCTGCGTCAAGGTAAAATCGCCGGTTCGCCCCTTAAGATCGACCTTCTCCGTGGAGATCGATGTCAATTGATCCAAAACGCTTTCGGGCCCGCGAACGGTGATGCGTGACGGCGTTGCGGTTCGCGAATATACTTCGAGGTTCGATGCAAGATCGCCGGTAGTTTCGATCTTAACGGGAACATCTTTTTCCTCGACGCGTTCGAGCTTTACCTGCACGCGATTCGGCCAAATATCATCGATCTTCACACCGGGCGGCAGCGGGACGAAAACATTCGTCGGCGTGAGCGTTACCGTCCTTTCGCCCGGCGCCAGCCCGCGAAGATCGACCGACGCCGACAGCGAATCGATCTGGTTGATCTTGCGTGCGTCGCCGCTAAGCACAAGATCGATCGTGCTTACTTCGGAATCAGTGACAGTGTTGTCGGACGACTGCATCGAGAGCCTCACGTTGCTGAATCTCGCCGTCGTCGGTTTACTCAATCCGGTTACGGCGAACCAGAGTGCAAGCGTGATACCGAGGGCAAGCAGTTTCAAGTGCCAATCCTCAAGAAACACTTTCCGCAAGAGGTCCTTTGCAAAAGCAAGCAAATGGTTCTTTTGTCCTGTCGTATCGCTTTGCATCTTTATCCGAGGCTCGCGTCACCTTCAGTTTCGGCAACTTTTACGCCCTCGCGGCGAGGTTCGACGACCGGAATATCCATCGCCTCGAGAAGGAGCTTTTTCATCTGTTTCGGATCTAGATTGCGAAGGATCTTGCCCGATTCGACATAAGTGATAAGACCTGTCTCTTCCGAGACGACAAGCGAGATCGCGTCCGAACCTTCCGTTATGCCGATCGCCGCTCGGTGCCGCGTACCGAGTTCACGCGAGATCTCCGGATTCTTTGTCAGCGGCAGAAAAACAGCTGCCGCGGCTATTCGCTCGTGCTGAATAACGACGGCGCCGTCATGCAGCGGAGTTGAAGGGTTGAATATCGTGACGAGCAGATCGTAGCTGACCCGTGCGTCAAGCTGCAGTCCCGCATCGATAAAGTTCCGCAGTCCGACGTTGCGTTCGATGACGATCAGAGCGCCCGTCTTCTCGCTTGCGAGCGTCGTCAGAGCAAGGATGATCTCGTCGTAAACGCTGCCGCCGAATTGACCGCGCTGCTTCTTGAGCGGCAGCCGGAGTCGGCTCGCAAAATACATCAACGCCTGACGAATCTCGGATTGGAAAAGTACGATGATCGCAAAGCCAATGTAAACGACCGCATAGCGTAGGACGAACTCAAGCGTGAAAAGTTCCTGATCGACCGCGACCCAATAGAGTATCGCTAGAAACACTAGGCCAATCACCGTCGGTACGGCACGCGTCCCGCGAAGGAGCTTGATGACGACATAGACAATGACAAAAACTAGCGCAATATCAACAAGATTGCGCAGAGTTGCTACTGTCAAAATATCGCGAAACTCCATTGAAAGACGCCTAAAACTGCCGCCACACCGACCAGTAAAATGCCCTTAGAATATCACAGTTATCCCGAAGCCCGCCCGTCAGTACCCCGCCTTGTCAGTAGCCCGCCGTGTCGGTAGCCCGCACGTTCGTCAGGCTCAAGGCCGTGTCAGTAGCCCGCACGTTAGTAAGGGCTCAGCGTCAGAACCGCGAACGAGAGCGACCAGATCCCGCGTCCTCTTTCTCCGCGGCTCCGCGACTCTGCGGGATCCGTTCTTAAAT
>Ga0138256_10000498_pt1 | contig 43056 bp, 39 predicted proteins | sample KNB2016incub_MG_FD_105486 | JGI IMG/M metagenome (GOLD analysis project Ga0138256, IMG submission 105486) | Active sludge microbial communities from wastewater in Klosterneuburg, Austria - KNB2014incub_MG | ecosystem: Engineered > WWTP > Activated sludge > Unclassified | place: Austria... | reverse complement strand
TGTCGTTGCGAGGAGGCTCTTGCTCGCCTGCCCCGATGTTTTTCGGGGTCCCGACGAAGCAATCTCCCGGCGTTGGGGGACTGCTTCGGCAAAACCAAGAGCGCCTCGCAGCGACATGTTCCCAGGCTGAGTAGTTACAAAAATTCGCGCAATTCGCTCACTCGCGGCATTCGCGTTGAAGAATTATTCTACTTTGCGATAGACCTATTTATTTTCTTCGCGCGCTTAGCGGTTCAAAATGCGAGTGGTACAATAACAACATTCTCACTCGAGGAGACAAACATGGCAATAAAAAAATCCAAATCTACAAGCAAGAAAGCAACACCGGTTAAACGCGCGGCAAACAAACCCAAAAAACTTTCAGGCGAAGTATTCTATCCTTCCAAACAAGTGATCGCCGAAGCGCGGCTGAAAGATTGGGACAAGCTCAACCGCTCCGCCAAAAAAGACTTCCGCGCCTTTTGGGAAGCCGAAGCGAAAGAACTCGAATGGTACGGCAAATGGAAAAAAGTATTGGACGATTCCAAAAAACCGTTCTTCAAATGGTTCACGGGGGCAAAGGTCAACATCGTCCATAATTGTATTGACCGCCACCTCAAAACATATCGCAAAAATAAACTTGCCCTCATCTGGGAAAGCGAAGACGGCAAAGAGCATCGCACGTATTCGTATTACGCCATGAACCGCGAAGTGACGCGCATGGCAAACATCATCAAAGCCATGGGCGTCAAAAGAGGCGACCTCGTCACCATCTACATGGGACGCGTGCCCGAGATCGTTTTTGCCATGCTGGCGTGCGCGAAGATCGGCGCGATCCATTCGGTGGTGTTCGGCGGCTTCTCGGTTGATTCGCTCGCGGGACGCATCGAAGACAGCCAGTCGAAACTGGTCATCACTTGCGACGGCTCGTTCCAAAACGGGAAGATCGTCCAACTCAAACAGATCGTGGACGACTCGCTCAAACGCTGTCCATCCGTTGAAAATGTGATCGTGATCAAGCGCGTGGGCAACGAAATCAATATCGAAACCGGGCGCGACCACTGGTATCACGAATTGCTCGAACAGCCCATCGCCGAGGGCAAATGCGAAACCGAGGTCATGGATGCGGAAGACACGCTCTACATCCTTTACACCAGCGGCTCCACTGGCAAACCCAAAGCCATTGTCCACACGCACGGCGGATATATGGTCGGCACATATTCAACTTTGAAATATGTTTTCGATGTGCGCGACGACGACCGCTGGTGGTGCACTGCAGATCCCGGCTGGGTGACGGGACATTCCTACCTCGTCTACGGGCCCATGCTCAACGGCGCGACCTCCTTCCTCTTTGAAGGCGGACCCGCGTACCCCGAACCAAATCGCTGGTGGCAGTGCATCGAACGCTATGGCATCACGCTCTTTTACACCGCCCCCACCGCCATCCGCGGACTCATGCGATTCGGCGAATCGTGGCCCGACAAGCACGATCTTTCCTCCTTACGTCTGCTCGGCACGGTGGGAGAACCGATCAACCCCGAAGCGTGGAAGTGGTATTACCGCGTCATCGGCAAAAGCAAACTGCCCATCATAGACACGTGGTGGCAGACCGAGACCGGCGCATTCATGATCACGCCGACGCCGGTCGTGCCGCTCAAGCCCGGTTCAGGCACGCGTCCGTTCTTTGGGCAGGAAGCGGAGATCGTGGATGAACAAGGCAAGCCCGTCGCGGACGACACGGAAGGCTACCTCGTGTTGAAAAATCCGTGGCCCGCCATGCTGCGAACAATTTACAAAGACGACGAACGTTACGTCAAGCAATATTGGAGCAAACATCCCGGCAAATACACCACCGGCGATTCCGCCAAACGCGACCGCGACGGCTACTACTGGATCATCGGCCGCGTGGACGATGTGCTCAAAGTTTCAGGTCACAGACTCGGCACGGCCGAGGTTGAATCGGCTTTGGTCAGCCATCCCGCGGTGGCAGAGGCGGCGGCGATTGGACTCCCGCACGATATCAAAGGTCAGGGCATCCATACGTTTGTTATGCTCCGCGCCGGCAAAGTTGCATCGCCCGAACTCGCTGAAGAATTACGCCAGCACGTTGCCACCCACATGGGACCCATCGCCCGCCCCGAGGAAGTGAAGTTTGTGGATAAACTCCCCAAGACGCGTTCCGGCAAGATCATGCGCCGCGTGTTGAAAGCGAGGGCGCAGGGGCTGCCGGAGGGAGATATTTCCACTTTAGAGGAATAGAAGAGTAGGGAATTGGGGAATTGGGGAATTGGAGAATTAGAGATTGGAGACTGGAGATTGAACAGGCTGAGACGACTCTTCTCAGCCTGTTTTTGTTTGGTGTGATGTAAACTGGAAATGCAAGTCGCAATACATGCGAACGACTCGGCGATGTCGTTGCGAGGAGGGCTCTTGCTCTTCCCGACGAAGCAATCTCTTGTTTTTAGGGATGCTTCCGGTGAAAAGGAGATTGCTTCGCCGCCAAAACCAAGTGTCTCGACAAGCTCGACAACCAAGCGGCGGCTCGCAACGACAAAATTTGGCGCGATGCATGGTAGCAAATACTTTATAACAAAACTGGCAAACCACACCGAACTGCCTCACAGTATAATTTCCCGCATGACAGACAAAACCTATGAAAACGAAGTCCTACAATGGCGCGCGGAAAAATACGCCGCGCTGACCGGCGAAAATGGCTGGGTGGCGCTAGCTGGCTTGCACGAACTCAAGCCGGGCAGGAACCTGGTCGGTTCGACATCGATGAGTGAAGTAGTCCTTCCCGAACATGCCCCAACCTATCTCGGCGTGGTGGAAGTTTCAAGCAAAGCCATCCGCTTTCAACCCGCCAACGGAATCCATGTGAGGGTCAACGGGCGCGCGGCGCAAAAGGCGATCCTCAAGCCCGCGCAAGACCCGAAGCCGAGTTTCATCACCTGGAACAAACTCCGCATGGTGGTGCATCAACATGGGGATAAATTCTCGATGCGCATCTGGGATAATGGACGCGAGGAGCGCTTCAAACTTCCGCCGCTGAAATGGTTTCCCATCGAAAAAAAATTCCGCTTTAACGCCGCGTATACTCAGTACCCCAAGCCGAAAGCCTCCCCACAGGATAATTCATTGGGCGACGTGGTCGACGATCAATTGCACGGGTTCGTGTCGTTCCACTTCGAAGGGAAGACCTACAAACTCGATGTGACCGAAACCAGCACAAAGAAGTTATTCGTCAAGTTTCGAGATGGCACAAGCAGTAAAGAAACCTATCCGCCCAGCCGTTATCTGTACACCGACGCGCCGCATCAGGGCAAAGTGATCCTGGATTTTAATTATTCGTACAGCCCGCCGTGCGCGTTCACGCCGTATGCAACCTGCGTGTTCGCCTCCGCGCAAAACACGCTTCCCTTCCGCGTGGAAGCGGGGGAGATTTACAGAGGGTAAACATGATGAACCCCAAACTTAAGGATTCAGCCACGGGTTTCACAGATTCTCGCGGATTTTGAATTTTAAACTTTCGCTGATCAAAATAAAAAGCCAACCCATCCAAGTGTGTTGGCTTTTTTCGTGTCAATTCGTGAAACTTGTACTGAGCCTGTCAAAGTATCCGTGGCGAAAGGTCAGTAGGATTAAATTCGGTGTGAGTTATGTTTGACCTACCCCAATATAAATTTCGTAAAAAAGTCCGGGACGAAAAATCCGCCGATCCCAAACCCCCACTTCAGAATGCAACACGCGAGGAAGATGACGACTCCCAGCCCGATCATGAAATAGTCGCGGGGGGCGTAATGTAATTCTTTGAGCCATGTGCGGGGAGCCGTGTCGAAGGCGCGCAGGTCCATGGCGTCGATCACCTCCTCGCCGGTCACCGTCGACTGCATGGTGACGGGGATGATCAACGGGGCAAGTTTGCGGATTTTTTCGACGAACCCTCCCTTGAGTTTCTCCACTTCATAACCGCGCGCGCGCTGGGCATCCACCGTAATGGTGAGGTCGCGTGAAAAGGTGGGCAGGAAGCGGAGCGCCAAATCCATGGTAAAGGATACTTTATCCGATGCGCCCATGCGCTTGAAGGCAGTTCCATAGATATTCGGGTCGAGGGTATAGGGGATTGCAATGGCAGGCAGAGCCATGGCAAGGATTCGAAGCACCTGCGTCATGGCAAACCACAATTTCGAAATGGTGATCGTGATCCCCCAGACAGTGCCCGGAATTAACGCCTGATAGATGATCGGCGAGTTCGGGTCAAGTGCCGCGGAAGGACCGCCGCGCCCTGAAAGCAAACCATTCAATCCAATAATAAAGAATACCAGAATGAAGACGAAGAAAAGGGTCCGCCGCATTTCCTTCCACTCGATCCGAGCCAATACAAACTGGGTCAGCGAGAACAGAAAGAGCGGAATCATGAAGCGGTAATCCCATATTTCCGGTATTGTCAATGCAAAGATCGTGCACAGCAGGACGATAAACCTGGTGCGCGGATCCAAGCGTTGGATAAATGTATCGCGCGGGCGGTACTTCCACGTAACGAGCATACTTCTATCTGCCTCTGCGAGCGGCCATACCGGCAAACGCGATCATCAGGATCGGCAACAGGATGGCGACGTTTACCGTGTTGCTGATGAGCGTGGGAACAAAGTAACCGGTTATGGCAGTGGCCATATCGATTCCGCTGGTGAACATTTCGGTCAGCGAAGCAAATAACATGCCGACGATAATGCCCAACACGCCCCAACCGACCGCCTTGATGATCTGATTCTGCGCCTTGAAATCGGTGATGGAAGCCATGATCAAGCCCGGCACCATTCCCATCAAGCCATTTCCGAGGCTCCAATTCCAGTAAAAGCCATAGCCCGAAGCCTGGTCGCCGATCGTATTGCCAATGAAGCCAGCCAGCAAACCAACAATAGGACCGTATGCCACGCCGAAAAAGATCAGCACGGCAACCGCCGGTCGAAATGAGATATTTCCAGCGGCGGGAATTGCGAGGAAATTCGTAAACCACGACAACGCGCCATAGAGCGCCGCGCCAATGGCGCCGTACACCACTTGTCGGGTTCCGAACTCCCAGGTTGAATTGTTGTTCATTTCTTTCTCTCCTTTTGATTAATTTGGATAACGGACTGACCCGCTCGTATTAACCCTGTAAACGGATATTCGTTGCAGGGTTAATGCCTCAAGCATAAGCGGCGAGCGCCTCGGCGGTGAGAAATCGCTTGGTTTTGGAAAGCAGGCTCAAGTTCATGCGCAGAAGCGAGGTGGGTCTCACGCGATACTTCGTCAACAGATCAAAATCCTTCAACACCACTTCGGGTTTTCCATCGGCAACGATATGTTTATCGCCGAACAACAGCACGCGGTTGGCATACGTCACGGCAAGATCGACATCATGCGTGATGAACAGCGTCGCCGCGAAATTTTCGGCAACCAGCGATTTCCTGCCACCCGCCGGCTTGCACATCGCATCCATGAAATGCGTGTAATTCGAATAGTCCTGCCCGGCGGTGGGCTCATCCATGATCATGATCTTCGATTGCATCGCCAGCACCGCCGCGATCGTCGTGCGTTTTTGCTGACCGAACGAAAGCCCGAGCGGGGGATATTCCTCAAGCCCCTTCAAGTTCACCGTGGCAAGGCTTTCAGAAACCAATCGCGGAATCGAGAGGCTGTCCATCTCGAGATTCTTCGGTCCAAACTCCAACTCCTCCCGCACCGTCGGCGCGAACAACATATGCGTGGGGCTTTGAAAAACGAACCCAAGCAAATGGGCGATCTGCGCGACACTCATGCTCTTCGTATCTTTGCCTTCCACAAGCACGCGCCCGCTGGTGGGCTTGAGCAACCCGATGGCATGTTTCACCAGCGTCGATTTTCCCGCGCCGTTGGGACCCAGCGCCGCGATCAAATCGCCGCGATTGATCTGGAGGTTGACATTTTGCAGGATGAGAGGAGTCTCGTCGCTATAACGGAAGTCCACATTCTCGAACGCGACCAGCGCCTCGCCTCGCGCCTCCTGTGCGGCTGGTTCCACCCTAGGCGGCATTTCCCCCGCCTGACGGACCCGCTTCACCACCCATTCCGCCGGGAGTTTCACCTCGCGGTGATTGATCGCCGTTGGCAGGCTTTCGATTGACCCGAGATACTTCACCTGCCCCGCTTCCATATACAACAACCGGTCAGGCTTGGCAAAAATAGCATCCTCCACGCGGTGCTCGATCAACACGACCGTCTTTCCCTCGTCTGCCAGGCTTCGGAAAACTTCGAGGGCTTCGTGAGCAGACGCGGGGTCGAGAGAGGCGAGCGGCTCATCCAGCAATAAAATGGACGGGTTCATGGACAACAATCCTGCCAGCGCAACCTTCTGTTTTTCTCCGCCGGAGAGGTTAAATGTTTCGCGCTCCAGCAGGTGTTCGATCCTCAGCCGCTTCATCGCCGCGTCCACGCGAGAGAGGATTTCCTCGCGCGGCAACCCTAGATTCTCGGGACCAAAGGCAACCTCGTTATATACATTGCTGGCAACGATCTGGCGCTCGGGGTCTTGCAATAACGTGCCCACCGTCTGCGCCACATCGGCAATCTTCATCTCGGAAACATCCCTGCCATGCAAAAGGAGTTTGCCGGCGCGCTCTCCCTTATAAGATCGCGGAATCAAGCCGTTGATGCAACGCGCCAGCGTGGTTTTGCCGCATCCGCTCGAGCCGGCGATTAACAACAGTTCGCCGGGCTTGAGTTCGAATGAAATATTGTCGATCGCCTTTTCCGGGCGGGTTCGATATTGAAAGGATAAGTTCTCGATCACCAGCGGAGATTGACTCATACCATCACCTAAAATGTCACAAAAATTTCGTTGCCTGGTTTTACGCCGAGGGCGCGTTCCGCGCTCCCGTTCACCACAGCAACGGTTAAGTTGCCTGTGCTATTTATCAAAGCGATCGTCTCGCCCGCCGGTCTCTCGCCGAAGGTGTTGACCATACCGTTGATCTCGGTACCCAGCAAGTTGACTCGTATGCTTTCTTTCCGTTCCAGCGCGGTATCCAAATGTTCGGCGCTGATATTCGTCGAAATATTCCCAAAATGATCGATGTGAATCACCTCGCCGCGCCAGCCATACTCCATGCGGACAGGCTTCGGCAGGTCAATTCGCACCGGGTCGTTGAACGGCGTTCCCAAGTCGCTGATCGGCGTCCCATTCGCCAGATGCGCGGCGACCGGGGAGAAAATATCCCGCCCATGGAACACAAAACTGATGACCGGCAGCCAATATCTGATCCGATTCAATTCCACGAACTGGGTCGTCCAGCCGGAATGCTCGGCGCGATCCAACAAGCCGGAGATCGTGCCATTATCGGGTCCCACATAGAACCAATCGCCGATCCGCGCCGCCATTGGACGGCGTTTTGTGCCAACACCGGGATCCACCACAACCACGTGCACCGATCCCTTGGGATAATATGGGATGGACCGCGCAAAGATATACGCGGCTTCCCGGATGTTTTGCGCCTGCACCACATGGCTTAGGTCGGAAATCTGCGCTGTCGGGCATATACCCCAGATCACGCCTTTCATCACTCCCACCGTGCCATCTTTGATCCCAAAGTCGGTCATCAGACTGATAACTGTCAACGTTCTCTCCTCGCAGGGTTTCGCCAATTATAAAACATTGCAGAGATTGAAACGCCTCGATTTTGCCCGGAACTGGGAGAAGCAAGGCAAGCGTGTAAATAGCATCTTTGCCACAGAGAACACTGAGACCATAGAGAGAAAATCTCAAAATTTCTATGCGCTCTGCCGTCTCGCAGCGCGAACGGTGCGGCTTTTACGCACGAGAACAGCCATTCCCCGCAAAATTGGCCCATCTCACGCCATGTTATACTTGTTTCATCGAAACACAAAGGAGAAACAATGTTAATCAACCCAGAATTGGCAAAAGCCATAAACGCGCAGATCGGCAATGAATTCGGCGCGAGCATGCAATACCTCAGCATCGCGGGTCATTTCCACACACAGAAATTAACCCTGTTGGCAAAATTGTTTTTCGAGCAGGCAGAAGAAGAGAAAACGCACGCGATGAAGTTCGCGCATTATGTTCTCGACACACAAGGAGACCTGCAAATTCCCGCCATCGCCGCGCCGAAGCCGAAATTCGCATCCGCTGAAGAGGCGGTGAAAGCCGCGCTCGCGTGGGAAATGGAAGTGACGGAGCAGATCAAAGCCCTGATGGACATGGCGGTCTCGCAGAACGATTATCTGGCGCAGAACTTCCTGCAATGGTTTATAGATGAACAACTGGAAGAGATCAATAAAATGGATCAACTGTTGAGCGTGATCCAGCGGGCGGGAGAAAAGAACCTGCTCATGGTGGAAGCGTATTTAGTGCATATCGAGAAAGCAGGGTAACAAAAAAGTGACAGTCACCTTTAAGGTGACTGTCACTTTTTTTCACTGCACATACTGACCGAATACAGATTCAAAATCCGCTTCCGAGGTGAAGCCCACCCATTTCATCAACAGGACACCGTTGGGGTCGAGGAAGTAGACTTCGGGTTGGTAATAAAAGCCCAATGTTTGTTGAAAGCCGAATGTGTTCGGGTCGTCGGCGTCGAGGTAGGTGAATTTGATCCTGCCGAAATATTCCGCTTCAAGCCCATGAACCATGGGCGCCATGGCGCGGCAGGTGCTTCAGGTGAAGCGAAAAAATTCGACGAACTGATATTGCCCTGAAGCCAAACTGACCGTAGACGGATCTGTCGCTTCGAGGTTCGGACCGCGCGAGGTGGCGACGGGAAGCGCGGCTTGAGTCGGCGGTTCGGTCGCGGCGGGAGGCTGGGTTGCGGGAAGTGGAGCGGATTCAACCGTCGGTGAAGGGAGCGCGCTGGGCAACTCTGTCGCAGGGGCGGACGCGGGTTGAGTCGCTTGGGGGGCGCACGAAGCAACAAGGAGGGCGAGCAGAAGTAAGGTCGGAGCGAAGCGGGTTTTCATTATCCTATCCTTTCTTGAAATCAAGATACTTTGTACCAAAAAATCCTTACGCAAAGGTTACGAATGCCATCTTTGACGAGTGTCACGTCCTACGCTATACTACGCTTAGTTCCCAGTTGGAGAATTCGATAGTAGATAGTTCATCCAACATCAAAATAATTTATGGAGGAAGCATGGCTGGTTTCAAACTCACTTACGGCACAATGTTCAATCCGCCTGAGGCGCTTCATGAGGGGTTCGATAAGGCGGTTGCAAAACTCAAACAAAATCTCGGCAAAGAATATGGAATGTTCATAGACGGCAAGGATGTTTTCTCGGACGAAAAGTTCGACGACCATTCGCCCGTCAACACCGGCTGGATGCTGGCGCGAATGCAAAAGGGCAACGCGCTCCACGCGCGCATGGCGATCGAAGCGGCGCGCAAGGCATTCCCCGGATGGAGTCATACGCCGTGGCAAAAGCGCGTGGCGTTGGTGCGCAAAGCCGCTTCGTTGATCGAGAAGCGCATCTTCGAACTCGGCGCGGCGATGGCTCTCGAAGTCGGCAAGAACCGCATGGAGTCGCTCGGCGATGTGCAAGAGACCGCCGACCTGATGTATTGGCCCGCGCAAATGATGGAGGAGAATAACGGCTTCATCAAACCGATGGGCAAAGACCCGCTCACTGGATATGATTCGACGAACGTGTCTGTGCTTCGTCCGTATGGCGTGTGGCTCATTATTTCGCCGTTCAACTTCCCCTTCGCGTTGACCGGCGGACCGACCGGCGCGGCGCTCGTCGCGGGCAACACGGTTGTCATCAAGCCCGCATCTGACACCGCATGGATCGTGCGTTTGTACGCGGAATGTCTGCGCGATGCGGGCTTCCCCCCCGGCGTGTTCAACTTTGTGACCGGTCCCGGCTCCACAGTTGGACAGGCTTTGGTAGACAGCCCCGAAGTTGACGGCGTAACATTCACCGGCTCGTTCGACGTGGGCATGAAAATGTACCGCGATTTTGCGAACCGCAATCACGTCCGCCCGATCGTGTTGGAACTCGGCGGAAAAAATCCCGCCATTGTTTCGCGCAATGCGAATCTCGAAGACGCGGCGACCGGCATCTATCGCTCGGCATTCGGTTTGCAGGGACAGAAATGCTCCGCCGCGTCACGCATCCTTGTGGAAGAACCGGTCTACGATGAACTGCTCGCCAAACTGAAATCGAAAGTGGACTCGCTGGTGATCGGCGACCCAACCGAACGCGCCACATACATCGGACCGGTGGTCAACCAAAATTCATACAACGAGTTCAAGAATTTCACCGAGGAGATCAATCAGGCGGGCGGGCGATTCCTCACCGGCGGAAACGTGAAGTCCGGCGGCATGTACGATTACGGCTACTACTGCGAGCCGACCCTCGTCACCAACCTGCCCTTCGAGCATCGCTTGTGGAAACACGAGATGTTCCTGCCCATCGCCACCATCGGCAAGGTGAAGAATCTCGACGAAGCGATGACGATTGCCAACGATGTGAATTACGGCCTCACGGCTGGTTTCTATGGCTCACAAAAAGAAAGCGCGTGGTTCTTCGATAACATTCAAGCCGGCGTCACGTACGCGAATCGTCCGCAAGGCGCGACGACCGGCGCGTGGCCCGGCTTCCAACCCTTCGGCGGCTGGAAAGGCTCCGGCGCAAGCGGCAAGAACGGCGGCGGATACTATTACACACAGTTGTACATGCACGAACAGATTCAAACATTGGTCAAGAATGCCCCAGTCAAAAAAGCAAAAGCAACTGCAAAGCGCCGCCCTGAGCGTGTCGAAGGGAAGAAAGTTGCGAAAAAGAAGATCGTCAAGAAAAAGTCGCGTAAGTAAAACCGACCTCACCTTGCTTTATTGAACCGCTAAGCCCGCTAAGGGCGCTAAGTTTTAATTCTTTCTTTGCGTTCTTGGCGCTCTTAGCGGTAAATTTTGAAGTCTATCCGCCCTCAAACCCTTACAGGGAGAGGGGAATTGTTTATGCCTTGGAATCCCGATCTATATCACAAGTTTCAATCCGAACGCGCGGCGCCGTTTTATGACCTGCTCGCGCTCGTGGATGCGCGCCCTAATCTCAAAGCAGTGGATTTGGGATGCGGTACCGGCGAGTTGACGCTTCAACTGGCTGACCGGCTTCCCAACTCCGACGTGACCGGGTTGGACTCATCGCCTGAGATGTTGAAAAAATCCGCTTCCTTCGCGCGGGGCGGGCTGGTTTTCCAAGCGGGAGATTTATCCGCCCTCCCCGGCGACTGGGACTTGATCTTCAGCAACGCCGCCCTGCAATGGAGCGGGGATCATGCAAAGTTAATTTCACAGTTGTTCGCGCGCCTCAACCCCGGCGGGCAGATCGCCATTCAAGTCCCGTCGAATCACAATCACATCTCGCATCAAATCTACCGCCAGACTGCCGCTGAGGAAAAATTCAAATCCGTTTTGCAAGGATTTCAACGCATCGCGCCGGTGTTGACCATTGACCAGTACGCGCAACTCCTCTTCGATTGCGGCGCGGAAAATATTGTTGTGTTCGAGAAAATCTACGCTCACGTGTTGGAAGACTCAGACGCCGTCGTTGAATGGATCTCCGGCACAGCGCTCGTTCCCTACTTCGAACGTCTCGGCGAACACAAAGATGAATTCGTAGACTCTATCCGAGAGAAGATGCGCGCGGCAATGCCGGGCAGTCCGGTGTTTTATCCGTTTCGCCGCATTTTATTTTCCGCGAGGAAGCCGGCATAGACATGGGCGAACCGGAGAATTACAACCGCAAGGAACTCATTCACCGTATCGGCACGTTTTTCCTCCTGATCGCGGTGGGCTTGCTGGTCTACTTCATTCTTTCCGACAGCGTCGGTGAGCCGCGCTTCGATCTGTTTTGCCTGGGCGTTCTTATTTCAGGCATCGGGTTCTTCTTCCGCTCGCAACTCAAACGCCCCTCCCCCTCCAGCGGACGATTCGGCTGGATGAAGCGATTCTTGAAAGGTAAAGAGGAATGACAAAAGTACTTTCGCTGTCTGACGCGATCGCAAAATTCGTGAACGACGGAGATACGGTTTACGCCGCCGGGTTCACTCACCTGATCCCCTTCGCCGCCGGGCACGAGATCATCCGTCAGGGAAAAAAGAATCTTACCCTCGCCCGCGCCACGCCGGACCTGATCTACGACCAAATGGTCGCGGCGGGATGCGCGAAGAAAGTCATTTTCTCGTACATGGGAAACCCCGGCGTCGGGTCGCTTCGCATCGTGCGCGCGGCAATCGAACAGGGAAAACTCGAATGGGAGGAATATTCACACTTCGGGATGATCACGCGCCTGCAAGCGGGGGCGGCTGGTTTGCCTTTCCTGCCAATGAATCAAACGGGTGCGACCAGTCTTGAAAAAGCGAATCCCAATATCAAACGAATCGCTGATCCCTACGGCGGCAAGGATGTGATCGTCGTCCCGGCGTTGAATCCCGATGTCGCCATCGTCCACGTTCAGCGCGCGGACGCGAACGGCAACGCGCATTTGTGGGGGATTATCGGCGAGCAAAAAGAAGCCGCGTTCGCCGCGAAAAAAGTTATCGTCACCGCGGAGGAAATCGTGGACGAATCGGTCATCCGTTCCGACCCGAACCGCACGATGATCTCGGAGATCGTGGTCAGCGCGGTGTGTCACGTTCCGTTTGCTTGTCATCCCAGTTACGCGCAGGGATATTACGACCGCGACAATGAGTTTTATCTCGCGTGGGATAAGGTCAGCGAATCGGCTGAATACACCAAACAATATTTGGATGACTGGGTGTACGGCGTGAAAGATCGAAACGAGTATTGGCAAAAACTCGGCGGGGATGTCCATAAACGACTGAAAGTCCCTGACTTGATGAGTGAGCCGATCAATTATGGGAAGTATTGATTTAGGTACACAAGTAGACAAGTAGACACGTAAATACGTGTGTACTTGTCTACTTGTGTACTCGTGTACTTGTGTACGCGCTTTCGACAAGAGGAGTAGCGGATCACCATGAGCGAAATAAAATATTCATCATCCGAATTAATGATCATCAACGCCGCGCGGTTATTGCGCGATGGCGATGTGGTGTTTGTCGGTGTTGGTCAACCGAATCTTGCGTGCAATCTTGCAAAGAGAACACACGCTCCAAACCTTGTGATGATCTATGAAGCGGGCGTGATCGGCGCGGAGCCAGCGCGTTTGCCGCTTTCGATTGGCGACCCAACTCTTGTGAGCGGCTCGTTATCCGTTGTGAGCATGTACGACATTTTCACCAACTATCTCCAACGCGGCAACGTGGACGTGGGCTTCATGGGCGGCGCGCAGATTGATAAATTCGGCAACATCAACGCCACCGTCATCGGCGGATATGAAAATCCCAAAGTGCGTTTGCCCGGCTCAGGCGGCTCGCAAGAGATCGCGGCGTGGGCGAACCGTTGTTACATCATGACCCCGCATCAAAAGCGCCGCTTTCCCGAAAAAGTGGAATTCATGACCTCGGCTGGATTCATCGGCGGGCGCGGCGACCGCGAGAAAGCGGGACTGCGCGGCGGCGGGATGCTCGCCGTCGTCACCGACATCGGCATCATGGAGCCGGATGTATCAGGCGAGATGATTCTCACGCAGTTGCACCCCGGCAAAACGTCGGATGAAGCGAGGGCGAACACCGGCTGGGATTTGAAAACCGCTTCGCGCGTCGGGACGACTGATCCAGTTTCCTCGACCGAACTCCGCATCTTACGCGACGACCTCGACCCAACGGGAATCTACCTCAAAGGGGCATCGTGAGACCAGCACTGTCACGAATAACGTAAGTTTTCACGCGGGTAGTACTATTGTCTCAATTTATCGGGGGGGGGGCATCACAAGGGTTAAGAAGCGTTTATGATTGTATGTTATAAGCGTCTATGCCGTCTGAACAAATCCCCATAAAAGTTCAAGGAGTAAAATGAACAGCAAGCACGTTATCGGCGTTTTCACACTCATCGCATTGACATTGTCTTCATGCATCACGCCAGCCGCCACACCGCAGGCTGAACCCACCGCAGGACCCGACCTGGCGCTCACCGTCACAGCACAGGCGAACCTTCTTCAAGCGCTGACCCAAACTGCCCTGGCGCCTACAAACACACCGGAACCCACCTTCTCGCCCGCCCCCGCCTTCACAGCGACACCTTCCAAAGTGACGATCACCGTTAGCGCAGATACGAACTGCCGCTCCGGTCCCGGCTTGGATTACGATATCGTCGGCGCGTTGACCATCGGTCAGCAGGCGGAAGTAGTAGGGAAAAGTTCAGCCGCCAACTATTGGGTGATCGATAATCCCCTCGGCGCGGGCACGTGCTGGCTGTGGGGCGAACACGCCACCATCACCGGAGACGCGGCTGGCTTGCAAGAGATTGCCGCGCCGCCAACGGTCACGCCGCTCGCCGCGCTCGCTCCCGTTATTGACCGTGTGGCAGTGCGATATGATTCGTCTTCGGGTGGTCTAGTCGTGTATATGGATGTCTACTTTTACGATGGTGAAGGCGATGCAAATTTCCTCGATCTGCAACTGGTTAGCGCCTCAATACCGGTAACGGGGAAGATCAAAGATGTTTCATTTTCCCCCTCCGCCAACCAAAGAAAAGGCGCTGTCGTTACCGGGCAATGGGCTTGCGGCACGAAACAATATGATATGGCAGTCGGAGTTGTAATTACCGATCAAGCGGGGCACACCAGCAACACGATTGGGGTCAATTTTTCGTGCAATAAGAATTAGCGGCGAAAAAAGACCTCGGAGTTCTCCAAGAACTCCGAGGTCTCTCTGATCACTGATAACTGATCACTCTGGCTTACGTTCCCTCTTCCCACGAATTCAAATAGTGTTCCTGCTCCGCGGTAAGCGTGTCAATCTTCACGCCCATGGCTTCGAGTTTGAGGCGGGCGATCTCGTTATCAATATCGGTGGGGACAGAATAAACCTTCTTCTCCAACTTGTCGGCATTCTTCGCCATATATTCAGCGGACAAAGCCTGGTTGGCGAAAGACATGTCCATGACGGAAGCAGGATGCCCTTCGGCGGAAGCGAGGTTGATGAGTCGTCCTTCACCGAGGATATTGATCTTACGTCCGTCTTTGGTTGTGTATTGTTCAACGAACGGGCGCACAAGTTCGGGCTTGCCTTTGCTCATCTTTTCGAGCGCGGGGATGTTGATCTCCACGTTGAAGTGACCGGAATTGGCAACGATCGCGCCGTCTTTCATCGCCTTGAAGTGCGCTTCGTCAATCACGTTGAGATCGCCTGTGACCGTGCAGAAGAAATCGCCAATCTTCGCCGCGTCGCCCATCGGCATCACCTGAAAACCATCCATGACCGCTTCGAGCGCCTTCATCGGATCAATTTCGGTGACGATGACCTGCGCGCCCATGCCGCGCGCGCGTGACGCGAGTCCGCGTCCACACCAGCCGTAGCCTGACACCACGAAATTTTTACCAGCCAGCAAGACGTTCGTCGCGCGGATGATGCCGTCAATGGTGGATTGACCCGTACCGTAGCGATTGTCGAAGAGATGCTTGGTCAACGCGTCGTTCACCGCAATGACGGGGAACTTCAACACGTTATCTTTTTCCATCGCCTTCAAACGGATCACGCCTGTGGTTGTCTCTTCGGTCCCGCCGATAACGCCTTTCAACATTTCCTTGCGCTCGTCGTCGGAGAGTCCTTTCGCCCAACTCGCAAGAGAAGGCTCAAGTTTTTCAAAGCGACCCATCTCGATGAAGAATAGCGATGAAACCAAATCAGCGCCATCGTCCATCGTCATGTGCGGTTTGTGTTCGAGCGCGGCGCGGATGTGTTTGAAGTACGTGACTTTATCTTCGCCCTTGATCGCAAATGTCGGAATCTCGAACTGGTTTACCAACGCCGCCGCCACATCATCCTGCGTGGACAGCGGATTCGACGCGGTGAGGACAATGTCTGCGCCACCTTCTTGCAAGGCAACCATCAGATTCGCAGTCTCGGTCGTCACGTGTAAACACGCCGACACGCGCAAACCCTTGAGCGGCTTCTCTTTCTTGAAGCGTTCACGGATCTGTCGCAGAACTGGCATTTCGCGTTCCGCCCAATCCATGCGACGCCGTCCGCCCTCGGCTTGATTAATGTCTTTGATATCGTAGTTACTCATTTGTTGCTCCTTCTAGATTCTGGATCGCGGACTTGAGTCCGCTTCGGATTGCGGACTTGAGTCCGCTTCGGATTGCGGACTTGAGTCCGCTATTTGGCTGGCTGGCGGACTGAAGTCCGCGCTCCGTTTTTTACAACAAACTATCCAACTTCCCCTCATCTTCAAAATGTTTTCTAAACCGTTCAACAAATTCTTTCCGCGAATATGAATGACTCTGTGTGCCTTTTTGTTCCAAACAATACACCGCCGCGAGCGAGCCGATCTCGCCGCACAACTTCCAATCCAAGCCGCGCGAGTAGCCCGCGAGGAATCCGCCGCGGAAGGCATCGCCGACCCCCGTCGGGTCTACGATCTCTTTCTCAGGGACAGTTGGGATGTGCACCGACTCGCCGCCCATGTACAAGTCCGCGCCATGTTTGCCGCGCGTGACAACCAGCACCTTCACATGCCCAAGGATTTGATCCAAGCTCCAGCCTGTTTTCTTCGAGATCAATCCAAACTCGTAATCGTTGCAAAACAGGAATTGCGCGCCTTCCATATCGCGCGCCAACTCGTCGCCTTCGAGACGAAGCACTTGTTGACTCGGGTCATACAGATACGGGATTCCCAACTCGCGGCATTCGGCGGGAAACTTCATCATCGCGTCCGGCGCGGACGGGGAGACGATCACCAAATCTGGTTTTTTATCCAACTCTTTCAGCGACTGCGTGGAGGAGCGCGCCATCGCCCCGGGATAGAACGAGGCAATTTGCGCGGAGGTTTGATCCGTGGTCGCGAAGAAAGAGGCGGTGAATTCGCCGGGGACGACTTTCATCAACGAAGTGTCCACGCCTTTTAATTCAAGCCATTGACGATACTCGCCAAAATCCTCGCCGACGGTCGCCATCACGCGCGGCTTCGTTCCAAGCAACGCCATCGAGTAGGCGATATTCGGCGCGATTCCCCCGCGCTGTTTCGACATGGATTCAACAAGAAACGAAAGGCTGATCGAAGCCAGTCGTTCGGGAAGAATTTGTTCCTTGAAAAGACCGGGGAAGGTCATCAAGTAATCGTAGGCAACCGAGCCGGTGAGAAGAATGTCCATTACGTTCCTCGCGCTAGGCACAGCGCATGTGTTCAAGAGATATTCGCGTCAAAAGGCGTGACGCGGGTTGCGTCACGCCTTTGTCAACGGGCGAAAGTTTATCACGTGAGGCAGGGATTGTCTAGAAAACAGGATTACAAATTTATGGTATTCACAGAGTGGAAAATCTCTTAACGCGCATTACGCAAATGGGCGAATGGCACGAATAAAGCCTACAGAATTTGCGAAATTCGTCTCTTCGCGGAATTCGCGTTCCAAGGTTTTTGTTTTATCGAATGATAATGAGAAAGCCATAATTAAAAATTTCCCGATTCAATATCCGCCTCCAAATCGGCTTTGCAACGCCTGATAACTTTGGAACGCGAGGAGTCCGAATAGGAGCGCGGTGTATACGCTGCGAAATAACACGAAGCCCGCCAACGCCATGAGTCCGCCGACGATCACAGACAGCCACAGCGACTTGCGAACTCCGCCCACCGGATCATACAGAAGCAGAATATTTCGCGCAACGTGACCGCCATCCAGTGGAAAGACGGGCAATAGATTTATCAAACCCCAAAACACATTGACCCACAACATCATCGTAAGAAAACTACTGCCTGCTAATCCTCCAAATGGCAGAGTGGCTGATGTCGGCAGTGGAATGAGTCCAAACAAGAAGCTGATAGCCACAGACCCACCGAGAAGTTGAACTCCCGCGATAACCAGCCCGGCAAGTACGAAACCGGCGCCAGGTCCGGCAAGCGAAATCAATATTTGCTGAACAGGACCGATTGCAACGGTCGCATACCCACTCCCCCATGGCGTCGCTTCAGGGATGGTCAAACCCCCAGAAAAGTGGAGCAAAATTTGCGAGCGCAAACCATACCAGCGAAACGCCAGAGCGTGACCCAATTCATGCACGAGGATGGATACAAAAACCACAAAAACCCAAATCACGATCTGAAGCGCTCCGCCGCTTGAACCCAACAGGAGCGCAATGAGCCAAAACAATGGCTGCACGCGCACAGGGATGCCCGCAACAGAAAAGCGGAGATCAAAACGACTTGTCGGGGTCGGCTGAAAGAAGGACATTATTTTCCCAATACCACTTTCTTCAAACTCCCCTCAAACGGCGGATACGCGATTCCATTTTCAGTGACAATCGCAGTCACCAAACGATTCGGCGTCACATCGAAGGCGATGTTGCGCGCTTTGGCGTTCTTCGGCGTGACGCGCTCGCCGTTGAACTCCAAGCCGAGCACTTCTTCAGGGTCGCGTTCCTCGATGGGAATTTGATCTCCGTGTGAAAGCGACAGGTCAATCGTTGAAGTCGGCACAACGGGATAAAACGGAACGCCATTATCATTTGCGGCGAGGGCAAGCATGTAGGTTCCGATCTTGTTTGCCACGTCGCCATTGGCGGCGGTTCTATCGGAGCCAACAAAACATTTCTGCGCTTTGCCTGCTTTGAGGAAATATCCCGCCGTGTTGTCGCTGATGATTTCGTACGGGATGCCATATTGCTCAAGTTCCCACGCGGTGAGACGCGCGCCCTGCAAACGCGGGCGAGTCTCATCCACCAACACGTGAATCTTTTTTCCCTGTTCATGCGCGGTGCGGATAACTCCCAACGCGGTGCCCCAATCCACAGCCGCGAGCGCGCCCGTGTTGCAATGATGGATGATCGTGTCGCCATCGTTGATCAGCGTCGCGCCGTGTTCCGCCATGCGCTTGTTGATCTCCACATCTTCATCGGCGATGCGTTGGGCTTCATCGAGGATGAATTGGCGAATCGAATCAACGGTTGGAGATTGGAGGCTGGAGACTTTGTTCATTACTTGATCAACAGCCCACGCGAGATTCACCGCCGTTGGGCGCGAAGCCTTCAAGGTGGAGGCGGCGGCTTGTAGATCGGCGAGCAGATCGCCCGTCGAAGTGGAAGCGGATTCGAATCCCGCGAGCGCGAGTCCGAATGCGCCGGTCGCTCCGAGGGCGGGCGCGCCGCGCACCACCATATCCGTGATCGCGCGCGCGACAGATTTGTGATCGCTATATGCCGCGACCTCGAAGCGCGCGGGCAAAATCCGCTGGTCTATCATTTTGACTTGGTTGTCTTCCCAGAATACGGTTCTCATGGGGGAGATTGTACCCGTAAACTCGTCTTGCAAAAACCTTAACATCGGGGGCAATCCGTGCAATAATACCGACGTTTGAAAAATTTAAAATTTGCAGGAGGACCAATGTTCACCAAAAAGCGCGCGTTGCTCTTTCTGACCTTCGTGGTCATATTCTCGTTGACGATTGTCTCATGCGGACCAGCGTCACAACCTACGGCGACTGAAGAACCTGCGACTCCATCAGGTTCGGAAAAAAGTATCACGATCATTATCGCCGAAGACCCGCCATCGTTCAACCCGATGGTCGCGGATACCGGCTACGACGCGCTCGTGATGGAACTCGTCCTGCTCGGCATGGCAGACATTGACCCGAACGGAAATGTCTTCCCCGAACTTGCCGCGGAATTGCCGACCGTTGACAACGGCGGCGTGACCATTGATGAAGACGCGGGGACTATGGCGGTCACGTGGACGATGCGCCAGGATATTTTGTGGCAGGATGGAAATCAAGTGACAGCCGACGATGTGTTGTTCACATGGAATGCAATTTCCGACCCCGTCAACGGCACGTGGATTCCCGGCATCGATTACATTGATTCTGTCGAACAGCTGAGTCAAAATTCGTTTGTCGTCAACTACAACTCGATCTACCCCGGCTATCTTACACAATTCGGCGGCGAGCAACTCGCCATTTGGCCCGCTCATTACTGCAACATTGAGCAGGGATTCCTTGCATGGGATTGCGGGCGCGAACCGCTGAGCGACGGTCCCTTCGTTCTGCACGATTGGGTCGCGGGCGACCATATGACTTTCCATAAAAACGAAAATTATTACGATGCGCCGAAACCCAGCCTCGATCAGGTGATCGTGCAGATCGTCCCCGATGACGCCGTGCGCAAAACGATGATGTTGAACGGCGACGCGGACATTGACATGTGGATCAACGTCAACACCGCGAAAGACCTTGAAGGTTCGGACAAGGCAAAAGTAAGTTTGAGTCCGACCGACCGTTGGGTGATGCGTCTGTATTTCAATCTCGCGGCAAAAGGGACGGTGGACCCGGTTGCGACTCCTCATCCCATTTTGTCGGATGTCAACGTGCGGAAAGCGATTCGTTCCGCCGTGGATGTTGACACCATCACCTCCGAAATTTTCTACGGGCTGACAACCCCCACATGGACGGAATTCTTCCGCCCGCCGTATCAATGCGCTGTGCCGCGCCCCGCGTTCGATCCTGATGGCGCGAAGGCAGCGCTCGAAAAAGCAGGCTGGACCGATTCGGACGGTGACGGAGTCCGCGAATGTCACGGTTGTTCCACCGGCGCGCCCGAAGGCTACAAAATGGAAATGGAATTCATCGCCTATGCCGAACTCGGCGAACCGCTCGAGCTAACTCAACAACTCATTGCAGAGATGCTCGGTGAGATCGGGATCAAGATGAACATCACCATCGTGGAGGGCAGTATCCTGTGGGATCAAGCCGAGAACGGCGGCATCGAGCAAAGCGGCAACTTCGATATTGACATTTGGGATGACGGGTACGCCGGCGTTGACCCCACCGATTACATCTGGGAGTTGTATTCGGAAGAGGCTCTCGTCCCGGGTAGCGGCTACAACGTGATGCGCTACGACAACCCCGAAGTGGACGCGTTGATTGACGAAGCGTACACGCTCGACGAAGCCTCGCGCAAAGAAACCTTCTGCAAAATCGCCGACATCCTCAACGAAGATGTGCCTATTGACTACCTCTTTACCACCCCCAACTTCGAGGCATATTCCGCGCGGCTCGTTGGCGTGCAATCCACAGTCAACGATCTGGTCACGTGGAATATCAGCGACTGGACGTTGAAATAATTTTGCCGCAGAGTCGCGGAGGCGCGGAGAATCAAAAAATAACCGCGAAGAGCGCAAAGAGAAAAATAAATCTTCGCGTCCTTGCGGTCTTCGCGGTTAAACTTTCTGACTATCTAACTACGCAACTAAGCGACTATCAGACTACATGACCACCTACATCCTCCGCCGCCTCATTCAAACCGTCGGCTTGTTGTTCCTCCTCAGCGTGATCCTCTTCACGCTGGTCAACGTCGCCCCCGGCGGACCGATCACCGCGTATGCGGGCAGGCGTCCGCGCCCGGAAAGAATCGAGCAACTCAAACGACAGTTCGGACTCGACCAGCCGCTTCCCCTCCAATACGTTTATTGGCTCGTCGGCAACGACTGGACAAAAATCGACTCCGACGGCGACGGTGTCAAAGATGAAGCAGGCTTGCGCAAAGGAATCCTGCGCGGCGATTTTGGTCTTTCCTATCGCACGCGCAAATCGGTTCTGATCGAAATTTCATCGCGCCTCCCCAACACGATCTACCTCATGTCCATCACCATGCTGGTCGCGCTCGCCATCGCCATCCCGCTCGGCATCTACTCCGCCATCAAACAATATTCCCTCTTCGATTTTTTCGCCACAACATTTTCATTCGCGGGTCAAGCCATCCCCGAATTTTGGCTGGGGCTTCTGCTCATCATTATTTTTTACGCGTGGTTAAAAAATCCTGTGACAGGAGAACCCCTTTTACCCGCTGGAGGCATCTCCTCCCTAGACGGCGGATTCTCCCTTTCAGACCGACTCGCCCATCTGGTTCTCCCGGTTCTCACCGGGACGTTGGGCTGGGTCGCCTGGTACTCGCGTTTTCTCCGTTCGAGCCTTCTCGAAATCCTCCCGTTGAATTACCTCAAAGCCGCCCGCGCCCGCGGACTCACCGAACGCAATGTGATCTTCAAACACGCGCTCAGCAACGCGCTGATTCCAATCGTCACATTGCTCGCGCTGGATCTGCCGTATATTTTTACCGGCGCGGTGTTGGTAGAAACAATCTTCGCCTGGCCCGGCATGGGACGCCTCTACTACCAATCCGCAGTAGACCGCGACTATCCGCTCCTGCTCGCCGTCCTCATCATCGGCGCGGCGTTCATCATTTTGTGCAACCTGATCGCCGATGTTCTCTACGCCTATCTCGACCCGAGGGTGAGGTATGAATAACTCCTCCACGCTGAGCGGAGCGTCCTTCGACTACGTTCGTCGCTATCGCTCCTCACTCCGCTCAGGACGGAATAAAATCTGGTATAGAGCACAGTTAAAACTCCGAAGGTGTGAAATGATTATAGATTCGCAAAATACGGATTGCCAACCCCGAAGGGGTGTCATAATTTTGCGTGACGCTATATCATCCCTTCGGGATTTGATGGTGATTTGCGCCCTTTTCTATAATTCTGCCATCCTTTCGGGATTGATGGCGTGTGAGGTAGTGAATAACATTTCTCGTTGGTGAGTGGTCCCGCGCGCGGGTTCGAAAGGCTACTCAATCACCGCCATAATTTATGAACAACCAATCCTCTAGCCTCTCCTCCACTATCTGGAAACGCTTCACCCGTCATCGCGGCGCGATTGTGGGCATGGTCGTCATCAGCCTCATCATTGTTCTGTGCATGTTTGCTTTTCTCTCCCCGTTCGACTCTGAAAAATCAAATCTCTCCGAAAAATATTTACCTCCATCGTCAACCTACCTCCTCGGCACCGACGCGCTTGGGCGTGACCTGCTCACACGCATCCTTTACGGCGGACGAATCTCGTTAGCCGTCGGCGGAATCGCGGTTGCAATTTCCCTGCTCATTGGCGTTCCCGTCGGCGCGCTGGCTGGCTACTACGGCGGCAAAATTGACACCATCCTCATGCGTGTCACGGATGCGTTTTTATCTCTGCCATCCTTTCTCGTTTTGATCCTGCTCGCCGCGATGTTGCGCGAGGTGGAACTTCCCCTCTTTCAACGCAACAGCGTGCTGACCATCAGCCTCGTCATCGGCGTCCTCTCGTGGATGACCTTCGCCCGCCTCGTCCGCGCCGCCTTCCTCACCCTGCGCGAAATGGATTACGTCTCCGCCGCGCGCGCCCTCGGCTCCTCCGACGGACGCATCATGCTCGGTCACATCCTCCCCAACGGAATCGGCGTCGTCATCGTCGAAGCCACGTTGCAACTCGGCTACGCCATCATTCAAGAGGCAGGCTTAAGCTTCCTCAACTTCGGCATCCAACAACCGACTCCCTCATGGGGCAACCTCATCTACACCGCGCAAGATCACTTCACCAAATATCCGTGGCTGGCGATCTTCCCCGGCATAGCCATCTTCCTCACCATCATCTCCGTCAACTACATCGGCGACGGTTTGCGCGACGCGTTTGATCCGTACAAGGTGATGGAGAAGGTTGGCGAGTGGACGTAGCATTTCCAGAAATGAGGTAAGATTACGGGGAAGGAGCGCGAGATGAACAATCAGATCCTTGAAACCGAAAAACTCTTACGGGAAGTGATTGCCCGTGTTGCTCAACTTCCCCCAAATGATTTATTGGTCGTGTACGAAACGATCAGCGATTTAAAGCGGAAGGACAAAGCAGGCAAACCATCCTTCAATGCTAATGAAGTTTTATCGCGCGCCAAAACACGCGCATCCGAATTAAACCGCCTCTCTCACGCCGAAGCGATCCAGCGATTCATTGACGCCACGGATCGCATACGCGCCGAGGCAGTCGAGAAAGGTTTAGCGATCGAGGGGGAATAACCGCCCTGAAAAATTACTTTTGATTTCAACGGGGAATGTCAGTAACAAGGAACTCGAATCGCTGATCGTCGCAAACTTCGATCGGATCATCACGGATCTGGCAGATAACCGTTTTGTCGAATTGACTCGCGAGCACGTCGTAGTTCACGCCTAAAGCGTTCGCAACTTCATAACTTCCAATGACCTCCACAAATCTATTCATCCAAATCCTCGGCTGGACGGGTTCCGTTTTATTTCTCCTCGCCTACGCATTGGTCTCGCTCAATTTGGGGTAGAATCAAATTCGAGGTGAAATATGCGCAGCCTTACATTACATGCTCGGGTTGGGCGGGATGGTATTCTCAAACTGGAAACGCCAATTGGTATGACAGACGCCGATCTGGAGGTTATTCTCATTGTCCATCCAGTGAATGAGTCGCGCCCTACAACAGAATGGCCCCCCAACTTTTTCACAGAAATTCTCGGTCGCTGGGAGGGGACGCCGCTAATACGCGAACCACAAGGGACATACGAAACTCGTAGCAACTTCAAATGACCTACCTGCTCGATACAAACTTCTGCATTGAACTCTTAAACCATAAAGAGTCTTCCGCCGCGCGCAAACTGGCATCAGTCAGCCCGCAAGATGCGCGCTTATGTTCCGTCGTGAAGGCTGAGTTGTATCACGGCGCATACAAAAGCGGACGCGAATCGAATCTGAAACTGATTACGTCGTTCTTTTCGTTATTCGAGAGTTTGCCTTTTGATGACCATTCTGCTGAAACGTACGGGAGACTCCGAACCACCTTGGAAAAAAGCGGAAATCTTATCGGACCCAATGATCTATTGATCGCATCCATCGCTTTGGCAAATTCTGTTACTCTAATTACACATAACACCAGCGAATTCTCTCGCGTTCCAAATCTGGCTCTCGAAGATTGGCAGTTATAGTTTTATCGAAGAGGGGCAAAATGCGACGAATGAAAATAAGCCAATGACAAACCCTCAACTCATCATCAACATCCTCGGCTGGACAGGCTCAGTTTTATTCCTCCTCGCCTACGCATTAGTCTCGCTCAAAAAGGCTGACGGCGATTCGCTCCTCTATCAAGGCATCAACATCGTGGCGGGTGTGTTCCTCGTCATCTACACCTTCTCACTCGGGGCATTCGCCACCACGGGTCTCAATGCGGTCTGGGTCGCCATCGGTCTGTTCACGCTGGGACGCAAATGGTTCAACCGAAATTAGATTCGCACGTCACGCCCAACGCGCGCGTGGAGGAGATCGAACGCGGCTGGCGGCTTTCCATCCCTGCTGGAAGTGCAAACGAATATCGCAACGCGCAACTGGATGATTATTCACAACTCGCGCGCCGACGATTCCCACACCGCTTCACTCGACGGGTCAGCCTGCTCGCCCGCGCCTCAAGCGACTCCATCCCTGGGACGTGGGGCTTCGGTTTGTGGAACGATCCGTTCGGGTTGTCGTTGGGGTTTGGAGGGAATCCGTTTCGCCTGCCCGCGCTGCCGAATGCAGTTTGGTTCTTCGGCGCGTCGAAGGAAAATTATTTATCGTTCAGTGATTTCCGCCCTGAGCGGAGCCGCCGTTCTTTGGCGGCGCAGACGAAGGGCGCTTCGTCTGCGGACTTCGCAACAAACGCTCAGCCCTCCGCTCAGCGCGGAGTGGCAAACGGATTCATGGCGCAATCATTTCGTTCACCAAAATTTCATCCATTGTTGATTCCCGCGGGGATCGCCCTCCCCTTTTCACTCAAGATAACGCGTCGAATGTTGGGAAACATCATCGGCGAGGACGGAGTCGCCGTCAGCGTGGATGTGGCTGAATGGCACAGATACAGCCTCACGTGGGAAGAGAAGCGAGTGTCGCTCGAAGTGGATAATATCCAAGTGTTCGAATCGGCTGTGAGTCCGAATCCGCCGCTGGGATTGGTCATCTGGATTGATAATCAATATGCGTCGTTCACCCCCGATGGGAAAATCGGGTTCGGGGTTTTGGCAAACTCCGAACCCGCATTTTTAGAGATTAGAGAATTAGAGATTGGCTAATACATCATCACAAGTTCTTGACGCAGTTGCACTGCGTCAAGGCTGGCGACAGTTGGAAGTTGAAATTAGTAAACCCAAAAGGCGGGCAAGTATGTGCGGAGCAGCGCGTCAATAATTAAGCCGAGCAAAATGTAGCCGCCGAATTGACGATTGTGCTGAAAGGCAAAACCAGAAAACCAAACGGGCCAATACGCGCGAGCCTGCTCAGGAGGTTGCGCGGGCTTGGGGTGATTCAAAACTTTGATCGCGTTCAACGCATCTTTTGTGGCGAGAAAGACGATGAGCATGGCGGGGGTGAAATAACGCGAGGCGAACACAAGATACGCGATGACAACATAGATAAGTACGATGGCGACTTGATCGGTGCGGCGCGCGAACGCCTCACCCACACGGACAGGGAACGTGCCGACACCTTTGGCTTTATCGTCGTCGTGCTTGTCAATGTGCTTGGCAATGTTGATGCTCGCAACGCCGAGACCATACGGCACACCCGCAAGTACCGCGCTCCACACATTGGACATGACGATTTCGTGTCCGCTAAACAAAGCCAGCACATAATACACGCCGCCAATGAGGATGGGACCCCAAATGAGGAAGATCGTAAACTCACCCAAGCCCCAATATTTGAACGGATAGGTGTATGCCAGCAGGGCAATCGCGCCAAAAACGAACAAACCGATCACAGTTGTGTTGAAGCCTGTGCTTAGAAAAACATACACGCCCGCGAGCGTTGCAAGAAAACCGCTCACCAAAAACCAGCGGATCTGTTGCGCCTTGGTGAAAAATCCCTGCACAAGCGGGTGGACGCCGTATTGCGTGCGGAAGTAGTTGTCGTTGTCCACGCCGCGCGAGAAGTCGGTGTAATCGTTGAGCAGGTTGTTCGTGCCGTGCGCGATGAACAAGCCGAACGTTACGACGAGAAACGGAATCCACGAGAAGTAGCCGTCGCGCGCGGCGAGGATGCCCGCGATCACGCATGAGTAGACGGTGACGAGAGTCACTGCCGAGCGCGTGGCGATCAACCACTTCGAGACCACGTCCAGCGCGTCCCATTCTTTTTTGCTATCCATTTTGATGAGTTGCCACGAGGCTTTGCGCCACATTGCGAAGTTGATGTTCATGAGTTGCTCCTGTTTATTCTTACTTTGCTGGTCAAGTAGCCCCGCATGATTCTGGCGGGGCGTATCGAGACCAGAAGATTCCAAATATATATATGTAGCAGGAATTGCTTTGGTTATTGGTGGTCTCGATACGCCCTTCGACTTCGCTACGCTTCGCTCAGGACTACTCGACCACCGATGGTATTTTGAAAATTATACTCTCAACTTTTGCAATCGGTTACAATTCACCCCCGATCAAAGAAAATTTATGGAGCAGTTCATGTCAAACACAAGCGACGAGTACATCCCCGCGCTGAGTTACCGCTTTCTCACGCCGTTTTTCGATTTTATTCAAAAATATATCGTGCGCGATACGCGCTATAAATCGTTGTTGGTCCAACAGGCAAACATCCGACCGGGTCAAACTGTTTTAGATTTGGGTTGCGGCACAGGGACGTTGGCGATCATGGCGAAGCAATCACAGCCCAGCGCGGAAGTGACAGGTCTCGACGCCGACTCTGACATGCTGAAAGTGGCGCGCTACAAATCGGGGGAACGCAAGGCGCATGTGAAATTCGATGTCGGTTTCACCAACAAACTCCCCTACCCCGACGCGTCGTTTGATCGCGTGATGTCCAGCATTATGATCCACCACTTGAAGACGCCAGATAAAATTACAACAGCCAGCGAAGTGTTCCGCGTGCTGAAACCCGGCGGCGAGTTGCACATCATTGATTTCGGCAAGCCTTTTACCTGGTACGGAAAGTTGATCGGTCCGTTTTTGCACAAGTTCGAGGAAGCCAACGACAACATTGACGGGAAACTCCCTGAGATTTTCGCGGCGCCAGGGTTGAAGACAGAAATCGTCGGTCACTTTTTGACGTTCTTCGGCGATCTGGCATTTTTGAAGGGTACGAAGTAATTCGCCGCGAAGCGCGCAAAGAACGACAAGAAAACCAATTCAAAGATCACAGACTACAGATTACCGTCCATCGTCTATGGTCAGTATTTACAGAAAGATCACAAACGCCGCGATAATCGCCAGTTGCGCCATGGGGTAAAAACTGGCGCGGTCGAATAACATTGCCGCCATGCGCCCTTCGCTCTGTTGACGGAAGAGGTCGAAGCCGGGTTTGAGGAGCAGGATCAAACCGGCGAAGGCGGAAGCGAGCAGGTAGGGCAAGCCGAGGGTCAGCGGTGAGACGCGAGGGAGAATCAGGCTAAACGTCACGGTGAGAGCGAGAGTGAACAGGACGATCATGCCGGCAGTCTGCGTCCCAAAGTGGAGGGGAATCGTTTTGGCATTGACTCGCTTATCTTCCGCCGTATCGTTCCAATCTGCGGGGATGTTCTGCCCGCCGATCTCCCACACGAAAACCCAAACAAGCACAAGTAATACCTTCGAGAGATCCGGGTTGGGGTCAACTACATAAATGGCGGCGATGGGTCCGCTTGATTTGACGAGTCCGCTGACGAAGGTGCGCAGGTACGTAACCTTGAGCAGTAGAACGTAGATCACTTCGAGAATCGCGGCGGAGGCGAGGATGACAACGATGAAGGGATTGAGGATATACGCCCCGATCAGCGCGACAGCAATCCAACCCGCAAACCAAAGCGCGCCCTTGCGGAGGCTGAGAGCGTTTTGCGCAAGCGGGTAGCGCAGGTCGGAAGCCTCCACTGAATAGCCGGCGTTGATCCCGCCTGCGAATTTTTCCTTGTCCACAGCGATGCCAACGAGGTCGTTGAGCGCGTAGATGGCGGTATAAGCCGCGAAGGCAGTGAAGAGGGAAAGGACAATCGTCAACACCGGGGGGAATGCGCCCAGCCACAACAAGGCGACAAAGCCCGGCATGGCAAGGTCTAAAACTCCGTGAGTAGTTCTTGAAAGCGCGAAGAATCGTTTCATTGAAAATATCTCCAAAAAAGCGCCGCAAAGTTCACTTTGCGTTTTTGCCTTTTATAAAATGCGCCATATAGTTCACATCTTCCCTGCCCGGGGCAACCTTCCAGCCGCGAGTGATGGGATTGTACATCAGGCTGGCGAGGCGCGCAAAATCAAGCCCCGACTCGCGGTTCCACTGTTTGAGTTCGCTCGGGCGGATCAACATCGAGTAAGTATGCGTGCCGCGCGCCAAAAGACGCAGAACATATTCGCCCATGACGATGGCAAACAGAAACGCCTTGGGCGTGCGATTGATGGTCGAAAAGAACGCCTGCCCGCCGGGCTTGAGCGCCTTCGCGCACGCCGCCACAACCTTGCCCGGCTCCGGCACATGCTCCAGCATTTCCATACAGGCGATGGCGTCGAACGTCCCCGCCTCTTTATCCGCCACATCCTGGACACTCTCGTAGCGATAGTCAATTTGGAGAGTCTGACTCTGCGCGTGACGTTTTGCAACTTCGACGGACGCTTCAGACAAGTCTAAGCCTGTTACCCGCGCCCCGGCTTTTGCCAACGCCTCAGAGAGGATTCCGCCGCCGCACCCCACGTCGAGGATCTTCGGATTGGGCGGAAGTTGCTCCATGATAAATTTCGCGCGCAGCGGGTTGATGACATGCAGGGTGCCCATCTCGCCTTTCAAATCCCACCAGATATTCGAGAAGTGATCGAAACGTTCGATCTCGCGCTTGCTTGCGTTTTCAAAGGACTTCATATTCTTTAGCCATCCAATCTTCCAAAGTTTTTACAGCGGACTCGATCTCAGCCGCGTGAATATCGTTGAGAAAAGCGCAGTCGCCGATGCCGCGCGGCATGGGAACGCGTTGCAGTCCGTTTCGATGGTAGGTGCGTTCGGTCAGCGAGGCGCAAAGCAGGCTGGGGTCAAGAACGGAAGCGTCGATGGCGAAACCCAACTCGCGCGTCAGGCGAAAGACGCGGCTTGTTTCATCGTCCGTCATCAAGTTCCGCCCGCGCGCGATCAGCGTGGAGAGGAGAATATCGAGCAACACCGCCTCGCCATGAAGTAAATTCGCCTCGTGCCGAGTCTCCAACCCGTAACTGAAGGTGTGACCGAAGTCCACTTTGCGAGCGAGTTCCTCCTCGAAGAGATTCGGCTCCAGTTCTTTGATCATGCCTGCGATGGCGCGGTCAAGGGTGATGTCGCTCTGCGCGTTCTGAAAGCGCGAGCCCACACATTCCGCGCCGTGTAATTCGAGCAGGTCGAATAATTCGGCATCAGCGATGATGGCAAGCTTGATAATCTCGCACAGACCATTGAGGAGGTGACGGCGCGGCAGGGTTTTGAGAAGGGTTTTGTCGAGCAGGACAGTTTGCGGGGCATGGAAAGCGCCGAGGCGATTCTTGTTACCGTTGAAGTTGAACCCGGTCTTGATGCCGATGGAGGCGTCCACGTAGCCCATCAATGTGGTCGGAACTTTGATGTAGGGCACTCCGCGACGATGACTTGCCGCCACGAACCCCACCAAATCGGTAAGCACGCCGCCGCCGATGGCAATGATCGGCTCGTCGCGGCGATGGATGGGAAAGAGATCGAGTTCATGCGCGAGAGCGAGGTAGTGATCGAGCGTCTTGTTTTCCTCTCCGCCGGGAAAAGTGGCGAAACGCGCGTCCACATGGTGATATTCAAAATACGCGCGGATGGCGGCGCCGTGATGCTTTTCCACATTGGCATCCACCACGACAAAACGGCGCGCGTCCTCGATCTTGCCGACCGAGAGCAATGCCCAATTCTGCGGATGAAAAAGGTTCGAGGTGTTGACAACCTCATATTCGATTGTGTGTTGAAAGGCGACTTTGCGTGTGCTCATTCTTTTCTTTACCAAAACAGTTGCATGGCTATGTTCTCAGTCAGTCGGCGTAAGAGAACGCCGACTACACACCAATATTTCTTAACTCTAAACGATCTGGCGCCAATTCGCTTTGCCGTCTAACACGCGGCGGGCGAGGGATTGCGCCATCTCGAGGCTGTGATTCTTGTAGTTGCCGCATTGTTCGATATTGGCGTAGGGAACTTCGCTGGCAACCAGAATATCGTTCAGGATTTTTTCGTAAACATCCATGATGGACTCGGAACGCCCCTCATTGAAAAGGATGAGGTAGAAGCCGGTCTGGCATCCCATCAAGCCGATGGAGATGAAATTCTGCGGCATGTATTTCTGGAATCCCCATAACAGGAAGTGCTCAAAGGAGTGCGTTTCGGCGGAAGCGAGGAAGGTGGAATTCGGTACGTTGATCCGCAAGTCTACAGAATACACCACGTCGCCGCCCGCGCCCGGTTTGGCGGAGCGGAGTTTGACGTGCGGGGCTTTCAGTTTTCGGTGGTCAAGCTCGCCGACAGTAGCGACTTGCCAGCCGAGTTGTTCAAGGGGGATCATGAAATTTCTCCGGAGGGCAAAACAGATTTTGCCGCGCTATACAAACTGCGACAGATGCTTGTAACTATCTGCAAGCGCTTTTTCCCACGAGGCGACGTGGTGATACAGCTCCACTGAGGCGTAGCCCGAGAAGCCGTTCTCTTTCAGGGTTTTGAACGTGGCGGCAAAGTCCATCGTCCCTTCACCGGGGATCTCGTGGAAGTGGACGATACCGGTCAGTGTATTGGCGACCATCTTGTCCATCAGAAATTTGCCATCCGCGCCTTTTGTGCTCCGCAGATAGATAATGATCGGGCGGGCGCGTTCCAACACATCGTACGTCAGGCCGGGGACCGAGATGAGGTAAACAAAAATCTCGCTTTCAAAAGGAGACTGTCCCGCGTACAGGCTGTTGTAATCCACAAAGGCTGGCGGCGTCGTGATGTTCACCGATCCTAGAATCGATTCGATGCGTTTCTTTTGTTTCACATCGGGCATTGCATCGTAAAAATATATCGGGTGATCGGGGTCAACCAACAGATATTCAGCCGTCTCGGGAAAATAGATCAGATACCTGGCGAAATTCAAATCCATTTTGAGATCGTCGCGCATCTTCACCAGTTTCAGGTTATAGCCCTCCTGCGAATCGGAGACGTGTAAAAACTTCGCATGTGGCGCGGCTTTGCCGAGCGCTTCGAGATAATTCGTCTCGGAACAGTAGTTATGATTCAAATCGAGGTGCAGTTGGAAGCGCGGCGAACCGACTTCCTCCACGAGACTCATGCCCTGTTCGAGCGTCTCGATATACATGCCGGGTTCAGGCTCGATCAGCAAAGTGATATCGTCATCGTCACGCAGAGACTTGAGACATTGGCAAACGCTATCCACCAGCAACTCGCGCGGATTAACCGACGGGTTGCCGACATGCTCATCACGGATGAAACCGCTTCCAAACGAGACGAGCGGAATGCCCAGCCTGCGGGCGACATACACTCCCCTGCCGACGAGGTCCATGCGGCGTTTGCGCCCCGCGAGATCGGGAGTTATCAACGACGGTTCATGCGGGCGTTGCGGCGTAAAAAAATGCGAGGCTGTGGACATGCAAGCCGCTGTCACTTCCAACGAGTCAAGTTTTCGTCTGATCGCGTCGAGATACTCGTCGGTAAGGTTGAACGGATTGAACTGGTCGCGATGGAATGAGAATTCCACGCCGGGGTAGCCCGCCGTATCCACGACTTCGATGGCTCGCAAAAAATCAAGGTTGGTCAAACCAAACGTGCTGTAACTGAGCTTGATCATCAAACACTCCGAAATGCAAACCTTGCCACAACATAAAACGGACTTCGCCCAACCCCGGAGTTTTCAACGGCTCGGAGCGGCGACTTTTACGATGGAAAGATTATACTCCTATTTGTGAAAATAAATACAATACGACCCGTTATTATCCGCATTCTCGTCAGGACGAGCCCGCTTCGCTCGACGGGGCGATTTGGTCCGCCTGCGGGAGCGTGAAGTAAAGTGTTGCGCCCTCCCCCGCTTCGCTCTCCACCCAGATACTGCCTCCATGAAACTCAACGATCCTTTTGGCAAGCGCCAAGCCCACGCCTGTCCCTTCGATAGTGGGATTCAGGCGATTGAACAACCCGAAGATGCGTTCATGATATTGTGGCGCGATGCCGATGCCGTTATCGCGCACATAGAATGCGGCGAATCCATTGCGCGTTGAATTTTCCCAACCCACTTCGATTTTTGGCCGCGCTTGTTCGCCCATGAATTTTGCGGCATTATCCAACAGGTTTTGTAGAACCTCCAGCAAGCGTTGACGGTCGCCGTACACACGTGGAAGCGAATCTGCCACAGTCAGTTCGACGCGCTGTTCCTCAAAGCGCCCATGCAAGATTTCCCGCGCAACCAGCACTAACTCGGTGAAATCAATTTCAACAGAGTCGTTCATCATCCGACCAATGCGCGAAAGTTCCAGCAGGTCATCCAATAACTTGCGCATCTTGTCGGTGGCTTCGCCAATCCGCTTGATGTCGCCTTCAAGCCGTTCGGTATTCTCCGAGCGGGCGTCATCCAAAAGGAAGCCGAGAAAGCCCTTGATCGTGATCAGCGGCGCCTTCAGATCGTGCGAAACCGTGTAGGTGAATTGCTCAAGTTCGGCATTTTTAGCCTCCAACTCGAGGATAAGATTCTCGCGCTCTTGCTGAATTTGTTTTTGTTCGGTGATATCCTGTACTGCGCCGTAAATGCCGATCAAACGGTTCAATTGCGAATCCCAAACAGGATGGGCGTAATTCCTCACCCAGCGGGTCGAACCGTCCTTATGAATGGTCCGCAATTCTGAGACGACCGTCTCGCCCCTGCGTAACTTGTCCATGTCGCGCGCATCCTTTTCAAGATCGCCTGGGTGCACCGTGGAGACCCAGCCGCCGCGCGCGTTGAATTCTTCCACCGTATACCCCGATATCTGCTCGAACGCCCCAGCCATCCAGTTCAGCACGATATCGCCTTTTTCATTCTGCACGTTGGAAAACACGTAATCAGAGGTAACCGACGAGATCAACCGATAGCGTTCTTCGCTCAAGCGGCGCGCTTGTTCCATGAGCCGCTTCTCAGTAATATCCTCCGCCGTGCCTTCAAAGTAGGCAAAATTCCCGCGCTCATCTTTCACCACGCGAGCATTGGATGAGGTCCAAATGATCGCGCCGTCTCTGCGATAGTTTCTGGCGACAAAGCCGGTCACGTACCCATTGGCTTTGAGTTCACTTAAAAACCGCTCCCGATCCGATGAGTCCACATAGACTTGCTGTGCAATATCATGAATTGATTCCACCATCTCTTGCGGCGAGTGAAAGCCGTAGATACTCGCCAGCGCGGTGTTGACGCGCAAGTATCTTCCCTGCGGCGTGCTTTGGAAGATTCCATATACGGCATCCTCCACGATGGCGCGGTATTTTTCCTCGCTGATACGGAGCAATTCCTGCCGCTCCGCTTCCACATTGTTGCGGTGACGAATCGAAACCAGAACCAGCACGGCGCTGATGAGAAGGGCGGAAAACGGTCCTACGATGGAGTCGAAACCAGCAAACGACTTCGGCGCGGCAAGGGGCATGGAAAGCATGATCGCGATTTCGGCGATTGCAAAGAGGGTGGTTAGTTTGAACGAGAGCAATATCCCGGCGAGGATCAACCCCGGGATGAGATAAAAGATCGTTGTCATGGGAGTGGAAGAGTTGCCAGAAACGATATTGATGAAGATCACTATCGGAAACATGACAAGGGTCATCAATGACGAGACGCGATAGAAGCCTGCGTGATTCAAGGTATATGAACCAAACAGAAAAACATACCCATACCAGGGCGGCGTGTAACCGGGCGTGGTAGCGAGATGGTAGCCATCCATGCCCATGAAGACCACGATCATGATCAACAGAAAAATATTCAGCAGGCGCGATTTGTGACGAAGGGCAATATCCTCAATGAGCGCGGAAGGTTCAATGAAGGCTTTTTGCAGTCGCTGGAGGGGAGAACGAGTCATGGGTCAGCGACCAGCCTCAGGCTGAGAGGGAAGCGTAAAATAGAATGTGGCGCCTTTTCCCACTTCGCTCTCGACCCACAATCTGCCGCCGTGAAATTCGACGATCCGTTTGGCAATCGCCAGCCCCACACCGGTTCCGTCGACGCCCGGGTCGAGTTTATTGAATAAGCCGAAAATTCTTTCATGATATTCCGGCGCGATGCCCATTCCGTTATCACGGACAAACAGGACTGATTGATTCCCTTCGCGCCCCAGTTGCCCAATTTCAATGATCGGGTCGATCTGATCGCCCATATATTTGGCGGCGTTGTCGACGAGGTTCTGCAGTAATTCCAACAAACGCTGACGGTCGCCGTACACCACAGGCAGATCGGGCTGAAGGACGGTTCGCGCGCCGCATTCCTGAAGCCTGCCTTCCGTCAAGTCGAGCGCCTCTTCGGCGAGCTCCGCGAATGGAATCCTCTGCGGAGGATTCATCGCCCTCCCGATGCGCGAGAGTTCCAGCAGGTCTTTCAACAGGTCTTGCATTTTATATGCTGCAAGATAGATACGCTGAATGTCTTTACGCAGTATTTCCATGTCGCCGCGCTTGAGGTCTTCCTCAAGATAGCCCAAAAAGCCCACAATGGTCACCAGCGGCGATTTTAAATCATGCGAGACGGTATACACAAACCGTTCCAACTCCGCGTTCTTGGCTTCCAGCTCGTTGATCAGTTTTTCGCGCTCGCTGGAAATCCATTTGATCAGGGACACATCGCGAATCATTGCAATGACGGTATCCGCGTCAATTGATACGATCCTGGCTTCAAATGTTTTGCTTTCCCCGCTTTGCGGCATCTGGTATTCAAAGGCATTCACCTGTCCCGATTCCAATGCGCGCGCAATGGAAAAGGCCGTTTGTTCGGCGACGGACGGGAGCACATCTGCAACTTTTTTGCCGAGAAATTCTTCAGGCGGTATAAGCGGATCGAACAGCGCGGACGGGACAAATTGCAGGATCGTTCCGTCGCTCTTTAATTCAAAGAGCATATCGGGAATTGCGTCGAACATGGCGCGCATACGAATTTCACTGCGGAGGAGAGCGTCTTGAGCCTGTCTTTGACGGGTGACATCGAGAAACAGGGAGAGAATTGCCGGTTTGTTGTCGAAGTCGACCAGTTCATAATACGCGTCTGTGATCTTCCTTTCGCCTGTGGCGGAAACAAACTCATAGACAGGGTTGTGAAATGTTTTCGCTTCGCGCAACTTTGCAACAAATCTTCCCCGCTGAAGTTCATCCTCCCAGATCCCCAATTCAACCGAGGTGCGCCCCAATGCGGTATCTGAAAAATAACCGGTTAATTTCCAATAGGCTTCATTAGCGTCGAGCAGTCGCCCCTCTTCGAGGCTGGTAAGGACGATTGCGAGCGGGCTGGCTTGAAAAATTCTACGAAATCGCTCCTCGCCTTCATGTATTGCCTTTTCCGCCTGCAGCCTGCCCGCAAAATCCTCTTGAATTTTTTCGTGATCGTCACGCAGGATTTTGATCAATAAAAAGATAAGGACGATCAGGAAGATATAGATCGCCGTCAAATCACGCGCGCGATTCAACGCCGAGTCAAGGCGCGGAACCAGATCTCCGCGCAGTTCGGCAATCGTCATTACCCAAATCGCGCCAATGCTCAGCGCGGCAAGGAGAATGGGGATTCGCCAGTCTGCCAGCAGGGCGGCAATAAGAATAATGAGCATGTACACAAAAACCGCCAGGTCGTGCGCGCCGTTCGCATTCCATGCCCCGTACGTCATGGCGACCCAGAACGAGATCAAGGCAATGTTCGTGGATGTGTTTACATAGCCCAATCTCAAAATAAAAAGCAAAATAAATTGTTCAATCAGCAAGGCAAGGATAACACTCGTTCGCGTATCGAAAGATAACCCCGTTTCGAGTATATCGAGAAACAGCACGATCACTCCAATGGCAATAACCGCCCAGATCATTGGAGATAGCAACCGCGCGGCCAACTCACGCCGATCGGCGCCGAAGAGGGGTCTGAAAGTTTGTCGAAAGCGGCTGGAGTTCACGCGCCTGAAGCCTCCTATCACGACGATTTTACCGTTAAATACGAGGATGCTTCCATTGGTTTACGCGCAAGAATTACCATTCCTTGCCTCCCCCCGCGAATTTCATTCGCTAAAGGCGGGAAGCGTGGAAGTCGATCTGCGGCTCGCCAAATAGTTTTCCACCCAGAAGACGACCAATGCCAGCCAGACGATGCCAAAACCGATCAGCCTGGATTGGTCGAACGGCTCTTTGTACACAAGGATGCCGATCAGAAATTGAATCGTCGGCGCGAGATATTGCAGGATGCCGATCATCGAAAGGGGAATCTGCTTCGCGGCGGAGGCAAACAGCAGCAGCGGAATGGTCGTCACCACGCCCGCGCCGATCATCAGCAAATTGGAGGCTGCATCTGTATGTAGAAACGACGCGCTTCCGCTGGCTTCCGCCCACCCGAGATAAGCAACCGCGGGCAGAAAGAGTATCCCCGTTTCGAGCGTGAGACCGAACACCGAGCCGAGCGGCGCGAGTTTCTTCGCCAGCCCGTAAAAACCAAATGAGAATGCCAGCAGGAGCGCGATCCACGGTAGGCGACCATACGCGAATGTGAGATACGCCACGCCGATTGCGGCAAGCGCAATGGGAATCCACTGCGCGGATCGTAATCGCTCGCGGAGGAAGAACACGCCCATCAACACGCTCAACAACGGATTAATGAAATATCCCAAACTGGTCTCGATGATAAACCCCGCGTTGACCGCCCACACGTACGTCAGCCAGTTAACGCCGATGAGTATCGCGGCGATGAAATAGACCCGGAACGTCCGCGCGTTCAAGGCGGAACGAAAGCCGCTCCATTGGCGCATGAACAAAATTACGACGGCTAACAACAAAAACGACCAGGCAATGCGATGCCCAAGCAATTCAATCGCAGGCACTTCTTGGAGCAACCTCCAATAGATCGGGAAGAACCCCCATAAAATGTACGCGATGATGCCGTAAAGAAGACCCTTGTTCTTCATTTTTCTCCTGTGCGATTTTGAGTCGTTCGGCTTGGATGCGGCTGTGTCACATGAACTTACTAAAACGAATGAATCGGTTGCCGCCCTGCATACCCGTCTTCGACTTCGTGCCAATAGGCAATATCACCCTCTCCGTGTTGCCAGCATAGATACACTTCGCGTCCATCTTTCAGCGCGGAGAAATCCAGCAAGCCGATGTTGATTTCTTTGATCTGCGCGCCTGCATCTTGCATTTTGTGAATCAACGCGTCGAACTTCTCAAAGTCCACGACCATTTTGCTCAACGTGGGATTGCCGCCGTTCCCCGCGGACTTTTCCACCGCAGACCAAATTTCGGGTTGATTCGCAAGAATCCGCTGGCGGATCAACATCACTTCATCCATCAGTGGGCGGATGAGGTTCAAGGCTTCGTTGGCTTCGACAAGGGTGAAGTATTTGGGCATGGTGGAAAGTATACACTGGGAGGAGTAAACACGTACACAAGTAGACACGCGCAACCCGTGTTTACTTGTGTACCTGTCTACCTGTGTACGCTCGTAGCCTCAAACTATTCGTCACAACGAACACACTGCTGAACGCCATCGCGCCCGCGGCGAGCATGGGGTTCAGCCAACCCAGCGCGGCGGCGGGGATGAGAATCACGTTGTAGAAAAATGCCCAGAACAAATTTTGTTTGATCGTGGAAAGCGTTTTGCGCGAAAGCGAGATGGCGCGCGCCACACCGCGCAGGTCGCCGCTTATCAACGTGACAGGCGCGGCGGCGATGGCAACGTCGGTGCCAGTGCCAATTGCAATACCTACATCCGCTTGCGCGAGCGCGGGGGCGTCGTTGATGCCGTCTCCGACCATTGCAATCACGTCAAAGGTCGAAGGTCGAAGGTCTGACGACTTTTGACCTTTGGCTTGCGACTGTAATTTTTTCACTTCGGAAGACTTTCCTTCGGGCAAGACTTCGGCTAACACTTGGTCAATGCCGACCTGTTTTGCAATCGCTTCGGCGGTTTTTTGGTTATCGCCCGTGATCATCGCAACCTTCAAGCCCATGCGATGCAGTTCATCAATCGCATCTTTTGAATTTTCTTTCAGCGTGTCGGCAACAGCGATCACGCCAGCAACCTCACCATCAATCGCAACGAGCATCGCAGTCTTCGCTTCGGATTGCAAACGCGACACTTCAGATTCGAGTCCGTTCAACGAGTAGCCGCGCGCGTTCATCATGCGGATATTGCCTACGGCAACGCTTCTTCCTTCGACTTCTGCCTGCACGCCCTGCCCAGCCTCTGCCGCAAACCCAGCCGCTTCGCCCAACTCCAAGCCGCGAGCTGTCGCTTCCGCCCAAATGGCTTCGCCGAGAGGGTGTTCAGAAACTTTCTCGACAGATGCGGCGAGGCGCAACAAGTTATCAGTTATCAGTGATAAGTTATCAGTGCTGTTCACTGATAACTGTTTACTGATGACTATATCTGTAACAGCAGGTTGACCTTTGGTAATCGTTCCCGTTTTATCCAGCACCACAACATTCACTTTACCCGCGCGTTCGAGCGCCTCGCTATTTTTGAACAGCACACCGAGTTCCGCGCCTTTGCCTGTTCCCACCATCACAGCCGTTGGCGTGGCAAGCCCCATCGCGCAGGGGCAGGCAATGACAAGGACGGCAACCATGTTAATTAGAGCAGTAGTAAATGGAGAATTGGAGAATTGGTAATTGGTAAATTGAGGGACAATGAAATACCAAACTGCAAACGTAGTCAACGCAATCGCGATGACAACCGGCACAAACACCGCCGAAACTTGATCCGCCAATTTCTGGATCGGCGCCTTGCTCCCCTGCGCGTCTTCCACTAACTTAATAATTTGAGCAAGCGCAGTCTCTTTGCCAACTTTTGTCGCTTCGAATTTCAACGCGCCAAGCTTGTTCAACGTCGCGCCGATGACCGCATCGCCCTGCTTCTTTTCAACGGGGAGCGATTCGCCTGTCAGCATGGACTCGTCCACGCTGGATTTGCCTTCGATCACCACGCCGTCTACGGGAATCGTTTCACCGGGCTTGACGAGAACAACGTCCCCGACGCGAACGTCGTCAATGGAAACTGAAGCCTCCTCCCCGTCACCTGTCCCGCCGTTCGCAGCGGGGCGGATGACGCGGGCGGTTTTGGCGCGGAGTCCCATCAGTTTTTTGATCGCTTCGGAGGTGCGTCCTTTTGCGCGCGCTTCCAAAAATTTCCCAAGCCGAATCAAAGTGATGATCACCGCGGCAGTCTCGAAATAGACGTGACCGGGGATGAACCCGAAGGCGATGAACGCGGAATAAACATACGCGACCGATGAACCCATTGCAATGAGAACATCCATGTTGGCAGAGCCGTTGCGAAGAGATTTGTACGCGCCAACGTAATATTGCCAGCCAACATAAAATTGCACTGGCGTGGCGACCAGCATCATCGCGTAATTCGCCCAGACCTCATGCGCCCAGTGACCCAAAATATTGAAATCGCGCAACATGGAAAAAATAAATAACGGGACGGTGAAAATCAAACCGAGGATGAGCAAACGCCGCTGTTCTTGAATCTCATGCTCGCGCGCTTTGGCTTCCGCGTCTTCCGCGTCGCCGCCCAACTCAACCGCTTCAAACCCCGACCGTGAAACTGCCGCGCGAATCTCAGCCTGACTCACCACCGTTGGAATATATCGCGCGCGGGCTTTCTCGCTCGTAAATGATACTTGCGCTTCAAGCACGCCTTCGAGATTGAGCAATGTTTTTTCCAGGCGCCGCGCATCGTTATCGTCGGAGAGACGCTTGATGATGAGCTCGGCTTCACCTGTGGCAACGCCATAGCCGGCGCGTTGGACGCGCGCGATCATGTCGGTGATTCCAAGTTTTGCAGAATCAAAGTCTACTGTGGCGCGTTCGGAGGATAAGTTGACGACAGCGGTGTTTACGCCATCGAGTTTCTTGAGATTGCGCTCGACTGTCGCGACGCAGTTGGCACAGGTCATGCCTGTGATGGGAAGGGTTAGTTGTTTCGTATCAGACATAATTTTCCAGTTTCAGTGTTAGGAAGATGGATGGCTTTGAGTATTCTCGTCTTTGTTCAGATACTTCTCGGGGTCTTTATCAAACGACCTCTTGCAACCCGGCGCGCAGAAGTAATAAGTTTGCCCGTTATATTCCGATGTGCCAGCCGAGGTCTCAGGCGTCACATCCATGCCACATACGGGGTCTTTGAAGGTTTCTGTCATTTTGAATCTCCTTGTACGAAATTTGGTTTACTCACTCACTTCACGCAATTTTGCCACAGAGCCACAGAGAACGCTGAGAAAATCCCATTTTTATTCTCTGCGACTCAGCGGCTGGACTACATAACATCAGTTACTCAGACAAATCAACACGCCTCAACAATTGAGCGTTGATCGCCACGACGATGGTACTTACCGACATTAATAACGCGCCGACGGCTGGCGAAAGTAGAATCCCGGCGAATGAAAGAATTCCAGCCGCAAGAGGCAAAGCGACAATGTTGTAGCCCGATGCCCAGATCAGGTTTTGGATCATTTTGTTGTAGCTGGCGCGGCTCAATTTGAAAATCTTGACGACATCCAATGGATTGCTTTTTACCAAGATAATCCCCGCCGACTCAACAGCAACATCGGTGCCGCTTCCGATGGCGATGCCTACGTCGGCGCGAGTGAGCGCGGGAGCGTCGTTGACGCCATCACCAACCATGGCTACTTTTTTTCCTTGTTTTTGAAGCTCGATCACTTTCTGATCTTTGTGTTCTGGCAACACTTCTGCAAAATACAAGTTGATTCCAAGTTCGTCCGCGACAGACTTGGCGACATCTTTGCTATCGCCTGTCAGCATGGCGACTTGCACATTCATTTCGTTGAGTTTTTTAATCGCCGCATAACTTTCAGGGCGGATGACATCTGCCAACGCAAGGGCGGCGAAAATCTTCCCGTCAACGATCAGGTAGACGACGGTCTGACCCTTTTTCCCTGCGGAGGAAGCGAAGCCCAAAAATACCGAATCAGGCTGAACGTTGAGCATCTCCAGCAAGCGCGGACCACCCACCCACAAATCTTTCCCGTTGTGCTTGGCGCGGATGCCGCGTCCTTTGATGGCTTCAAAATCAGAGACGACTGGCAAGTGTAAATTTTTCTCTTTCGCCGCATCACGAATCGCGCGGGCGATGATGTGTTCCGAATCCGCCTCGACAGCCGCAGTGAGGGCAAGAGCGTGGTTTTCATCCACGCCGTTTGTTTTGACAGCAACCACGCCTTGCTCGCCTTTGGTCAGCGTGCCAGTTTTATCGAAGATGACAATATCAATTTCACGCGCGGTTTCAAGCGCCAAGCGGTTGCGGACTAAAATCCCGTTCTGCGCGGCGGACGTGGTGCTGATCGCCACAACCAGCGGGACAGCCAGCCCCAGCGCGTGCGGACACGCAATCACCAGCACCGTGACCACGCGCTCCAAAGTGAAAAGGTCAAAGCCCAATGTAATCGTCCACAAAATAGCAGTGAGCGCGGCAACGCCAATGGCAAGATAGAACAGCCAGCCCGCGGCTTTATCGGCTAGGATTTGAGTGTTCGATTTACTTTGCTGCGCCTCGCGCACCAAACGCATGATTCCAGCCAGCGCGGTTTGTTCCCCAATGGCTGAAACGCGGACGCGCAAACTCCCATCTTGATTGATACTGCCGGCGATCACTTTCGCGCCCGCGACTTTTTTCACCGGAAGCGACTCGCCCGTAATCATCGCCTCGTTCACATCCGACTCGCCGTCTGCTACCACGCCGTCAGCCGGGACACTCGCCCCCGGGCGGACAAGCACAAGGTCATTCAATTTCAATGAAGAGACTGGCATAGTGTGAACACTGCCATCGGGCATGATATGTTCAGCGGTGTCGGGCATCAACTTCGCGAGCGCGTTCAACGCGCCCGAAGCCTGACGCACGCTTCGCATTTCGATCCAATGCCCCAAGAGCATGATGTCAATCAGCGTGACTAATTCCCAGAAGAAGCCTTCGCCTAAATTGAAGAACAACGCGGCGAG
>Ga0138256_10000497_pt1 | contig 43100 bp, 37 predicted proteins | sample KNB2016incub_MG_FD_105486 | JGI IMG/M metagenome (GOLD analysis project Ga0138256, IMG submission 105486) | Active sludge microbial communities from wastewater in Klosterneuburg, Austria - KNB2014incub_MG | ecosystem: Engineered > WWTP > Activated sludge > Unclassified | place: Austria... | reverse complement strand
TCCGAGGTTCCTGCTTTGGTCGACGCGCTCACCGATGGCCTCCCCGGAGGGCAGTCGGCCGTTTTCGACGCCGACTGGAAGCTCATCGCGAGAGACGGCGCGACCAGCGCGCTGCCTCCGGTTAAATCATTGCAGGATTTGGCGGCCGATCGCGAAGCCGTTCTCGATGGGGATGGGCGGGTCTTTGCCGCTCGCGTTCTTGAGGGAGCGACAGGAACGCTGGGATATGCGGTCTTCTCGTTCGAGCCGCGACCGGCGCTGCAGATCTGGCTCGGCATCGTGCTGCTCAATGCGATGGTGCTTGTTGTCGCGCTTGCCGTTCTCGCGCCATTTCTTGTCCCGATCGCCAGCCGGGCGCTCAAACCTGTCACTGATCTCGAGCGCGGCATCCGCAAGCGCGATGCGAAGGACAAGTCGAAGCTCGCCGATTCCTCTGACGACAGATTGCTGAAGCCGCTGCTTGCAGCCATAGACGAGGTACACGACCGCTCGGAAGCCGCCATGCGTCGTGCGTTGACGATGGCGTACACCGATCCCGTCACCCGCCTGCCGAACCGTCTGCGCTTTGTCTCGAAGCTTGATGCGACGGCTGCCGCAGGAGCGCCCTTCCATCTGGTGATCTGCGACCTCGACCGCTTCAGACAGGTCAACGTCACCTTCGGTCCGCGTGTCGCCGACATGGCGCTCGCCGCCGTGGCCGAACGGCTGCGCGCTTGTGCATCACGCCTACAGACCAGCGGATTTTTCTTGGGGCGCATCGGGGCCGATCAGTTCGGGATCATTCTCCCGTCCGTGGAACAGTCAGCTATTACCGAATTCCTGATGGCCGCCGAAAAAGCGATTTCCGAGAGCATGATGCTGGAAGAGGAGCAGGTGCGGATCACCGCCTCCTTCGGCGCCGCCCGCGCCCCGGAAGACGCCGCCACCGGCGCTGACCTGTTGAAGCTGGCGGAAGTCGCCCTCAAGGAAGCCAAGGGCCAGACCGGTGCGCGTCGCGCCTTCTTCGACAAGGGTCTGCTCGCCAAGGCGCGCGCCAAGTCGAAACTGGAAGAAGAGCTGCGGGAAGGTCTCGAGCGCGGCGAATTCGTCGCCGTCTTCCAGCCCAAGGTGAAACTGGAATCCGGCGAGCTTGTCGGCGCCGAAGCATTGGCGCGCTGGCGCAGGCCGGACGGCGCCGTCGTGTCGCCGGGCGTCTTCGTGCCGATCGCGGAAGAACTCGGCCTGATCCATACACTCGGAAAGAGCGTCATGCGCGACGCCTGCTTCGCCGCCGCCGGGTGGAATGCGAAGGGCATCGTTTCTTCGGTTGCGGTCAACGTCTCGCCGCATCAGTTCGACGATCCGGATTTTATCAACTCGGTCGATCAGGCGCTCGACGATTCAGGCCTTGATCCGAAGCTGCTGGAGCTCGAGATCACTGAGTCTGCCGCTGTAGCCGATCCCGACCGCGTTGCGCGCATCATGTGGCCGTTGCGCAATCGCGGCGTGCGTCTCGCGATCGACGACTTTGGGACCGGCCATTCGAACTTCGCTTCGATCACGCGCCTGCCGTTCGACGTGTTCAAGATCGACCAGCAATTCGTCCGCGCGCTCTCCACCGATCCGCATGCGCCCGCGATTGTCGAGATGATCCTCGCCATGGCCGAGGCGCTCGGCCAGGAAACCGTCGCCGAGGGCGTCGAAACCAAGGAGCAGGCCGACTTCCTGCTGCGCCGCGCCTGCACGATCGGCCAAGGCTATTACTACTCCCCGCCGCTCCCCGCCGACGAGTTCGACGCCTTCGTGCGCTCCTATCGTCCGCGCCCTGCAGATCGCTTCGCAGCCTAGCAGCCCTCGGCCACGGCCTCGGGAATCTCGCCCGATCTCTGCTTCAACACGCCGTCGTCGAGCGCCCACATCACAGTCGTGTCGATGGGCGCGCTGTTGTCATTGCCGCTGTAGGCGATCGTGAAGTCGCTGTCGGCGGTGTACGGCTTGATGATCTTGCCGCTGACGTCGATCCTGTCGTCCTGCGCCCGGGCAAGCGGGGCGCGGTCGAGAATCCGCTTTGGACCGTTCGCATCAAATCGATAGGCTGAGACGTTCAGCGCCGTGCAACCCTGCGCCGTGAAGCCGGACTCGTCTGTCATGCCCACGCCGCCATTGCGGGGCAGGGTCAGTGACTTGATCTCGCCCGGCTTACCCCACCCGCCGGATTGGTAGAGATCACGGTAAGGCGCGGAAAGGCTCAGCGCCCCATTTATCTCCTGGAGATAGTAGACCGAGATGCTGGCCGAACACGCATGGCAGCCCTCCGTCTGCTCCTTCGCCGTCACCAGATAGACACGGCGCTCTTCGCCCGCGATCACTGTCACCGGACGCTCGATGCGCGCAGGCCTGTCACCCGACGCCGGGATCGCCACCTCGCCATTCACGGCTTCGGGAAACACCGCCCGCATCGCCGCCTTGGCGTCCAGAATGACCGCTTCTCCGCCTGGCTTTCCTTCGCCGCAGGCCGACAGCGCCAGCGCGGCCGCGATCGCCGCCGCTACGCTCCGTGAACCCCCGACCCTGGCCATGACTCTCCGATCTCCTGAGCTAGAAGGATATATCCTGCCCGACGTCGTCCATGCTTGGCGAGCAGGGCTGTGGCGGATTATCGAAAAACGATAAATCTGCTTGTCGGCCGCAGGCGCACGAGATAAAGTGAACTTGGTCAGGAAAGTACCCGCATGTCGTCTGAGCCCTCTTGGCATTCCACCACCATTCTCGCCGTGAAGAAGGGGCGCAAGCTCGTCGTCATGGGCGATGGGCAGGTGTCGATGGGCGACACCGTCATGAAGGGCAACGCCCGCAAGGTCCGGCGCATCGGCGAGAAGGGTGAGATTCTCGCAGGCTTCGCCGGAGCGACCGCCGATGCCTTCACCCTCTTTGAACGCCTCGAGCAAAAACTCGAACGCTTCCCCGGCAATCTCCAGCGCGCCGCCGTCGAACTCGCGAAAGACTGGCGCACTGACAAATATCTCCGCAACCTCGAAGCCCTCATCATCGTGGGCGACACAACCTCTCTGCTCGTCATCACGGGCAGGGGCGACGTGCTCGAGCCGGAGCATCCGATCGCGGCCATTGGTTCAGGGGGCAACTACGCGCTGTCCGCCGCACGAGCGCTGTATGAGTACGAAGACGACGCCGAGAAGATCGCCCGCAAGGCGATGACGATCGCGGCCGAAGTCTGCGTCTACACAAACAGCAACTTCGTCCTGGAGACACTGGATGTTTGACAAGACTGACATACGCGCAGCCGTCGAGGCGGGCGCAATCAGCGAGGAAGGCGCAAAACGCTTCGAAGCCTTCCTCAAAGCCCGCAACGACCCGGATCGCATGCTCGACCCCGAGAACCTGCGTTTCCTCTCGAACTTCAACGACGTCTTCCTCACCATCGGCATCTTCGTGCTGATGACCGGCCTCGGCTTCCTGTCGGCGATCGCGGCCGCCAACATTCTCGGCTTCTCCACCATGATGGAGCCGAACTCCCTCGCGGAAGCGACGGCGCTTGCTGACCGTCTCCGCTTCGCGATCATTCTCGGGCCCATCCCCGTTGTTGTCGGCGCGTGGCTTCTGGCGGAGTATTTTTGCGGCAAGCGGCGGCTTCTCCTGCCATCCATGGCGCTTGCCATCTTCATCGCCTGGGGCTCGGCGATCGTTGGCGCAGGCCTCGCCAGCTTCTTCGTCGACCCCATCACCACCGCCATGCGGATCGAGCGAGACGCAGGCCCGTGGGAAATCATCACCAGCATCAGCTATGCCGGCTTCGCCGCCGCTGCGATTGCCGCCGCTGCGATCTTCTGGCGCTTCCGCCTGCCGTTCTCGCTGTTCCTGCTGGCCGGCGCGACCGCGGGGCTGTTCTACACCGCAGTCGCCCAGTTCGCTGGCATCGGCCAGGTCGGCAGCGGCCTTGCCATGCTGGCCATCGGCATCGCAACGCTGGTTGCCGCGATCGGCTTCGACATGAAGGATCCCACGCGCTCCACCCGCTCGTCGGATCACGCCTTCTGGCTGCACATGGCGGCCGCGCCTCAGATCATCCTCGGCATGCGCGGCCTCCTGCTGGGCTCCGGCTTTGCCCCGGCCAGCATGGCGGACGCCACGGTCATGCTGATCGTGCTGATCGCCTTTGCCCTCCTGTCGCTGGCGCTCAACCGCCGCGCCCTTATCGTTTCGGGCCTCGTCACCTTCGCGACGGCGCTGTGGGTGCTGGTCAACGAGCTTGGCGGGGGAGGCGTCAACACGCTGATGCTCACCGCGCTGATCATCGGCGGCGCTATCGTCCTCCTCGGCGGCGGATGGCGCACGGCGCGCCGAGCCATCCTGAAGCTTGCGCCGCAAAGCGGAACCTTCGGCCGCATCTTCCCGCCAGAACCTGCCTAAGAAGAACGCGCTTGATGACATGAGCAGGCATGAGCTAGCGAAGTGCCTCCCGCCTTCCTAGCTCATGCCTGATCTGTCAGCAGGGAATCCATGTCCGAATTCACGCCGCGCGAAATCGTCTCCGAACTCGACCGCTTCATTGTCGGTCAGCCCGAGGCCAAGCGCGCCGTTGCGCTGGCCTTGCGCAATCGCTGGCGCCGCAAGCAGCTGTCCGAAGCGCTGCGCGAGGAAGTGACGCCCAAGAACATCCTGATGATTGGCCCCACCGGCGTCGGTAAGACCGAAATCTCGCGTCGTCTCGCGAAGCTCGCCAAGGCGCCGTTCCTCAAGGTCGAGGCGACCAAATTCACCGAGGTCGGCTATGTCGGCCGCGACGTCGAACAGATCATCCGAGACCTTGTCGAGATTTCCATCGCGATGGTGCGCGAACGCCGCCGCAAGGATGTGCTCGCCAAGGCCGAAGCCGCCGCTGAGGAGCGCGTGCTCAACGCGCTGGTCGGCGCCACGGCGCAGCCAGGCACGCGCGAAAACTTCCGCGCCAAGCTCAGAGCCGGAACGCTGGACGACAAGGAGATCGAGGTCGATGTCGCCGACACGGCCTCGCCGCTCGGCGGCTTCGACATTCCCGGCCAGCCCGGCTCATCGATCGGCATGGTCAATCTCAGCGACCTGTTGTCGAAATCCTTCGGCGGCCGCACCAAGCGCGTGCGCACCACGGTGAAGGACGCCTATAAGCCGCTGGTGCAGGAAGAATCTGACAAGCTGCTGGATAATGACGCCGTCACGCGCGAGGCGCTGCGCGTGGCGGAGGAAGACGGAATCGTCTTTCTCGACGAAATCGACAAGATCGCCTCGCGCTCCGAGCGCGCCGGCGCGGATGTCTCGCGTGAAGGCGTGCAGCGTGACCTGCTTCCACTCATCGAAGGCACGACGGTGTCGACCAAGCACGGCCCGGTGAAGACCGACTACATTCTCTTCATCGCCTCAGGCGCCTTCCATGTCGCCAAGCCGTCAGATCTGCTGCCCGAACTGCAGGGCAGGCTGCCGATCCGCGTCGAACTCAAGGCCCTTAGCCGTGATGATCTCAAGCGAATTCTCACCGAACCGGAAGCCAGCCTCATCACCCAATATGTGGCGCTGATGAAAACCGAAGGCGTCGATCTGGCTTTCGAGCCTGACGCCATTGACGCGATCGCGGACATCGCGGTGCAGGTGAACGACTCGGTCGAGAATATCGGCGCCCGCCGCCTCCACACCATCCTCGAACGCGTGCTCGATGAAATCAGCTTTTCCGCCTCAGAAAAACCTGGCGAAGCCTTCCGCATCACCGGCGCCTATGTCCGCGAGAAGGTCGAGGCGATGGCCGGCAACAAGGACCTGTCGAAATACATTCTCTGACCCGCGACCGCCGATCAGGCGTCGCGCGATTGCCCTGCGTCTCGCCCGCGCGGCGTGCAATCCACCTGCTGCTATGTCGGAGAGGGCGGCGCCGGCAATTTGCGCGGAATCCAGTCGCGGTTCCAAACCATCTTTCCCGCCGCGCTCAACGCCCAAGCGCGAAAGCAGATGGGGATTGAGCCCCGCTCATCCCCACCTCGTCCCGCCCTGTGAGAATTGCCCGTGTCGCCCCATGGAGGCCAGTCGCGATGTTCAACGGCGCAGGGCGACCTTTCCGCCGACGGACCTGGCGATCCAAGAGGTGAAAGACCTCCGTGATCCAGCTGGCGACAAACGATTGCGGGGGGGTGACGCGCAGCGTCGATGGATGAACCGCGTTTCTCTTTGACCAGCGCTAGGGCCGCCTTGAAGCGGCTCGCCCAAGCCATGCGGAGCGCGCCCCCCGGCCCCGGTCCTCTATCCGGGCCGGAGCTCTAAGCATCCCGCAGGGCGATTACGCCCGTGCGATCAAAAGATTGCGCCTACGCGCCCGCCCCCGTCAGCGGATAGACCGCCTCCTCGACATAGCGGCTGCCCGCCTTGGTCGCGCGCGAGGAATACATGCAGAAATGATCGACCCAGAACCTGTCCGTCCTGAACTCCGCCGACTCCTGCAGGAACGGCGCGACTTCATCGTCCAGCGTCCCGTGCAGATAGGCGAGGGTGACATGCGGCTTGAACTTGCGCGGTTCGGGCGCTAGGCCCGCCCGCCGCACCGCGCCCTCGCAGCTTCCCGCCAGCCGCGCCAGATCCGGGGGCGCATCAACGCCCGCCCACAGCGCGCTCGGCTCCCTGCCGCCAAAACTGCCCGCGCCCGCCAGCGCGATCTCGAACGGCGCCGCTACAATGCGCCCAAGCTCGTGGTCAACCTCGCGCGCCAGCGCCTCGTCAATCTCGCCGAGAAAGCGCAATGTGAGATGGAAATGCTCCGGCAGCCGCCATGATGCGCCGGGCACATCCGCCTCCAGCGTCAGCAGTCGCGCGGTGATCTCCTCGGGGAGGGGGATGGCGATGAACAGGCGAAGGCTCATCGTTCTCAATTAACCCAGCCGGCGCGCTGCGAAAATAAGAGACGACGCGTAATGCAGCTTACGCCGCCGCAATGGCAGGAGTCGCAATGGAATCAACGTTAGCGCCATGTTTACGCCGATCACAGACACGCCAACTGGCGGTTGCAAGCCCCGGTTTTACTTGCATTCACAGGTCGGAATGCCCATTCTTTCAGGCAATCGGCTGCGGTTGCACGCAGCGTGGACAAGAAGGTTGAGACAACACCATGGCTGACTTCCAATACGCCCAGCCGCGTACCGGCACAGGCGATATGGCCACGGACGCCGGCCTCCGCAAATTCATGCTGGGCGTCTATAACAAGCTGGGCCTCGGCATCCTGCTCGCTGGCGCTCTGGCTTTCGTCGCCGGCACCGTTCCGGCTGTGACCGAACTCGTGTTCGGCACGCCCTTGGTCTACGTCGTGCAATGGGGCCCTGTGGTTCTGCTGCTCGGCTCGATGTTCTTCATGAAAAACCCTTCGCCGCTCGCGACGGGCATCATGTACTGGGCCATCGTCGCCATGATGGGCCTTGGCTTGGGCGTATGGGTGCTCATGGCGGAGAGCGGCGCTGAGTCGATGACGCGTGGCGGCATCGGCCTCTCGCTGACCTACGTCACCATCGCCAAAGCCTTCCTGATCACGGCTTCGGCCTTCGGCGCACTCTCGCTGTTCGGCTACACCACGAAGCGTGACATGTCGGGCATCGGCTCGTTCGCGATCATGGCGCTGTGGGGCGTTGTCGCCCTTTCGCTCCTGAACTTCATTCTTCCGGCCTCCTCGATGATGGAATGGATCATCATGGGCGCCGTGTTCGCGCTCTCGGCCGTGTTGATCGCGGTTGAAACGCAGCAGCTGAAGAATGGCTTTTATGCCTTCGATGGCGACGCCCGCTCGCTTGCGGTGATGACGAACTGGGGTGCGCTGAACTTCTTCATCTCTTTCATCAACATGTTCCGCATCGTGCTGATGTTCCTCTCCTCGCGCGAGTAATCGCTGCGAGACAACGAAAAACGGAAAGCCCCGGCCACACGGCCGGGGCTTTTCATTTCGGTTTCCCAACAGATGTGGAGACTGCCTGTGCGCAGGGGGTGGATAACTCAGGCCCGCGACCTCAGTCGATGACGTTGAAGCGCTTCTTGTCGAACACCCGCATAACCTGCGCCAGGTCCTGACCGCGCTTCAGAATTTGTCCGGTCGCGTTGCTCACCGAGAACGCGCCCTGCCGCCGCGCCAGCTCTGGCCGTTTCTCGACAATCCAGGTCGGCGCCTCCGACGCCCGGCGATACATGTGAAACAGCGCATGGTCGCCGTGCGCCCCGATCGCATAATCCCTGCACTCGCCTTCGGCGACCATGCGTCCGTAGACTCTGAGGATCAATTCTAGCTCTTTCCGGTCAAACCACACACGTTTCTGCGCTATTGCCGGGCCAGACGAAGAAGAAAAACGCCCGGCGTGGATCTGATCCGTCATAAGCGCTCCCGTCGAGAAGTTGGCCGCTGATAGAACCAAGCTGGGATCATTACAGAGATTTCGCAATATGACCGTAATTAGGACTAGCCAAAGCCTTCAACCCCGGCCAAGTTAACAACGTCGGGCGGATGGTTAAGACGCCGACCTTGGACCCAACAGCCCCCCAGCCCCCCAGGGTTGCGACTGACGGTCCGTCCGACACCTAATCTCCTGAAAATCAGATAGATTTCCCTCTGGGGCGCAGCTCTGCGCGCTAGCCTTCAGCCTATGCCAAATTAACTCATTCCAGCGGTCTTTAATGATTCGCATTGGGCGAATTTTCACCGCCTTGTCGCTTCCTTCGCTGCATTCCCAGGCGTAGCTAGGCCACCCGGCAATTGGTCATTGGATCCCCATGCAAGCGCTGAAGGTCGATGCCCTGAGCAAGTCGTTCGGGCCAAGACAGGCGGTGCGGAACGTCAGCTTTTCGGTAACGGCTGGCGAAACCGTCGCCTTCCTCGGTCCCAACGGCGCCGGCAAATCGACAACGCTCCGCATGATCGCGGGATTTCTCGAGCCTGATTCCGGCGATGCGCTCATCAATGGCGTCTCCATCCTGTCCGACCGGACGAAAGCCCAGCTCGCGCTCGGATATCTCGCCGAAGGCGCGCCGCTGTATTTCGACCTGTCGGTGCGAGACTTCCTCGGCTTCCTTGCCAGAACCCACGGCCTCACCAGCGCCGCCGCGAAACTCGCCATCGCCCGCGTCGCCGAAGACGCCGCGATCACCGACGTAATTTCGCGCCCGATCGAAACGCTGTCGAAAGGCTATCGCCGCCGCGTCGCGCTCGCCGGCGCCATCGTCCATGATCCGCCCGTGCTTATCCTTGATGAACCCACCGACGGCCTCGACCCGAACCAGAAGATCGCGATGCGCGCGCTCATCGCCCGCATGGCGAGGCAGAAAGCGATCCTGATCTCGACGCACCAGCTCGATGAAGTCGAAGCCATGTGCACCCGCGCCGTGCTTATCGACCGCGGAGACATCAAGGCCGACGGAACGCCCGCCGATCTCGCCGGCCGCACGCCCAGCGGCAAACTCGAAGACGCCTTCCACGCGCTGACCAAGCCGGAGAAGGTCGCGTGAACGAGACCTTCGCCCTCAACATGCGGCAGGCCGGCAATGCGCTTCGCGCCGTCTATGTGCGCGAACTCGCCGCCTACTTCCTGACGCCGCTGGCCTATGTGTTCATCGCGACCTTCCTCATCGCGCTCGGCTCCTTCACCTTCCAGATCGGCCGCTTCTTCGACACCAACCAGGCCGACCTCGCGCCATTCTTCCTGTTTCATCCCTGGCTCTATCTCGTTTTCCTCCCCGCGATCGCCATGCGCCTCTGGGCCGACGAGGCGAGGGGAGGGACGCTTGAATTGTTGCTGACACTGCCTGCGCCGGCATGGTCGCTCGTGCTTGGCAAATTCCTCGCGGCCTGGACGGTCGCCGCCGCAGCGCTGCTGCTCACGACGCCGATCTGGATGTCGGTCAACTGGCTGGGCAAGCCGGACAACGCCGCGATCTTCCTCACCTATGTCATCAGCTTCCTGATGGCCGGCGGCTATCTTGCCGTGGCCTGCGCGCTGTCGGCTGCGGCGCAGAACCAGGTGATCGCGTTCGTGCTCTCTGTCGCCGTCGGCTTTCTCTTCACCGCCGCCGGATTGCCGGTCGTGACAGCAGGCCTTACCGCCGCCTTCGGCCCCGGCCTGGCCGAAGCCATGGCGTCGTTCTCGCTGATCTCGCACTTCGAAGCGGCCCAGCGCGGCGTGCTCGAGATGCGCGCGCTGGTCTTTTATATAGGCTTTATCGCCGTCTGGCTGGCGCTCAACGCCATCTGGGTCAGCGCAAGGAAGGGCGGCTGATGCGCAGAAGCCATTACGCCATCCTCGCCAGCCTGCTGGTCGCCATCGTCTTCGTCGGGCTGAACCTCGCCTCGTGGAAATGGCTCGCGCCCGCGCGCGCCGACTTCACGGCCAACGGCCTTTACACCATGTCCAGCTCCGCCAAGCGCGTGGTCCAGCGTCTCGTCGAGCCGGTCGAGCTAGAACTCGTCTATTCGCGCGGCGTCGGCGCAGAATTCCCGGCGATCCGCGCCCATGCCGACCGCGTGCGCCAGCTGATGAACGAGATAGCAGCGCAGAGCGGCGGCAAGGTGAAGGCGCGCGAGACGGAGCCCGAACCGTTCTCTGACGAGGAAGACCGCGTCGTCGCCGCCGGTCTTACGCCCGCGCCCACTAACGGACCCGACCCGATCTATTTCGGCGTCATCGGCCACAACACGGTGGACGACAACATCGCCATCCCTTTCCTTGCGCCCGAACGTGATGCGTTGCTGGAGTACGAACTCGTTCGCCTCATCTCGCAGCTCGATGATCCCGCTCCGCCGAAAGTCGCGGTGATCTCGTCACTGCTCGCTTACCAGCGCGACCCGTCCGAACCCGGAGCAGCCTTTGTGCTGCGTGAAGCCCGGCGGGCCTTCGACATCGAGATCGTGCCGCCGGACTTCCGCGCGCTGCCTGCCGGCACAGACGTGTTGATGATGATCCATCCCGGCCCGCTGGATGAATGGCAGCAATACGTCCTCGACCAGTTCATGGTGCACAAAGGCAGGGCGCTGATCGCGCTCGACCCAGTCTCGCGCGTCTCGATGACCCAACCCGGCCAACAGGCGATCCCGGCATCCAGTCTCGGCCGCCTCGGCGACATGCTCGGAGTATCGATCGGTCCGGATACGGTGGCCGATCGCGCGCTCGCCCTGCCGGTCAATGTCGATGCAGGCGGCGGCCGCAAGGCGATTGTCGGCCAGCCGCTCTTCCCGGCCGCGCCGCCCGCGCTGATGTCCAAGACCGACGTGGTCACGGCCGACCTCTCGCGCCCGATCAACTTTGGCGCGCCCGGCCATCTGATCGCAAAGCCGCCTGCGGGCGCAACGTTCACGACGCTGGTCGAAACAACCGCGCAGGCCGCGCTGATCGCGTCTTCCATCGCCATGAGTGATCCGACACCGCGCGCTGTCCTCGAAGCTTATGCCTCGTCCGAGACGCCGCAGATTCTCGCAGGGCGTCTGTCCGGCGAGCTGCGCTCGTCCTTCACCCTGCCTCCTTCCGCGCCGCCGCAGCCCGATCCTGTGCTGGCCGAACTCGAGCGGCAGGAGATGGCCAAGGTTCCACCCTTCGTCTCGCGCTCGACGGATCCGGCGGAAATCATCTTTGTGGCTGATGCGGATGCGTTCGACGACGGCTTCTACGTCAACCCGCAGAACAACACCGCGATTTCCGACAACGCCGCTTTCATCCTCAATTCGCTCGACAATCTCGGCGGCGATGAAGCGCTCACCGCGCTGCGCTCGCGCGCCCCGGCGGCGCGGCCGATGGATCGTGTCGATGAACTCCGCGCCGCGGCGCGCGACAGGCTCTATGAAGAACAGCAGCGGCTCGAAAAGCTGCTCGCCGACGCCGAGGGCCGGCTCAACCTGCTCGAAGGCCGCCGCACCAGCGGCGCGACCTTGACCGCTGAAGAACAGGCCGAGATCGCCAGCTATCGCGAACAGGCGGCCGACATCCGCAAGCAGCTTCGCGGCGTCGAGCGCGAATTCCGCCGCGATATCGATGCGCTCGCTGGCCAGCTGCAGTTCGTCAACGTCTGGCTGCCGCCCATCTTCGTCGGCTTCATCGGCGTTGGCGTGTTCGTCTGGCGCTCCCGGCGCAGGGGAGGGACGGCATGACCATCGCATCCGCCGCTAGGCGTCGCCGCACGCTGATCATCCTCGCCGCCGCGGCGGGCATATCAGCTCTGCTCGGCGCTGCGTCCTTCATCCCGCCGGGCGAGGAGCTGCCGCGTTCCGAAGTCGGTCAGCGCATCCTGCCTGCCTTCGAAAGCAAGACGAGTCTGGTGTCGCTCGTCATGGTGACGACCGGCGAGGAGACCTATCATCTGGTGAAGAATGCCGACGGCTGGGTGATGCCGGAAAAGGGCAATTATCCGGTCAATCCCGCCCGCATCCGCGAACTCACCGACGCGCTCTCCTTCATCACCTATGCGCGGCCGATGACGCGCGACGAGAAAAAGTTCGATCGCATCGGCCTCGGCGATCCGACCGCGGGCGGTACAGGCGCATTGCTGGAAGTGGGCGATGGCTCGGGCGAGAACTTCGCGAAGCTTCTGGCCGGCTACCGTGATGGCCGCTCCTATATCCGCAAGCCGGATGATCTTCAGGCCTGGGTTGTCGCCAATGGCGTCCTGCCGCCGCTGCAGCGCGCGATGCGGTGGCTCGAGGTCGATGTCGCGCCGATAAGGGCGATGGATATAGCCGGCGTTGATGTCCGCCCGGCGCAGGGGCCAGCCTATCGGCTTGAGGCCAACGCTGAAGGCGGCTTCAGTCTCGCGCCGCCCTACAACACCCGCCCGCTGGTGGCGGCTCTGGCGCCAACAGTTGCAGCCGAAGCCCTGACACGGCTTGCGCCCACAGACGTCACGCCCGCCATGAGCATCGCCGTCGGGGCGCCTGTGGCTGAGCACATCACGCGCACCAAGTCCGGCGTCTTCATCGTGGCCCGTAGCTGGCGGAAGGACGGCCATGGCTGGATCACGATCAGCGCTGCGACCACAGACGGGGCGACGCCTGAAGCCGTCGAACAGGCGAACGCCATCAACATGAAGGCCGTTCCCTGGGCCTTCGCGCTCACCGACCTGGATTGGGGTGGATTCTCAACGCCGCTCGCGGCGATCGCTGACTAGCGACTACTTCTTCTGCGCGGCGCCAATCAGTACGCCTTCGGTGGCGTCCTTCTGGACCAGCACGGCGCAACCCTGATCGCATTTCGCGGCAAACTTCTGGACGCCGCCCTTCCACTCGCCGAGCGATTCATAGCCGATGACCAGATTCCAGTAGGTCATCGCCTTGTTCTTGTTCGCGCCGGCGGCGGGCGTGATCTTGGTCTGGCCGGGGCGGAAGCGCACGAGAATGACGGGCGCCTTGGTCACATCGGCGGGCAGGGCGCCTGATATGGTCACGGCATTCCGCTCGAAGGCGATGCTGGCCGGATAGGGCGTAATATCGCGCTTGGCGAAGTTGGGCTCGATCTTGGCGATGCTGGTGCCTGGCCCGTGCACGTAGCCGGAATAGACGACCTGGGGCGTATACGGGCCGCGATAGCCGAGCGCGCGGTTGTAGCGCTTCTGACGCTCGCTGAATTCCGCCCGGGCGAAGGTGTCGTCCCAGCCGAGATAGTCCCAGATATTCACCGGATAGGTCAGCCCGATCACGTCAGACCGTTCCGACAGCTTCTCTAGGTTGGCGTTCGCCGCCGGGCAGTTGCCGCAACCTTGGCTGGAGAACAGCTCCATGACCACGGGACGCGCGGCGTGCTCGGGCACGTTCATGCCCCCACGCTGGGCGAGTGCGCCCGGCGCGAGGACAAGCGCCGCAAGGGCGCAGAACATACGTGCGACAATCGACGTCATTGGGGTCGGAGTATCTCGCAGTCGCACAAAACTCCGAATCAAGAGGCCGTTACCCCTTCTCACGAAGCGCGTGCGAGTTCCCTTAGAACATAGTGCAGGATGCCGCCGTTCCTGAAGTAATCCAGCTCGTTTTCGGTATCGATCCGGACCTTTGCCTCAAACGTGACCTTCGCCCCATCGGCGTAGGCCACATCCACCGAGACTACCTGACGCGGGAGCAGGCCCGCCACGCCGTTAATGGTTACGGTTTCAGCGCCGGTCAGATTGAGCAAACGCCAGCTCTGGCCCTCGGCGAACTGCAGCGGAAGCACGCCCATGCCGATCAGATTGGAGCGGTGGATGCGCTCAAAGCTTTCGGCGATGACGGCGCGAACGCCGAGCAGGCGGGTGCCCTTGGCGGCCCAATCGCGCGACGAGCCCGTGCCGTATTCCTTGCCGGCGAAGATCACCAGCGGCGTCTTCTCCGCGACGTATTCCATCGCCGCGTCATAGATCGCTTCCTGCTTGCCGTTCTTCAGCGTGACGCCGCCTTCGACGCCCGGGATCATGTGGTTCTTGATCCGGATGTTGGCGAAGGTGCCGCGCATCATCACTTCATGGTTGCCGCGGCGTGCGCCGTAGGAGTTGAACTCCGTCACCGGCACCTGGTGTTCGCGCAGGTACTTGCCGGCCGGGCCCTTGGCCGAGATGTCGCCGGCCGGCGAGATGTGATCGGTCGTGATCGAATCACCGAACAGCGCCAGCACTTTCGCATTCGTGATGTCGGTGATGGGCTCAGGCGTCATCGTCATGCCCTCGAAATAGGGCGGGTTCTGGACATAGGTGGAGGCCATCGGCCAGCCATAGGTGGCGCCGCCCTCGACCTTGATGCCCTGCCACTGTTCGTCGCCCTTGAAGACGTCGGAATAGCGCGTGGCGAACATTTCTGCTGTCACGACCGAGCGAACGGTGTCGGCGATTTCCTGCGTGGTCGGCCAGATTTCCGACAGGAAGACCGGCTCGTTCTCGTCGTCATAGCCGATCGGATCCTTGGTGATGTCGACATTCATCGAACCGGCAAGGGCGTAGGCGACGACCAGCGGCGGGGAGGCGAGATAGTTCGCCCGCACGTCTGGGTTCACGCGGCCTTCGAAGTTGCGGTTGCCTGACAGCACCGACGTGGCGACGAGGTCGCCCTGCGCGATGGCGGTCGAGATGTTTTCAGGCAGGGGCCCCGAATTTCCGATGCAGGTCGTGCAGCCATAGCCGACAAGATTGAAGCCCAGCGCGTCGAGATCGTCGGAGAGGCCGGCCTTGTTGAGGTAGTCGGTGACGACTTGGCTGCCCGGAGCGAGTGAGGTTTTGACCCAGGGCTGCGTCGTAATCTTGCGCGCGCGCGCGTTACGCGCCAGCAGGCCGGCGGCGATCAAAACGCTCGGATTGGACGTGTTGGTGCAGCTCGTGATGGCCGCGATGACGACGTCGCCGTGACCGATGGAATACTCCTCGCCTTCGACCTTGGCGCGGATGTGCGCCTTGTCCATGCGGTTGAATTCCTTGTCGAGCGCGTTGGCGAAATTGTCTGCCGCATCGCGCAGGACAATGCGGTCCTGCGGGCGTTTCGGGCCGGCGATTGAAGATTCAACGCCTGAAAGTTCCAGCTCCAGCGTGTCGGTGAACACCGGGTCCTTCATGTCAGCGCGCCAGAAGCCCTGCGCCTTGGCGTAGGCCTCGACCAGCGCCACGCGCTCGGCCAGACGGCCGGTGGCGGAGAGGAAGTTGATCGTCTCCTTCGAGATCGGGAAGAAGCCGCATGTCGCGCCGTATTCCGGCGCCATGTTGGCGATCGTGGCCTGGTCCTCGAGCGACAGGTTGTCGATGCCGGGGCCATAGAATTCCACGAACTTGCCGACGACGCCGCGCTTGCGCAGCATCTGCGTGACAGTGAGGACGAGGTCGGTCGCGGTTGCGCCCTCCGGCAGCTTGCCGGTCAGCTTGAAGCCGACGACTTCGGGAATCAGCATCGATACGGGCTGGCCCAGCATCGCAGCTTCAGCCTCGATGCCGCCGACGCCCCAGCCGAGAACCGACAGGCCGTTGATCATGGTGGTGTGCGAGTCGGTGCCGACGCAGGTGTCAGGGAAGGCGACCACTTCGCCGTCTTCTTCCTTCGTCCAGACGGTTTGGGCGAGATACTCCAAGTTCACCTGGTGGCAGATGCCGGTGCCCGGGGGAACGACGCGGAAATTGTCGAATGCGGTCTGGCCCCATTTCAGGAACTCGTAGCGCTCCATGTTGCGCTCGTATTCGCGCTTGACGTTCTGGCTGGCGGAGTTCGCCGTGCCGAAATAGTCGACCATCACCGAGTGGTCGATTACGAGGTCGACCGGAACCAGGGGGTTGATGGCCTTCGGATTGGCCCCAAGCTTGGCGGCGGCGTCGCGCATGGCGGCAAGGTCGACCACGGCGGGAACGCCTGTGAAGTCCTGCATCAGCACGCGGGCGGGGCGATAGGCGATTTCGACCTCGGCCTTGCCCTTGTCCTTGATCCATTCGGCGAAGGCGCGGATATCGGCCTGGGTTACGGTCTTGCCGTCTTCGAAGCGGAGCAGGTTCTCCAGCAGAACCTTGAGCGAAACCGGCAGGCGGGAAATATCGCCAAGTCCGTTTTGCGCTGCTGCTTCAAGGCTGTAATAGACGTACGTCCTGGCGCCGACCGTGAGGGTTTTGCGGGACTTGAAACTGTCGAGGGACGGCATGCTGGGGCGCCTTTCGGGGCATCGAAATATCGACGTGCGGGAGACCCGGCGGCCCCCCGCTCCGGCGGCGTTCCTATACGACGCCGTTCGGGTAAGCAATTGAGCGCCAAGGAGTAAAGATATTGATTGGCGCAGGCGCCTCATCACTGGTCCTTGAGGTTGAAAATCTCGCGGCTTCGCGCGGGCTGCGCATCCTCTTCGAAGGCCTGTCTTTCAAGGTTTCTGGAGGGGAAGTGCTTGAACTGCGCGGCCCGAACGGCTCAGGCAAATCGACCTTGCTTCGCATTCTCGCTGGCCTCACCCGGCCGCATGACGGGAAGCTGGCGTTCACAATGCCGGGCGAAGACGAACCGGGGCGCCACTACCTTGGACATCTCGACGCAGTCAAACCTTCCGAAACGGCCGCCGAACAGGCCGCCTTCTGGACCCGCTATTTCGGCCGCGATCCAGCCGAAGCCGCCAAGGCGATGAAGCGCGTCGGTCTTTCCGGACGCGACCAGGTGCCCGGCCGGGGGCTGTCGGCAGGTCAGAAACGGCGCCTGGCGCTGGTGCGCCTGCTGGTCGAACCCCGGCCGATCTGGCTGCTCGACGAGCCGACAGCCGCGCTGGACATCGAAGGCCGGGGGCTGGTGACCCAGCTTGTGGCCGATCATCGCGCCAGCGGCGGCATGGTCATCGCCGCCATCCATGGCGATGGCTTTGCCGGATCGCGAACACTTGATGTGTCCGCCCTCAAGGCGGGGGCAGTCGCTTGAGCGGCTCCTTTTCGGTCTTTACCCGCGAACTGAAGCTTGCCTGGTCAGGCGGGGGAGGGGCTGCGCTGCCCGTCGGCTTCTTCGCCGCCGCCTGCAGCATCACGCCCTTTGCCGTCGGCAGCGGCATTGAGAACCTCAAAGTGGCGGGCCCCGGCGTCATGTGGATCGCGCTCGCGCTGGCCAGCCTGCTGCCCATGGAGCGGCTGTTCCAGGCCGATCTCGAAGATGGCACGCTCGACGCCTATGCCGGATCCGGCATCGGGATGGAGGGGATCGCCCTCGCCAAGACGCTGGCGCATTGGATCGCCACCGGCATTCCGCTTGCGATCATCGCCCCGGTCCTCTGGATCATGCTGCAGGGGCCGCCAGAGGCCTCGCTGTTCGTCATCGGATTTTCGCTGATCGGGTCGGCCGCGTTCTTCTTCTTCGGGTCGATTGGGGCGGCGTTGGCGGCCGGCATGCGGCGGGGAGGGCTGCTGATCGCGCTGGTAACCTTGCCGCTCTATGTGCCGACCATGATCTTCGGCGCAGCCGGCCTCTACGCCGTGGCGTCCGGCGCTGAATGGGCTGCGCCCCTGATGCTGACGGGGGCCGCGGCGCTCTTCGGCATTGCAACATCGTCCTTTGCTGCTGCGATGGCGCTAAGAACCGCAATCGACTAGATAGTCCGCCGCAGGCGATCCGCATTTTGTGAACGGCGCCGCCACGCGGACCGTCTAGACTGACCGCCCTGCAGGAGACCGAAGGCTATGGCCGTGTTGTCTTTTTTCGCCAACCCGCACCGCTTCATGGCGGCGTCCAAATGGTTCGCCTGGGGCTTCACCGTTCTGGGCGCTTCGGTGATCCTGATCGGCATTTACATCGGCCTGTTCGTCGTGCCGCCGGATGCGGTGCAGGGGGACAGCGCGCGGATCATGTTCGTGCACGTGCCGGCGATGTGGCTGTCGCTGTTCGTCTACGCCTTCATGGTGGGCGCGAGCCTGATTTCGATCGTCTGGCGGCATTCGATTGCCGACGTGGCGGCGAAGTCTGCAGCGCCGTTCGGTGCGGCGGTGACGGCGTTTGGCCTCGTCACCGGGTCGATCTGGGGATACCCGACCTGGGGCACATGGTGGGAATGGGGCGATGCGCGGCTGGTCTCCGTGCTCGTGCTGTTCTTCGTCTATCTCGGCTACATCGCCATCTGGCAGGCGATGGAAACGCCGCAGAAAGCTGCGCGGGCCGCCGCAATTCTCTGCCTTGCCGGCGCAGTTAACGTGCCGATCATCCACTACTCGGTCGAATGGTTTGCGACCCTGCACCAGACGGCGATGAATGCGACGGCCGAGTTCAAATACCCGATGTACGTCGTCGCTCTCGGCTACCTGTCGCTGTTCGGCGGCCTGACGCTGATCAACATGCGCGCCGAAATCATGAACACGCGCGCTGACATGCTGGCGCAGCGCAAGCAAGCGGCGGCGGGCTGAGACGATGCTGGATTACGGCAGATACACGCCCTACGTGCTCTGGGCCTATGGCATCGCAACGGCGGTGCTGGTCGCGCTGATCGTGTGGTCAGTCCTGCGTGTCATCAAGGCAAGGAAGAAGCTCGACGCGATCGAAGGCGGCGAGAAGGATGGGACATCGTGAAGCGCTGGTGGGCGATACTCCCGCTCGCGGTGTTCGTGGCGCTGGTGGTGGTGGGTTTTCAGCGGCTGACGGGCGGCGACCCGGCGCCTGCGAGCTTCTCCTCGCCCTCGCGCCCAGCGCCGCAGTTCGACGTGCCCGGCATGGATGGCGGGCAGGTGAAGCTGTCCGACTTCAAGGGCCGTCCCGTGCTCGTCAATTTCTGGGCGACATGGTGCGCGCCCTGCAAGCTTGAACATCCCCTGCTGGTCGAGATGGCGGGTCAGGGCGTCGAGATTGTCGGCATGCTCTATAAGGATCCGAAGGGCATCGGGGCGGCGCAGGAGCTGCTGGTCCGCGATGGCAATCCGTTCAAGCACATCGGTCTCGACCCGCTCGGCGACCTTGGCATCGATATCGGGATTTCGGGCGTGCCGGAAAGCTTCCTAATCGACGCCAACGGCCAGATCGTGAAGACCAAGCGCAACTACTTCACCCAAGCCGATGTTGCCGATTTTGTCGCCGCCTATCGCGCCGAAGCTGCAAAGTCTGCCGCGCCGCCGCCCGCCAGCTAGCGCTTTCGGCGCGCCTTCGCGCTTTTCATCGCCCTTGCCTTGGGTGACGCCTTTTTGGCGGGACGCACAGATTCCACTGCATCGGCGTGCTGCTGGTCCGCCGCCTCGGCCAGGGCCAGCAGCGTCGTCTTGAACACGGCGCGGAGGTTCGCGGGCAGGGCATCCAGAAGCGCCTTGTCGACCGCCCGCATCGCGGGCAGGGCGCCTTCAAGTCGACGCCGACCTTGGCTGGTGAGGCTCACCGATTTCGCACGCCCGTCATCATGAGCAGCGGACCGGCTAATGAAGCCCTTCTGTTCCATGCGCGCCATCATTTCGGCGAGGGTGGAACGATCGACGCCCGTGGCGCTGACCAGGTTCGACTGGCTTGCACCCTCCGCTTCGGCGATGGCGGCGAGCAATACGGTCTGGCGCAGCGTGATGCTGTCGGGCAATTCCGCCTTCAGGAATGTCTCGGCAGCGAACTGTTCGGCGCGCCGCAACAGGTGCGAGGGCGACTCACTTAGGCGGAACAGCGCTCCGCGACGGACCGGGCGGGCCGCCTTCTTGTCGGGTCGCCGTGCGGCGTCCGTCCGGATCGTCATACCCAACCTCTTGAATGGCCCTGCGCGAGCATAGGGAGTTCGCGGGCCGCGATTAGCCTGCTTTGGTGACAATGTAGGTTCACGTCTTCCTCTGTGCACAGCAAAAGGTCATGTTGCTGACGTGAGCGACCGGCAAGTTCCCATCTCGTTTTACAATGGCGTTCCTCCCGGCGAGGACCGCGAACGTCGCATCTGCGATAAGTGCGGCTTCATCGATTATGCAAACCCGAGGATCGTGACTGGCGTCGTTGCTCATATGCGCGGCCGTATCCTCTTGTGCCGGAGAGCCATCGAGCCGCGGAAGGGCTTCTGGACGCTGCCGGCGGGTTTTCTCGAACTCGGCGAGAGTGTCGAGGAGGGCGCCAGACGCGAATCCCTAGAGGAGGCGCGCGCGGAGCTTGAGATCGAAACGCTGCTGGGCCTGTATTCGATCCCGCGGATTGGTCAGGTTCAGATATTCTTCCGTGCACGGCTCATGAACGATCCGTCACCCGGTCCCGAAAGCCTGGAAGTTGGTCTATTCAGCTGGGACGAGATTCCGTGGAGGGAACTCGCCTTTCCATCGGTGCGCTGGGCGCTTGATCACTATCGCGAGACTGAGGGGCGAGCTGGGTTCGCGCCCTTTGGAAATCCGCCGGGAACGGATCAATTGACCCGCTAGAAGGTGGGGGCTCAGACAGCGTCGCCGGTCTTCTTTTCGTCCGCCCCGTCTTCAGGCTGCTCGATATTGTGCTTCATCAGGAAGGGCAGGTTGACGGCCATGAAGAGTATGGCCAGCGGGATCGACAGGAACAGCTTTGAGTTGACCCAGAACTCCTTCGAAAAGTTCCGCCAGATAATCTCGTTGATGATCGCCAGCACGACATAGAAGGCCGCCCAACGCAGGGCGAAGATCTTCCATGCATGGTCCGGCATCTGGAAGGCATGCTCAAAGGCGGTTTTCCAGATGTTCCGTCCAATCGCGAGACTGCCCAGGATTGTCACCGCGAAGAGCACGTTGATGATCGTTGGCTTGATGAAAGCGAATGTCTCGTCTTGCAACCACAAGGTCAGTCCGCCAAACGTCATCACCACGACGCCGGTGATGATCAGCATGGGCGGCAGCCGGCGGCCCTTGAACAGCGTCCATCCGATCGCAAGGCAGACCGAGACCATGAACACGCCGGTCGCCCAGAAGATCGCGGTCTCTTTCGAAAACGGTCCGGTTTCGTCAGCGAAGTTCTGCATCACGTTGAATACGATCACGAATGCGAGAACAGGCCCAATATCGGTCCACACATTGCCCGCCCCCTTGGGCAAGGGCTTGCGAGTCTGGGGCGTGGGGATCGTTTCGGTCATCGGGGTCACTTAGCGGGCAGGAGCCGTGCGGGTCAAACGCGACGCGCACGACGCGAAACAAATTGTTGCAGGGCGGCACGCGCGCCAGCTGCGTCGAAAACCAGAGCCGCCATTACATAAACCGTGGCCCCGATGCTGGCCTTGACCAGCAATTCCGTCATTCCGCCTGCCGCAGGCGCCATGCGCACAGCGATCGCCATGGCCGAACACGCGCCCGCAACCTTGAAGAAATCCCGCCATGGCCAGCTGAGCGGCGCAAGCCTGCGCGCAACGCTCGCCAGCAACAACAGTGCGAGCGCATAGCACGCGACAGTCGCATACACCGCGCCCATGAGGCCAATCCACGGAAGCAGGATGGCGTTCAACGCCACGTTCGCGATGGCAGGGATCGCCATCAGCCACGCGCGAAGGTCGGTACGATGCGAGAGCTGGTAGGCCTCTGAAATATAGTGCAGCACGAAGCCATTGATCAGGCCGGAGAGCGCGATCCAGGGCATGATGCTCGCGGCCTGCGCGCGCATGGCCTCCCCGATCATCACGTCCGACAGCGGTTGCGCCGCCAGAGCCAGACCAGTCGCCGCCGGCGCGGCGACAAGCAGAAGCGTCCGCGCCACGTGGGCGGAGACTTCGCGCATGGCTTCGGGTCCTTCGCGCTCCCATGCCGCCATCATCATCGGTGCGCCGGCCGCAGCCGCCCACGCGCAAAGAAGTCCTACGGACTTGTCGGCGAGGCCATAGCCAGCCGCGTAGACGCCCACGGCCTCTGGTCCGAGGAAGAGCGCGATGAGAAAACGATCACCTGCGTCGAGCGCGATGTTTAGCGCCAGCGCAATCGCCACCGGCACGCCATAGGCGAGGTATGGCTTCACCCGCTCGCGACGAAAGTGTCCGCCTTCCGACTCTCGCCACAACCTTGCGCCTTCGACCACGGCAAGCAGCGCCAGCACGCTGGCCAGACCCATGAACGGCGCGGCAGCTCCCAGGCCGGTGCGCCATGCGAGGAATGTCCCAAGCGCGAATGCGCCAATGTCCTGACACACACGCAGTGTCGAATAACGCGATATCCGTTGCTGCGCCCGGTTCATCTCCTGCGCGGCGTTGACCAGCGGCGTCAGGACCATGGTCGACATCGCGGCCGTGAGCGCCATGCGTAGCATGGGGTCCGCCGCAATCAGGATCGCGCCGGCCATCAGCGCGATGCCGAGGGCGGCCGATGCCGCGAGCAGCGCCATGATCGTACGGATATGATCCGGCGTCTTGCCCTTCGTCTGCGCTTCTCCCGCGAAGCGATACGCGGCGGCTTCGGCCCATGTAATCGAGAGCGTGTAGACGATGCCCATCGTCGTCAGGGCCAGCGCGTAGAACCCGTAATCGGCGGGAGAGAGCAGGCGCGTCAGCGCGAAGACCGCGCCAAAGCTGGCGAGCCCTCCGGCAAGGCTCGCCGGGAAATAGCCAAATAGCCGTCGCCAGATCATGATCGTGCGGGGACCGTTTATTCATCCCAGTAGAGCAGAATGCCGTTCATGAAGCGTTTCCGGCCGGAAAACCCTCATGGAAACTGGACCCGGCGGGGCGCTATCGCCGCGGCCACAGGCCTTGCGGCGTACAGCGGACCGCCCGCCGCGGCCCAACCGGCCAAGCCGCATCCCCTGTGGCCAATGTCGGGTCCGCCCGTCCTGCGCGGCGCAGTTATCGCCCAGCGGCGTAGGCGCCTCGAGGTCGATGGCGACACGTTTGGCGGCGGGGCGGCCATATTGCCCAGCTATCGACGCTCCGACTTCGATGGGTTGGCGCAAGCCGGCGCGAATCTCGTCGTCATGTCGTTTCCGGAACTATGGACCGTGAAGCCGCCCTACCGGCGCGACACTGCGATCGCGGACATCCTTGTCCAGCAGCTCGATGCTGCGAGGGCGGCGGGGCTCTACAGCATTGTTGCGCTACGCTCTGGACCGGGTCGGTCGGATTTCATTTTCCATCGCGATGCGCGCGACACATGGTTTCCGGCAAATCTGATCGTCGAATCGATCTGGACCAATCTCGATGAACAAGCCGCATGGTCCGCGATGTGCGCTGACGCGGCGAAACTCATCGCCGGACGAAATGACATTGCCGGGCTCAATCTGATGGTGGAGCCCGAACCGAATGTCAGCGGTGTGAATGCCAAAGGTCAACAGCTTGGCGCGTGGGAGCCAAAGCAATACACCGCCGAGGTCAGCCGCACGTCCGACTGGCGGCGCATCTCGGCCGATATCGCAGGCAAGGTGAGAGCCGCCTTTGCGGATCTTCCGATCCTGATCTCGCCGCCCGCTTTCGCGCGCACGGATTTCCTGTCGGTCATGGGCAAGCCGCCTGTTTCCGGCGTCGTGTGGTGCGTGCACGACTACGAGCCGCGCGAATACACGCATCATCCCAAGGATGCAGCCGGCATAAGCGTGTTCAGCGAAGGCGGCTCACACACATTCGCCACCCGCATCGACGCCATCCGCCAGCAGGGGGCCCCTGTTTTTCTCGGCGAGTTCGGCGCGTCACGCTGGCTGCGCGACATCGATGCCTATTACCGCGTCCGCATCGACGCCTGCGAGGCGCGGAGCATCGGCTGGGCGGCGTTCCGCTGGCCGACAGGCGATGCCGCCTACGAAAAATCCGACGACATGTTCAATCTGATGTGGGGTCCAAAGGCCGACGCATCCGGCGCCGCTATGTCCGGCCTGCGGCCCGCCTGGGCAAAGAACAGGGCCCGGCCTGGCGGCGTTGGTCTGCGCGGGCGCAACTAGCCGAACTGCAACAGGCCCAGTCCGCTCGCGAGCACGATGGCCGCGAACGTTCGCCGCGCGCCAAAGCCTTCCTTCAGAAACCACCAGCCCATCACCGCGGCAAACACCACCGCCGTCTCACGCATGGCCGAGATGTAGGCAACCGGCGCAATCGAAAATCCATAAAGCGCCATCGAGAACGAGACTAGCGTGCACACGCCCGCGCCGATGCCTGGCCATAGCGCCGCACGGGCGGACGTCATGAACTGACGTCGCCCACGCGTGAACCAGGCGATGGCGTTGATGCCGATCCAGTCCAGCATGAACAGCCAGACGATGAAGCTCCATTGCGTCGGCGCTGCGCGAACGCCCTGCGCGTCGATCACATTGTAGATCGCAACACAAGCGCCGGTCGCCAGCGCCCACAGAAGGGCGGAATTACGCACGCGCCGCGAGCCGCCGAAATTCTTCTCGGGCAGTGCGAAAACGATCGTCGCAAGGCTGGCGATCGTCAGCCCCGCGATTGCCAGTGGCGACAGATGTTCTCCCAGGGCCAGTGAAGCCGCGATTGCCGTCAGCAGCGGCGCGCTCCCGCGCATGACCGGGAATACCAACGACAGATCCCCGCGCGACAGCGCGCGCACCAGCGCGGTCTGGTAAAGCCAGTGCGCAGGCAAGGAAAGGGCGAGGATCATCCACGTCTGCAGGTTTGGCAGCGGCGTGAAGAACGCCGCCGGCACGGCCAGGATGGCTGAGGTGAGGGACATCACGGCCCGCCCGCCGAGAATGTCCTTGGCTGCCTTCACGAAAGTATTCGCCCCCGCCAGCGTCGCCGCCGATCCAAGGCCGAGCGCGAAAGCGAACAGGGTGGGGTCCACCTAGTCGTCCAGGCCCACGAGGGCGCGCGCGAATGTATCGGCGCTGAAGGGATGAAGGTCTTCGGCCTTCTCGCCGACGCCGACGAAGTGAATCGGCAAGGCATGCTGCTCGGCGATGGCGACAAGCACGCCGCCCTTGGCCGTGCCGTCGAGCTTCGTCATGACGAGGCCGGTGACGCCGGCCGTGTTGCGGAAAGCCTCTACCTGGCCCAGCGCATTCTGCCCGACGGTTGCATCGAGAACCAGGATCACATCGTGCGGCGCGCTCGGATCAATCTTGCGGATCGCACGCACGACCTTGCTCAACTCGTCCATCAGCTGCGTCTTGTTCTGCAGGCGGCCGGCCGTATCGATCAGCACCAGATCGCGATTCTCGTTCTTCGCCAGTTCGACGGCTTCGTAGGCGAGGCCCGCAGCGTCGGCGCCTTGGGGTTTGGAAATGAAGCGCGCATTAGCACGCTCGGCCCAGACCTTGAGCTGTTCGACTGCCGCGGCGCGAAACGTGTCGCCCGCGGCCAGCACAATGTCGGCGCCTTGGGCGGACAGTTTCGAAGCGATCTTGCCGATGGTCGTCGTCTTGCCCGAGCCATTGACGCCGACGAACAGAACAATACGCGGCTTGGGCCCTTCGCTGAAATCGACAACCTGCTCACGCGGCTTGAGAATCGCTGAGATTTCGGAGGCAAGCGCAGCCTTGATCTCCTCGCCCGATATCTCGCGGTCGAAGCGGTCTTTCGAAAACGCCTTCGCGATGCGCGCCGCAACCTTCGCGCCCATGTCGGACGTGATCAGCAATTCTTCGAGTTCCTCGAGCGAGTCGCGATCGATCTTGCGCTTCGACAGGCCGGCAAGACCCTCGGCCAGTTTCGACGACGACCGACGCAAGCCTTCGCTCAGTTTGTGCAGCACGGATTCTTCGCGGGCGGCGGCTTCTGCGGCGCGCTCGGCCGCGATGCGCGCGGCGGCCTTCTTCAGGCCGATCGGATCGTCCTTGTCATCGGCGACAGGTTGCGCGATCGGCGCAGCGCCAAACAACTGCTGGTCAAGACTGGCGATGGGCGAGGCAGGCGTCTCGCCCGGCTTCAGGGGCTCAATCGGCGTCTCGCCGGTCTTGGGATCCGGCTGCTTCTTCTTGCCCCACCAGAGGATCATAGGGCCAAGCCGTCAATAGAATGGCCGACAAGCTCACTGGCCGTGCGCGAGACGAGGTGGAACAGGGCGGGCCGCCCGGCCTCGGGGGCTGCGCCTTCAATGCGCACAGGCGAGAAGTCCGGCAGGCGCGCGCGATTGCCCGCTTCCACCAGCGCCATCGCCGTCTTGCCGACATGCAGGTCGAGCCGCTGCGCCAGCCGTTCGGCGCCCTTGAGGCGGAGCCTTGCCGCGCGCGCTTTCACAACATCCCGCGCAACTTGCGGCATCTTCGCGGCCGGCGTGCCGGGGCGGGGCGAATAGGGAAAGACATGCAGATAATCGATCCCGCAGGCGTCGACCGACGCCAGCGTGTTGGCGAACATTTCGTCCGTCTCGGTCGGGAAGCCTGCGATCAGGTCGGCGCCGAACGCCATCCCCGGCCGCGCCGCACGCAGGCGCATGCACAGGTCGATCGCATCTTGCCGCGAGTGGCGCCGCTTCATGCGCTTCAGGATCATGTCGTCGCCGGACTGGAAGGACAGGTGCAGATGCGGCGCAATGCGCGGCTCATGCGCCAGCGCTTCGAACAAGGGCTCATCGATCTCGATTGCGTCGATGGAAGAAAGCCGCAGCTGCTTCAGGTCGGGCGCGAGTTTCAGAATGCGCGCGACAAGATTTCCAAGTTTCGGCGCATTCGGCAGATCAGCGCCCCACGAGGTGAGATCAACACCCGTGAGGACGATCTCGTAATGGCCGGTGGCGATGAGGCGCTTTACCTGGTCGACCACTTCGCCGGCCGGCACCGATCGTGAATTCCCGCGGCCATAGGGGATGATGCAGAAGGTGCAGCGGTGATCGCATCCCGTCTGCACCTGCACGAATGCTCGCGCACGGCCGTCCAGACCATCCACCAGATGGGCTGCAACTTCACGCACCGCCATGATGTCATTGACCCGCACCCGCGCCGTGTCGGCGAGGAAATCCAGCCCGGCGAATGTCTCCGCTTTCATCTTCTCGCCATTGCCGATCACGCGCGTGACTTCCGGCATCTCGGCAAAGCTCGTCGGATCGATCTGCGCCGCGCAGCCGGTGACAATGATCGAGGCTGTCGGCCGCTCGCGGCGTGCGCGCCGGATGGTCTGCCGCGCCTGACGCACAGCTTCCGCAGTCACAGCGCAGGTGTTGACGATCACTGCGTCCTGCAGGCCCGCCGCCTCGGCGTGGCCGCGCATTACTTCTGATTCATAGGAATTCAGGCGGCATCCCAGGGTGAGGATGTCGACTGATGATTTGGCGGAGGAGGGCGCGCCGTCGGCCATGGCGGGGGACATAGGCCGTCAGTCCGGAATTGTCACGTTTGACAGGCAAGCAGGCGCAGATCAGCCCTTGTCGCCGCAGTCGGCATGTTCGATGCCGCCCAGCTTGTTCAGTAGTTCGGCCAGCTTAAGCGCTTCCTTGTCGTCGATCCGGCTCATGGCGTCGTCCATCGCCGGGGCGTAGACCGCCCACATCGCCTTGCGCAACGCGAAACCCTTGGCCGTCGGCTCCAGCATGTGGCCGCGCTTGTCTTCCTTGCACTGGATCCGCTTTACCAGCCCTTCCGCCTCCATCCGGTCGACCAGCCGCGACAGCTGATAGGGCAGGATGAACAGCGGAATGGCGAGATCCTTGGGCCGGACGGGCTTGCCTGCCCGCTCGAGCTCCCAGAGCACGGTGTACCAGGAAAGCTCGGGAAATCCCGCCTCTTTCAAGGCGTTTTCCACATGGCATTGAACGCCTTGCGACACCCTGCCGAGGGCGACCCACGCCCTTTGAAGCGAATCTGAAGGAAGCCTCGTCGGCGCCTTCAGCTGGGATTGTTGCAAACGCAACCAAACCTCCTACATGTTGCACATGCAACAAAATGACGAACCGCACGTTCGCCAAGGACAACACCTGACTTTAGCTCCTCAGCCGTTAAATGGACATCAGATCATGACCCGCAAGATCGCCGTTCTGGTAGGCTCGCTCCGTAAGGACAGTTTCAGCCGCAAGATCGCCCGCAATATCGAGCAGCTCGCCCCTGCTGGCTACACGTTCGAGGAAATCGATATCTCGACGCTCGGCTTCTACAATCAGGATCTCGATGGCCATGAGCCGGCCGAGTGGCTGGAGCTGCGCGCCAAGATCAAATCGGCCGACGCCGTCCTGTTCGTGACACCCGAATACAACCGCTCCGTCCCGGGCGTGCTCAAGAACGCGATCGACATCGCCTCCCGTCCGTATGGTCACAGCGCCTTCAGCGGCAAACCTGCGGCGGTCGTGTCCAACTCGCCGGGCAATATCGGCGGCTTTGGCGCTCACCATCATCTGCGCCAGACGCTGACCTTCCTGAATATGCCGACCCTGCAGCAGCCGGAAATGTATCTCTCCGGCGTCGGCGACTGGTTCGACGACGAGGGCAAGGTGAAGAAGGAAGACACGCGCAAATTCCTCGCGCAGTTCGCCCAGACTTTCGCGAGCTGGATCGAGCAGACAGCTCCGGTGAAAAACGTTTCACAGGCCGCCTGAGGAGGCGGAGGTCAGACTTGCGGAGGCCGCCCCTGGGCGGCCTCCGCATTCTTTTCGCGCGTGCGGCTCTGCCTAAAGGCTGAAGAATTGCATGCGTTTTGTTAACCCCTGTCATGGATGCTGCGAGCACAGGACTTGCCGCAATTTGAGGGGGAGCGGGGTCGTGGAAAGTGAGTATTTGCGTTCAGCTTTGAACGTAACGCGCCTTGCATTGCGTGCGCGCCAGGCGCCGTCGGGAGAAACGGCAAGCCTGATACTGTTGCTCAAGCTCGCCGAGCTCGAAATGCATTGGGCCCAGCCGCCAGAGTCGGCCGGGCTTCCAAGCCCGGCCGAAATCCGCGCCCTGATCTAGGCGCTAGGCCTTCGTTCCAAGCGGCAGTTTCGCATACGTCTTGCCGGTCGAAGCCAGCAGCGCGTTTGCAACAGCAGGTCCGATCGGCGGCACGCCAGGCTCGCCAACGCCCGAGGGCGCTTCCGTCGAGGGCACAATAAAGACTTCCACCTTAGGCATCTGCGCCATGCGCAGCACATTGTAGTCGAAGAAGTTCGACTGCACCGGCGCGCCATCCTTGATTGTCAGCGCTTCGCCAAGAATGGCGGAGAGGCCATAGCCAATCCCCCCTTCCATCTGCGCACGCACGATGTCCGGATTGATCACAATACCGCAATCCACCGCGCACACGACGCGATCAACATGGAACGTGCCATCGGCGTTGACAGTCACATCGGCGACTTCCGCCACATAGGACGAGAAGCTGTGATGCACGGCGACGCCGCGTGTCTTGCCGGCGGGGAGGGGACCTGCCTTCTCGACAGCGAGATTGAGCACGCCGAGCTGCCGCGGCTCGTTCACCAGAAGCGCGCGCCGCAGTTCGACCGGATCCTTGCCCGCCTTGCGCGCCGCCACGTCGAAGAAATGCTCCTTCGCATAGGCCGTGTGCGTGTGGCCCACCGAACGCCACCAGAGAACGGACACCGGGTGTTTCACCAGGTGCACATCGACGCTGATGTTCGGGATCGAATAGGCGATGTCGTTCGATCCTTCGATCGAGGAAAAGTCCGGCGTTCCCGGCGGCAGGAAGGGCGTGCCCTCCATGATCGACTGGATCGCCGTGCGGTCGCCCCATGCTTCGATCGCGCCATTGTTGATGCGGGCGGTCATGCGGTGGACGTTCATCGGGCGATACTTGCCCGAGCGAATATCGTCCTCACGCGTCCACATCAGTTTCACCGGCGCCTTGCCTTCGATCGCCTTGGCGATCTGGGCGGCTTCCGAGACGAGGTCCGCATCCGGGGTTGCGCGGCGGCCGAAAGATCCGCCCGCCAGCATCGTAGTAATCACCACTTGCTCCGGCTTGAGGCCCAGCACGGCGCAAGCCGCCGCCTGATCGCCCGTCGGCATCTGCGAACCTGAATGGATCATGCAGGATTCGCCCGGCTTGTATTCAATGGTGCAGTTGAGCGGCTCCATCGGCGCGTGGACCAGATACGGGAATTCGAAGTCGGCTGTGATGACCTGGCCGGCGCCTTTCAGCCCGGCGGCGCCTGCGCCTTCTTTCCGCGCCTCTAGACCGGGCTTGGCCAGCAGTTTCTTGTAATCGGCAACCAGCGCTTCGGTTGAACGTGTCTCCGCGGCGCTGTCGTCCCAGGTCACCTTGAGGGCCTCGCGGCCCTTCTTGGCGGCCCAGAAATTGGTCGCCAGCACGGCGACGCCGTTCGAGATCTGAACAATGTCGGTCACGCCCGGCACTGCTTTGGCTGCGGTTGCGTCGAAGCTGGCGACTTTGCCGCCAAATTTCGGGCTGCGCGTCAGCAGCGCGGTAAGCGCGCCCTCGGGATTGTAGTCGAGCGCATAATGCGCCTTGGCGTGGACCTTGTCCGGCGTGTCGAGACGGCCAAAATCGGCGGCCACATCGCGTTCCTTGCCAATGAACTGATAGGTGGACGGGTCCTTGTATTTCAGGCTCGCTTGATCAGGCGCGGCGATTTTGCTGGCTTCGGCGGCGAGTTCTCCGAACGTCGCCTTGTTGGCGCCGGACTGGACTTCGCCCTTCGCGAGGACAACCGTTGAAGGGTCGACCTTCCACTTCGTCGCCGCAGCCTGCCGCAGCATTTCGCGCGCGGTTGCGCCGGCGGCGCGGAGCTGTTGATAGGACGAGAAGATCGCCGTGGACCCGCCCGTTCCCATCATCCCGCCAAAGGCCGGGTTGCCGTATTTGGCGTTGTCGGCAGGTGAATGCTCGAAGCGCATCTGTTTCCAGTCGGCGTCGATTTCCTCGGCGACGATGGTGGTGAGGCCTGTCGAAACGCCCTGACCAAATTCGATATGGCGCAGATAGACAGTGACGGTGTTGTCAGATCCGATCCGCACATAATCGCCGAGCGCCGTTTGCGTGACGGGGCCGGAGGCGGCGTCCGCCGCGCGAAGATCGCAGCCGACGGCGAAACCGGCGGCGCCGAAGCCCACAACGCCGAGAACAAACCGGCGGGACGGGGAGAAGGTTGCTGTGTCAGCCATGACGATTACCCCATGATCTCGGAAGCGCGCGCGACGGCGCCACGGATGCGGTGATAGGTGGCGCAACGGCAGATGTTCGATGTCATGCCATCGGTGATCTGCTGTTCGCTTGGCTTGGGCGTGGTCGTGAGAAGCGCTGTCGCCGCCAGCATCTGGCCAGACTGGCACCAGCCGCACTGGACGACGTCCAGTTCGGCCCAGGCTTTCTGCACGGCCTGTCCAGCCGGCGTATCGAGCCCTTCGATCGTGGTGATCTTCTTGCCTTCGAGAGAGGCGGCCGGTGTGACGCAGGCCCGCGTCGGCTGTCCGTCGACCAGCACCGTGCACGCGCCGCAGGCAGCAACGCCGCACCCGAATTTCGTCCCGGTGAGCTTCAGATCCTCACGCAGATACCAGAGCAGGGGGCGGTCTTCCTCGCCCGCGTATTCCTGTTCCTTGCCGTTGATGGTCAGCTTCATGGCAATCCTCCGCCGTCAGCTATGATCGGGAAGTGCGCAGCATTTCGCCGTCGCACACGCACGCTATGTGAGCATTCGCTCACGTGTTTGGAAGTATCCTGTCGCAACTGATCACGGCCGTGGCGCAAAAGCGATATGCGCCAAGAACTACAGCGCTTTCATATTGCTGGCCGAGAATAATTCGCAACTGCCGCTAGTGAACCGAAGGCGACGCGCTAGCCTTCGTCTTCCGCTTGCGTGAGACAAGATTGAGCATCTCGACGAAAGCCGAGAACGCCATCGCCGCGTACACATAGCCTTTCGGCACGTGAATCCCGCAACCATCAGCAATCAGCACCATCCCGATCATCAGCAGGAAGCCGAGCGCCAGCATGACGACGGTGGGATTCGCATTGATGAAGCGCGCCAGCGGGCCGGACGCCAGCATCATGACGGTCACGGCGACGATGACAGCCGCGAACATGATCGGCAGATGGTCCGTCATCCCCACGGCTGTCAGGATCGAGTCAACCGAGAAGACGAGGTCGAGCATCAGGATCTGCACGATGGCGGACCCGAAATTCATCACGGCCTTGCCCGCGATGGGCGCGCCTTCCTTGTGGTCGATCCCGGGGTCCATCGTGTGATGGATTTCGGTCGTGGCTTTCCACACCAGGAACAGCCCGCCGGCGATCAGGATCATGTCGCGCCAGGAAAGGTCGGTCTCAAAGGTAGGGTGGCCAGTCAGTGGATCGATCTCGCCTTGAATGCCGAGGCTCCACACAGTCTGGTCGAGGCCGACCAGCCAGGCGATCGAACCAAGCAGGGCAAGGCGCATTATAAGTGCGAGAGAGATGCCGATATTGCGCGCTCTGGCGCGGTTCTCTTCAGGCAGTTTGTTCGTCAGGATCGAGATAAAGATCAGGTTGTCGATGCCGAGCACGACTTCCATGACGATCAGCGAAATCAGCGCCGCCCATGCCGCCGGGTCGGACAGAAGCGGCGCAATGTCGAAATCCATGTCGGTGAAAGCTCCCTCGGGCCCACGCGACGGCGGGCAAGGCTATGTAGGGTGATTGGCTCTGCGAGTTAAGCGGAAAGCGACAGTTAAGCAGCATTACGCAAGGCGAAGGCGCATGATGAATTCGTCATCCAGCGTATCGCCGACCTTGAACTTGTAGCCGCCGACCTTCTCGAAGCCCCGGTTTTCATACAGCGCGATTGCGCGCTCATTGGATTCCCACACGCCAAGGAAGAGATTCTTAGCGCCACGCTGCCGCGACCGTTCGATCGCCCAGGCCAGCAGGATCCGCCCGACGCCCACACCCTGGCCTGCCTGATAGACATAGACCCGGTGCAGCTCCAGCGCCGGCTCCGGCCCGACATCAAACGGCAGCTTGCACGGTCCGATCTTGCAGTACGCCACCATTTTCCGTCCGGAATAGGCAATGCGGACCTCGACATCCGGGTCCTTCAGATCCGATTCCATTCGGCTGACCGAATAGGTGTCATCGAGATACTGCCGCAGGTCGCCCGGCGGATAGAGATTGCCGAACGTCTCGACGAACGTCTCGCGCCCGATCTCGGCGAGGCCGGCGGCGTCTTTCAATTCGGCGTCGCGAAATGTCAGGTCGCGGTCCACGCGTAACTCCGGTTAATCATCAGGCGCTGGCTTCAATCCGGCAAGCATAGATGAATTCGCGGACCGCGTCGCCCAGCAGCACCAATTTGGCGAGCGACCAGCCGCCCTGGCTGTCGAATGCCCGCATGGGTTGCATCAGCCTGTCGGCAAGCGCCCGTCTCGGCTCGATCCAGGCATCCACCAGCTTCCGCGCCGTCTCTCGGTCGATGGCGGCGGGATCGACCTTGCTCTTCTGCGCCAGCCGTATTGCAGCGATCGTCAGCTCGCTCTGCCGGCGGGGCAGGTCGTCGGCCACGCGCTGCAGCGCCAGCCGGTCCCAATGATCACGCGGATCCAGGTCCCGCACCGCAGAACGCATCCCGTCGAATCCCAGCTGCTGGCCAAGCTGGTGCTGCATGAACAGCGCGGCCTTGAGCGGCCATTTCGTCTGGTCCGCGATTTCGACGGTCTCACGCGCCGAAGCCAGAGCCCGAACCAGCGCCACATCGTGAGCAATGTCGGCCGGCGCGCCCGCGGCGCGGTATTTCTGCGCCCGCGCATCAACGCGGCCCTGAACCAGCGGAGAGAGCGCCGAGGGTAGGAGGGCGCGGATTTCTGCGATTGCGCTGCGATTGCGCTCGACCACCTTGGCGATCGACCCTGAGCGGAGCATTTCAGGCTCCGTCGTGAAGCTTCCAGCCAGCATGCGCAAGTTCGCGGATGTCTCCACCGCCATCATGATCTGCGCCGCAGCCGGCGCCTTGCCGTCAAGCGCATTGATGCGATCGACCAGCTCGTCGATGTGGAAGGCGGCGAACGCCGCTTCGAACGCCTGCGCAATATGGCCGGCGTCCACGCCTTCCGCGGCGTGTTTTTGGATCGGAAAGCTGGGGCCTGTCATGTTGACGATACGGTTCGCCAGTCGCGTCGCAATGATCTCGCGCCGCAGCCTGTGACGCTTGCGCGCCTCGCCGAACGTCTCGAGCTCGTCGGGGAAATACGTGACCAGCAGCTTCTCGAAAGCCGGATCGTCTGGCGCCTTCGATGCAATGAGCGACGAAAAGAAGTCGAGCTTGGCGTAGGCCATGACAACCGCCAGCTCCGGCCGGGTCAGGCCCAGATGCTGCTCTCGCAGTTTCCGGAACGCTTCCAGAGACGGCAGCCCCTCCACGACGCGATCAAGCTTGCCCTGGCCTTCAAGCGTTTCGATCAAGCCTTCATGACTGTCGAGATCGCCCGGCGCGGTCGCCTGCATCACCGAGAGAGCGCCGGTCTGGGCGTAATTGTTTTCAAGCACGAGATGACCGACATCGTCGGTCATCGAGGCGAGCAGGGCGTTGCGATCTTTCTCCTTCAGAGCGCCTTCATGGATCGCTTCGGCGGTGAGGATCTTGATGTTGACCTCGTGGTCGGAGGAATCCACGCCTGCCGAATTGTCGATGGCGTCGGTATTGATCCGCCCGCCCTTGCGCGCGAACTCGATGCGGCCGGCCTGCGTCACGCCCAGATTCGCGCCCTCCGCGATCACCTTTGCGCGCACATCCTTGGCGTCGACGCGCAAGATATCGTTTGCCTTGTCGCCGACATCGGCATGGCTCTGCGTCGAACACTTGATGTAGGCGCCGATGCCGCCGAACCACAGAAGATCCACCTCCGCCGTCAGCAGCGTCTTGATCAGCGCATCCGGCGTCATCTCGTCATCCGTCACGCCCGCCAGCGCCTTGATCTCCGGCGTCAGCCTGATCGACTTCGCCGTGCGCTCGAACACGCCGCCGCCTTTCGAGATCAGCTTCTTGTCATAATCCGCCCAGGACGAGCGCGGCAGGTCGAACATGCGCTTGCGCTCGTTGAACGCTGCTTCGAGGTCCGCCGGATTGGGATCAAGGAAGATATGACGATGATCGAACGCCGCTTTCAGCTCGATGACTTTCGACAAAAGCATGCCGTTGCCGAACACATCGCCGGACATGTCGCCAATGCCGATCACAGAGAAGGGCTGGCTCTGCGTATCGTGGCCCATCTCGCGGAAATGGCGTTTCACCGCCTCCCACGCGCCGCGGGCGGTGATGCCCATCTTCTTGTGGTCGTAACCAACCGATCCGCCCGAGGCGAACGCGTCGCCAAGCCAGAATTTGTAATCGGCTGAAAGCCCGTTTGCGATGTCGGAAAAGGTCGCCGTGCCCTTGTCGGCCGCAACGACGAGATAGGGATCCTCGCCATCCCACACCACGACGCCGGGCGGATGCACGGTCTTGCCGCCGACAATGTTGTCGGTCAGTTGCAGCAGTGCGCCGACAAACGTTTTGTAGGCGGCAATGCCCGCCGCCTGGATGTCCTCGCGTGTGCCTTTGGCCGGAAGGTTCTTGGGATAGAAGCCTCCCTTCGATCCAACGGGCACGATGACGGCGTTCTTGACCTGCTGCGCCTTCACAAGGCCCAGAACCTCAGTCCGGAAATCATCCCGCCTGTCCGACCAGCGCAGGCCGCCGCGCGCCACCGGGCCAAAGCGCAGGTGAACGCCTTCGACATCCGGAGACCACACGAAGATTTCGCGATACGGCCGCGGCGCGGGCAGGGGATCGGCCTCACGGCTGGCGATCTTCACAGCGATATGCCGATATGGCCTGCCGTCGACGTCGCTGAGATAGAAGTTTGTCCGTTGCGTAGCGTTCACCAGAGCCAGCAAGCGACGCAGGGCGCGGTCGGCATCCAGTGTCGCGACCGCCTCCAGCTGTTTGTGGATCTCGGCGACAACCGGCGCGGCATCCTTGCGGCGCTTCTCGAGATCGCCTTTCGCGGCAGGGTCGAACTTGATCGCGAACAGCGTCAGCAGATTGTTGGCGATCTCAGGATGCTCGGCCAGCGCGCGCACCTGCACGGGCTCGGATGGATCGAGCCCGGACTGGCTGCGATAACGCGACAATGTCCGCAGTAGCGCCGCCGAACGCCAATCCGCTCCCAGCGCCACGACCAGACTGTTGAACCGGTCATTCTCCGTGTCGCGGGCCCAGATCGCTTCGAACGCTCGCTCGAAACGCGCGTCCAGCCGCTTCTGGCCGGCCGGTCGATCAATCGCCAGATCGTGGACATAGACGGCCGCCTCGGGCGCGCCGTCGTCGGCCGCCAGGCGGATCGGATAACCGACCTCGGCGCGCACGCGCAGGCCCATGCGCTCCAGCACCGGCACAATCTCTGCGAGGTCGAGCGGCTGGTCGCGATGATAGATTTTCACGCGGCTGACACCCGCCTCGAAGTCAGGCCCCCAAACGCGCGCGCGCATCGCCTTGCCCGGCGCCAGGCCGTTGATGGCCAGCAGGTCGGCAAGGCCTTCCTCCGGCTGGAAAGTCTCCTTGTAAGCCACGCCGAATTGTGCGCGCGCTGTCAGCGTCTGATCCGAATTGGTCGAGCGGGCGACGCGGCCAAGCGCATCTTCCCATGTTTCGAACAGCTGCCGCATCTGCAGATCGAGGCTGTCCTCGTCGGGCTCAGGGTGGCCGGGGCTCAGGCCAATAATGAGGTGAACCCGCGCCAGCGGGCCGTCGCCGAACGAAGGATAATAGGCGGATGCGCGCCCGCCATAGGCGTCGGCCAGCATCTTGTGCGCCCGTGTGCGAAGATCGGACGTGTAGCTGTCGCGCGGGGTATAGAGCAGGGCGGACACATAGCGGTCGAAGCGGTCGCGCCGGATGAACAGGTGCGTGCGCGGTCGCAACAGCAGCCGCAGCGCGCCGGAAGAGATGCGCGCCAGGTCAGCTTCGGAAATCTGGAACAACTCATCCCGCGGATAATTCTTCAGAACGGAATCGAGTTGCTTGGCGGAAAAGCGAGAGCCTTGCGGCGCAGCCGCCTTCACATTCTCGATCTTGCGACGGATCAGCGGCACTTCATCGGCGGCGCGGGTGTAGGCCTCGGACGTGAACAGGCCGACGAAGCGCGTCTCGCCGATCACTTCGCCTCTGTCATCATAGCGTTTGACGCCGATATAATCGGCATGGCTGCGCCGGTGGACGCGCGAAACGAAGCTGGCCTTCGCCACGATGATGGGCGAGGGCTCGTTGATGAAAGCGCGGATCGTTGGCGTCAGCATGGTCGGCTCAGCGCCACGCGACAGGACATTGCGTGCAGGATCGCGCAGGATGCCCAGCCCCGACTTTTCGTCGACTATGGGTTCCTCGTTGGCGAGACGGCCATTGGCGTCGAGCGCGAATGTGTAATCGCGCGCGCCGAGGTAGGTGAAGTTCTCATCCGTAAGCCAGGACAGGAACGCACGGGCTTCGACGATCTCGCCCGACGTGCGGCCCTGCGTGGCCTTTAGCCCTGCAAGGCGCGCCGACGCTTCTTCCATCTTCGCGCGCATGGCGTGGAAGTCGGCATTGACCACCGCCACATCGGCGAAAGCGTCCTCCAGCTTCTTCTGCAGGTCGGCGCGCTGCGTGTCGCTCAATGCGGGCAGGTGAATCTGGATCGTCGACCGCTTTCCCTGCGGGCTTGGCACGATGGGGTGCAGCACAGCGCGGATTTCGACTTTGGCCTCCTGGCAGGCGCCAATGGCGCTGTCGACCAGGAAGGACATGTCAGGACCTGTGATTTCAGCAACGTCGAGCCGAAGCGCGCGACCGCCGGCGCCCGTGGCGCGCCGCGTGCGGATCGTGCGGCTGGCAAGGTTCTCGGCCTGCTTGTTGAAGTCCCACAGGTCGATGGCGAGCGAGGCGGCGTCTTCGACAGTAAGGACAAGGAAGTCTTCGATGAACGCGTCGGCCCGATATTGTTCGAGGAAGGTCTCGAACGCCTTCGCATCCGGCCTGGCCGCGCGCTTGGCGAGCAGCTTCTCCGCCGCCGAAAGCAGGTTCTCGCGTGTAAAGGCCAGATCGCTGGATCGAGTCAAAACGTCTCCGGAAGTGCGGGTCAGGCTCATAGGAAATGCACCTGCGGATGTAGGGAGAATCGACGCGGATGCGAGAGCTAGACCCGCACGGGCCAACCAAGCAAGCCATCGATGCGCGCAAAATCATGCTGCAATGCGGCGATAGGCTGGCAGGTCTTCATGGCTGCGTTGGGGGATCAAGGCCAACAGGGCCGCCGAACGGGGGATGTGTCCGGCGGCCCACAGGCAGATCCGCAAGCTGGGTGGGGGACGCACGCGGACGCCCGAGCGGGATCGCTCCAAGCGCCCCCGCCGCCCGTTATTTGTCGGGCGAAAATCCACTGCGGCAAGCTAAAGCCCCGATTTCGCGATCAGATGTCTGTCAATTGCGCGTGACGTTACTCTTCGGACGCTTCGTCATGCTTCACCGCATACTCGCCCGGGCTGCCATTGGCCGACAGCAGCACGGCGATCCAGCGGGCGCCGGGTATCTGCGCCAGCACGATCATGACCATGACGGTCAGCGGCGCAGACAGGAACATGCCGACCGGCCCCCATAGGGCGCCCCAAACGGCGAGTGATAGCAACACGACCAGCGCCGAAAGATTGAGGCTGTTCGCCTGCATGCGAGGCGCAACAAAATTGCCGATCAGGAACTGCCACACGCTGACGCCGATGAAGACGATCGCGCCGCACAGCAACGAATCATCCGGCATCCAGCCGGGCCAGGACGCCAGCGGCTGCACAATGGCGAACAGCGAGGGCAGCACGGTTGCGATAATCGAACCGATTGTGGGGATGTAGTTAAGTACGAAGATCACGAACGCCCAGAACAGGGCGTTGTCGAGCCCGATGACAAGCAGCGTCACATAGGTAAGCGAGGTGGCGATGATCGACAGCGCCGTCTGCACCCAGAGATATTGTTCCATGGCCCGCCGCACTTCCTTGCCGATCAGGCGCGCACGTTCGCGGTCGCTGGAACGGACGAAGATTCGGTCGAGCTTGTTGGAGAACGAGCCGGCCGTCAGGATCAGGAAAGCGACGTAAATGAACACCAGCACCATGTCGCCAACGAGGCCCGAGACCGTGTTGCCGGCGAGCTGGGCCAGGCTCGTGGCGTTGCTGGACAGGAGTTGCGCGACGGTCGGCGGCTGGGCCGCAGCGATCTCCTGCGTCGCGGCCGCCCCTATGGGCGCCTCGCCATCGACCGGCGCGGCGAGGATGGCTTCCGGCGGTGCAAGCAGGTTGAGCTGGGTGTAGGCGTTCTTGATGATAGCGTTGATGTGTCGTTCGTAATCCGCCGACTTGTCGACGAACTCCTCGACCGCCCCGCGGATGACGCCGACGAAGACGATAATGCTCGCCACCACGATGGTCACTGCGATCACATAGGTGAGCCAGCCGGGCACTTTCGGGAAATTCTTCGTTATAACCCTGGAAAAACCTTCCATCACCAGCCACACGAAGATGGCCATGGCGAAGGGCGCCAGGATTTTGGCGCCCTGATTCAGCAAGAAGCCGATGGCCACGGTGGCGATGACCCACACCCCAGCCGTCAGCCACGTAGCTCTGCTCAGCCCTTCGGACGCCATGCTTACCGATCTATTGCGATTACAGCGTGGCGCCTAGGCGGCCGACGCGCTTTTGCCGCGCTCGGCGCAAGCATGCTTGGCGTCTGACAGCTGGACCTCTAGTCTTCGCCAATCTTGAAGATCAGGACATGTTGATGAGCGATAGCATTTTCCTTGGCGGCGGCGGACCTGATCACAAGAGCCCGCAGAATCTGCTTCTGGCGCGGGCCAACCGGCACGGGTTGGTGGCGGGGGCGACCGGCACCGGCAAGACCGTGACACTGCAGGTCATGGCCGAGCAGTTCTCGGCGGCGGGCGTTCCCGTCTTCTGCGCCGACGTCAAAGGCGACCTGTCCGGCATCTGCATCGCCGCAACGCCGACGGGGAAGGGCCTCGAGAAGATCAACGAACGCGTCGCCCAGATCGGCATGGACCCGATCACCTATCAGGCGGCCCCGTGCATCTTCTGGGACATCTATGGCAAGCGCGGCCATCCGATCCGCGCCACGGTGTCGGAAATGGGACCGCAGCTCCTCTCCCGTCTGCTGCAACTGAACGAGACGCAGGAAGGCGTCGTCACGATCGCCTTCCAGTATGCCGACGACAACGATCTCCTCCTGCTCGATTTCAAGGACCTGCGCAGCCTGCTGACACATGTCTCGACCATAGCCCCCGAAATCCAGCGCACTTATGGCAATGTCGCCGCAGCTTCCATCGGCGCGGTACAACGCCAACTGCTCATGCTTGAACGCGAAGGGGCCGAGATATTCTTCGGCGAACCGGCTCTCGAACTCACCGACTTCATGCGCGTCGGTACGGATGGCCGCGGGTATATCAACGTGCTGGACGCCACCACGCTGATCAATTCACCGCGTCTTTACTCCACCTTCCTGCTCTGGCTGCTCGCCGAGCTGTTCGAGCGCCTCCCGGAGGTCGGCGATCCGGACAAGCCCAAGCTCGTCTTCTTCTTCGACGAAGCGCACCTTCTCTTCAATGACGCGCCCAAAGCCCTTGTCGACAAGATCGAGCAGGTCGTTCGCCTGATCCGCTCCAAGGGCGTCGGCGTCTATTTCGTCACGCAGAATCCGCGCGACCTGCCAGAAAATGTCCTCGCCCAGCTCGGTTGCCGGATCCAGCACGCCCTGCGCGCTTACACCCCCACCGAGCGCAAGGGCGTGAAAGCCGCCGCGCAAAGTTTCCGTCCGAATCCCGTCATCGACACCGAAACCGCGATCACTGAACTCGGCACGGGCGAGGCCCTTGTCTCCTCGCTCGACGTCAAGGGCGCGCCGACAGTGGTGGAACGCACGCTGATCCGCCCGCCTGCATCGCGCCTCGGGCCTGCAACCGATGAGGAGAGGGCGGCCGTGCAAGCGCAAAGCCCCGTCTCGATGAAATACGACACCACGATCGACCGGGAGTCGGCCTACGAAATCCTGACCGGCCGGGAAGCTATTGCCGCAAAAGAAGCCGAGACGCTGGCCAAGCAGCAGAAGGCCGAGGCCGAAGCCGCCAAGGCCCGGCGCGAAGCCGCAAAGGCCGCTCCCAAGGTCGCGCCCCGTGCGCCGGCGCCAAAGGCCGCAACAGCGCGCAAGTCGACGCGCCAGACGCCCGTCGAGGCCGCTACCAGCACTTTCATGCGAACAGCCACGCGCGAACTCACGCAATTCGTCTTCCGCGGCATGTTCGGCAACCGGAAGCGCTAGGCGACCATGTGCGGGAAGTTCACGCAGATGGCGACGTGGAAGGAGGTCGTAGCCTTCTCCCAGCCGCTCGGAACGATCGTTGAGGGCCAGCCCGTCACCGTTTCAACGCCAATGCGCATGGCGCGCATCGTGCGTCTTGGCGAAGACGGCAAGCGCGAAATGGCGGACATGCGCTGGGGCTTTTCCAAGGTTGGCAATCCATCGTTCAAGCCTGACCACATGCACGCCCGCAGTGAAACAGTCGACAGCCGCCCGACATTTTCAGAGCCCTTCGCCGAGCGTCGCGGCATTTGCTTCGTTGCGACCTTCAACGAAGGCGAAGAGCTGCCTTCCGGCAAGACAAAGCAATGGGTTTTCAGCCCCAGGGATCGCCAGCCGATCGCCATCGCGGTGATCTGGGAAGACTGGGAAGGGGAGGCGGGCCTCATTCCCTGCTTCATCCAGCTAACTGTTCCTGCAAACTCGCTTGTCCTAAAGATCACGGATCGAATGCCCGCCATTCTGCCCGAGGAAGCCTGGCCCATCTGGCTCGGCGAGGTTGATGCGTCGCTGAAAGATGTGAAATCGCTGCTGCGTACGTTCGATGATGAAGGCAATTGGGAGATGACGGAGCAGGCCCCGGCAAAGTCTGCGAAGGCGTCGAAGGCAAAACCGCAGCTCGATCTCTTCTGACGTCTGCGCGTCGCGCACATCATCGCGTCATCAGGTCGCAAAAAAATCTCGAAAAAGTTTTGCGGGAGATGCGCGCGAGCGATTCTGGAAACTTCGCGTTCAGCTTCTCGATGCAGGTTGTTCTCCATCAGATCAACACGGCGAGCCCGAGCGTGTCGCTGGTTCAACACAGAAGCAGGAGTGCAGAATGCCTACCTCGAAAACGAAGACCACGAAGAAGTCCACGGTCAAGGTCATCGCGATGCCCGTGTCGATGCCGCCCGCTCCGATGCCGACCGCCACGCCGTCCGCAACCGTGATCCCGATGCGCCCGGCGCCGATGGCGGCCAAGCATGCGGTGAAGAAGAAAGCCGCGAAGAAGGCCCGCAAGGTCGTCGCCAAGGCTGTCGCCAAACGCATGACGAAGAAGCCCGCGCCGAAGAAACTGGCCGCCGCTTCCGTCAAGAAGCCCGCGCGTGTCTCGGCGAAAAACAAGAAGTAGGCGTCAGCCTAACTGATCTCTCCGATCAAGCAGCGGCGCGGCCCCATGGCCGCGCCGTTTGCGTTAAGCCGGCCTCGTCCGCCTTCCTCCTCAGGTCTGGCCCGTGGATGACGGCGCTTATTGCGGCAATTGGGGATGGAGCCGCTCCCAATTCGTAAGACGGCCAGAAATCCCGGCGCAAGGAACCAAAGCGTTGATCCGAGATATTGCAGGATGGCGCCTCGCAGAATCTACCCGGCGCCGGGCGCGGGTATAATCGCGCTCCGGCCTCACGGCCTGACGCCAATCCCTGCGGCGGGCGGCTTTTCCCGTCTCTCGAACAAGGGCCGTTAATCCTCTGGTGAGCGCGGCGCCTACAGTGTCGGTTCATGGATCAGGCGCCCAAAACCAGCGAAACGACGGCCACGGAAGCTGTCGCGGCCGATGTCTTGTCCGCAACTGCGCGCGGCTGGCCAGGCGCAGC
>Ga0138256_10000495_pt1 | contig 43146 bp, 37 predicted proteins | sample KNB2016incub_MG_FD_105486 | JGI IMG/M metagenome (GOLD analysis project Ga0138256, IMG submission 105486) | Active sludge microbial communities from wastewater in Klosterneuburg, Austria - KNB2014incub_MG | ecosystem: Engineered > WWTP > Activated sludge > Unclassified | place: Austria... | reverse complement strand
GTCGTAACTTTCGCGGTGCAATGGACTTCCTGATGGCCAAGCGCGCTGCCCAGTTCCCGGATGAGGACGAGCGCGAGCGCTTGCGTACCTTCGGTAACCAGGTGCGCGCGCGCGCGCTGTCGAGGCTGCCCGAGCTGCTCGAGCGCCTGGAGACCAGCCTGACGCGCAACGGGGTGAAGGTGCACTGGGCCGAGACGGTGGAAGAGGCCAACGCGATCGTGCATTCGATTGTGCAGGCGCATGAAGCGAAGCATGTCATCAAGGGCAAGTCGATGGTCAGCGAGGAAATGGAGATGAACCATTTCCTTGGCGACCATGGCGTCGATTGTTTCGAGTTGGACATGGGCGAGTTCATCGTGCAACTGCGCGAGGAGAAGTTTTCGCACATCATCATGCCGGCGATCCATCTCAACGCTGGGCAGGTTGCGTCCCTGTTTCACGACAAGCTGGATGTCGATTACACCGAAGATGTGGACCGACTGATCCAGATCGGCCGCGAGACGCTGCGCCGCAAGTTCTTCGAGGCCGATATCGGCGTGTCGGGGGTGAACTTCGCCATCGCCGAGACTGGCACGCTGCTGCTGGTCGAAAACGAAGGCAATGGCCGCATGTCGACCACTGTCCCGCCGGTTCACATCGCCGTGACCGGCATCGAGAAAGTGGTCGAGAACCTGCGCGACGTGGTGCCCCTGTTGTCGCTGCTGACGCGTTCGGCGACTGGCCAGCCGATCACGACCTACGTCAACATGATCTCCGGCCCGCGCAAGGCCGATGAGCTGGACGGCCCGCGCGAGGTGCATCTGGTGCTGCTCGACAACGGTCGCAGCCAGGCTTTTGCGGACGGCGAGCTGCGCCAGACGCTGAACTGCATCCGCTGCGGCGCATGCATGAACCACTGCCCGGTGTACACGCGGATCGGCGGCCACGCCTACGGCACCGTTTATCCGGGGCCGATTGGCAAGATCGCCACGCCGCACATGCTCGGCCTTGAGAAAACACGTGATCTGCCCAGCGCCTCGTCCTTGTGCGGGGCCTGTGGTGAGGTTTGCCCGGTCAGGATCCCGATTCCGGCATTGCTGCGTCGTCTGCGCGAGGAGGCCGTGCGCGCGCCGGACGACGTGCCGCATCACCTGCGCGGCCAGGGCGCCAAGTACTCGGCTAAGGAACGCATGATTTGGAAGGCGTGGTCGAAAATGAACACTTCTCCCGCCCTGTACCGTCTCGTTGGCTATGCCGGCACGCGTCTGCGCGGATTGATGCCGTCCAACATCGGGCCCTGGACCGAGCACCATGCGCCGCCCAGGCTAGCTGCGCGCACCCTGCACGAACTGGCGCGCGAGCACCTGGGAGATGAATGAATGACCGCCAAGGAACGCATTCTCGCCAAACTGCGCGCCAGCCTCGACGGCAGCACACCGGTTGCGGACGACTACGATGAAGCGTTGCTCACGACGCCCTGGGCGTACGCAGCGGACAAGCGTGTCGATCGTCTGCGTGAAGTGCTTGAGGCCGTTCATGGCGAGACACGGCTGACGACGGCTGCCGACTGGCCGGCACTCGTGGTTGAGGCGCTCAGCGAGCGGGGCATCGACGAATTACTGATCTCGCCCGCCACCGCTCATGGCCAGCAACTGGCGGCTTATCTGGCTCTGAGCGGTGAGACACTGAAGCTGAAGGCCTACGACCGTCCGATCGAGGAATGGAAGGAAACGCTGTTTTTCCATACGCCGGCGAGCCTGACCGGAACCCTGGGTGGCATCGCCGCGACCGGCAGTCTCATCGTCTGGCCGACGGCGCAGGAGCCGCGCCTGATGAGTCTGGTGCCGCCGCTCCACATCGCGCTGCTGAAAGTGAGTGAGGTTTTCGACAACCTTCACGAGGCGATGCACAGGCAGCGTTGGGTGAACGGTCTGCCGACCAACGCACTGCTGATCTCCGGACCATCAAAAACGGCGGACATCCAGCAAACACTCGCTTATGGAGCGCATGGGCCGAAGGAGTTGCTGGTGCTGATTCTGCAGGATGCCTGAGTGTCACGGATGGGGCGCCGGCGATGGGAGCCCGGCTGCAGGCCTGTCCTGAGCGCAGTGATGAAGATGACGGGCTTTGCCGACTTTCGCTAGAATCGCCGGCTCAGGGCAGGCCCCTCGGTCGCTACCCCACACTCTTCAGGTTGCGCATGCAAGATCTTGCTTACTTCAAGTGGTCCATCCTCGTCACCGTTCTTGGCGTTGCCGGCGGTTACCTCCTTGCTGGTCCTTCGGGTGCCTTCATCGTCGTGGTGCTGGCGATCCTCGAAACCTCGCTGTCCTTCGACAATGCGGTGGTCAACGCCACGGTGCTCAAGCATATGGACGAGAAGTGGCGCCAGCGCTTCCTGCTGTGGGGCATCCTGATCGCGGTATTCGGGATGCGGATCGTATTTCCGCTGGCCATCGTCGGCGTCGTCGCCAGCATGGGACCGATGGAGGTGATCGATCTTGCCTTGTTCAACGAGGCAGAGTACGCGCGCATCCTGCTGTCGGCCCATCACGAGATCGCAGCTTTCGGCGGCGCCTTTCTGTCGATGGTGTTCCTGAAATTTTTCGTCGACAGCAACAAGGACGAGCATTGGCTAAGCATGCTGGAGGAACCCCTGACCCGGCTTGGCCGCCTGGAGGCCGCGCAGATTCTGCTGACCTTGCTCGCCATCCTCGGCAGTGCGGCCTATCTCGATAGCGACACCCGACGTGTCGAGTTTGTGGTGGCGGGGCTATGGGGCTTGATCACCTACATCGTCGCCGACGGCCTTGGTGCGATTCTCGGTGGCGCGCCGGGCGAAGGGGGAAAGGCAGTGGTCAAGACGGGCTTTGCCGGCTTTCTTTATCTGGAACTGCTGGATGCCTCGTTCAGCTTCGACGGCGTGATCGGCGCCTTTGCGCTGACCACCAGTCTGCCGATCATTGCCATCGGCCTTGGGGTGGGCGCGATGTTCGTACGCTCGTTCACGTTGATGCTGGTCTATCGTGAGACGCTGAACGCCTATCGCTTTCTCGAGCACGGCGCGTTTTGGGCGATTGGCGCGCTGGCCGCGGTGATGTTCGTCGGTGTGCATGTGCACATTCCCGAGGTCATCACGGGTCTGGTCGGAGCCGTACTGATCGGCGCTGCGTTCTGGAGCTCGCTGCGCCATCGGCGTGCCAGCGTCTGAGCCGGGCTGTAACCCGGCGCGCGCTCAGTCGCGCCGGGTGTGCAACAGGTAGTTCACATCTGTGTCGCGCCCCAGCGAATACTCACGCGTCAGTGGGTTGTAGCTCATGCCGATGAGTTCGTGTGTGTCCAGCGCGGCCAGGCGACAGTAGCGGCTCAGCTCGGAGGGTTTGATGAACTTGGCGTATTCGTGGGTGCCGCGCGGCAGCATGTTCAGCACGTACTCGGCGCCGATGATTGCCAGCATATAGGCCTTCAGGTTGCGGTTCAGCGTCGAGAAGAATACATGGCCACCAGGTTTGACCAGGCGTGCGCAGGCGGCGATGGTGCTTGCTGGATCCGGTACATGTTCCAGCATTTCCATGCAGGTGACGACATCGAAATGGCCGGGCATCTCTTCCGCAAAGGCTTCGGCGCTGACCAGACGGTAGTCGACCTGGTGGCCGCTCTCGAACAGGTGCAGCCGCGCGACACTGAGGGCCTTCTCCGATAGATCAATGCCGGTGACGCAGGCGCCTACCGAGGCCATGCCTTCAGTCAGGATGCCGCCGCCGCAGCCGACATCCAGCACTGTCTTGCCGGAGAGAGCAGCCTTGCCGTCTATCCAGCCAAGGCGGAGCGGGTTGATTTCGTGCAGAGGCTTGAATTCGGATGCAGGATCCCACCAGCGGTGGGCGAGATCACTGAATTTCTGCAGTTCGGCAGGGTCGGCGTTGATTGTGCTCATCTGTTGTCACCGCTTGCTAAGTTAAATGAGACCATCGTTTGGGCGGTGCGTTTCGGCCACGGCGCCGCACAAAACAAAAAGCCCCGCCGAAGCAGGGCTTTTTGCACAGCAGGTGATCGATTACTTGGAGCCGATGACTTCGACTTCCACGCGACGATCGGGCTGCAGGCAGTCGATCAGAGCCTTGCGGTTCTTCACGGTATTGCACTTGGCGCCGGTCACGGGCTGCTTCTCGCCCTTGCCTTCAGTGTAGACGCGATTGGCTTCGACGCCCTTCGACACCAGGTAGGTCTTCACGGCGGCAGCGCGACGCTCGGACAGCTTCTGGTTGTAGCCATCAGAACCGAGGCGGTCGGTATGACCGACAGCCAGGATCACTTCCAGCTTCAGTTGCTTCGACTTGGCGGCCAGCTCGTCGAGCTTGCTGCGACCTTCCGGCTTGAGCGTGGCCTTGTCGAAGTCGAACAGGGCGTCAGCGGCGAGCTTGATCTTGTCGGCAGTGGGCTTCGGCGCGGGTGCAGGAGCCGGTTTGGCGGCTGCCATCGGTGCTACGCACTTGTCTTTGGCAACGATGTCGCTGTCGCATTCGCAACCGGCCGGGAACTGGCCGGCCATGGCGGTCGAGGCGGCAGCCGGCGACCAGTAGCCGGTGCGCCAGCACAGGTCAGCACCGCTGCGGGCAACGACATTACGGGCGTCGATGACGTAGGGAACTTCGCCCTTGCCGTCGACAACCACATCCTTGACCTGAGCGTAGGCGCCGGGCGCGGACAAGCCGATCGAAGCGATGGCTGCAAGCATGAGCATCTGTTTGGTTTGTTTGATCATGGTTTCCTCTTTGATGGGCGAGTCGCCAGAATTACCACTGCAACTGAAGGTGAAAACAGCCAGAAAGCCGCATTCGCGTCGGACTTGAACTTTGTATCTAGTTCAATTAGCGAACCTAGTTTGCCATACCGACGCGATTCTGAGCAATTCTTTGTCGCTTATTTGCAACAGCGGAACCCCTTTGTCCACGCGGGATTCGCCGTTTACCCAGACGTGTGTGACATGTTCGCGACCCGCGACGTAGACGAGGTGCGATGCCGGATCGAAACAGGGTTGGGTCAGTACGCAGCCAAGATCGATCGCGCACAGGTCGGCGCACTTTCCGGCCGAGATCGAGCCAATCTGCTCTCCGAGTCCAAGGGCCTGGGCACCCCCTAGCGTGGCCATGCGCAGAACCGTGTGAGCGGGCAGGGCCGCGGCATCGAGTGCGCTGACCTTGGCCAGCAGGGCGGCATGGCGCATCTCCTGGAACAGGTCGAGGCGATTGTTGCTTGCTGCGCCGTCGCTGCCGAGGCCAACGCGAATCCCTGCATCCAGCAGGCGCGTGACCGGCGCGATGCCGCTGCCGAGCTTCATGTTGGAACTTGGGCAGTGGGCCACGCTGCAACCATGGTGGGCGAGCAACTCAATGTCAGCTTCGTCAAGATGGACCGCATGCACCCCGATCAGGTTCTCTCCCAGCACGCCAAGCCTGGCAAGACGCTCGAGCGGGCGGATCCCATGTTCGGCGATCGAGTCGCGGATCTCGGTTGTGGTTTCGTGGACGTGCAGGTGGATGGGGAGGTCCAGTTCGTCGGCGAGCGCGCGTACGCGTCGAAAGCTGGCGTCAGACACGGTATAGGGCGCATGGGGCGCCATCGAGAACGAAATGTTCGGATGCTCGCGCCATTGGTCGCGGGCAGCGAGGCCCTTGCGCAGGTAGTCGTCGGCATCGCTGGCCCACGGGGTAGGAAACTCCATCAGCACAATCCCAAGCACTGCCCGCATGCCGGCTTCGGCAAAGGCGTCGGCTGCAGCGTCGGGGTGGAAATACATGTCATTGCAGGTCGTGATGCCGCCGCGCAGCATCTCGGCTGCGGCCAGTCGGGTGCCGTCGCGCACCGAGGCTGCGCAGACATGGCGCCCTTCCGCCGGCCAGATTGCTTCCTGCAGCCAGCGCATCAGCGGCAGATCGTCGGCGATGCCACGCATCAGGTTCATTGCGGCGTGGGCATGCAGGTTGACGAGGCCGGGGATGAGGACGTGCTGCGCGAGGCTGACCGTGGTGGCGGGGTGGAAGCGGCTGCGTGCTTCGTCGATCGGCAGGACGGCAAGGATCCGGCCGTCGTTGATGGCAAGCGCATGGTTCTCCAGCGTGATGCCGGCCGGCTCGATCGGGATGATCCAGCGCGGGCAAATCAGAAGGTCGATCTTTTCAGTCACGCTTCGGACTCTTTAGAAAGGTGCGGGGCGGGCGCAAGCCGAGCTGTCTGGCACGGGGCTAATGGCAGGATGGATTTCGTTACGATTTAATCACGGGCATGCCCAGGCTAACAATCGCATGCTGCAGATGTAGGCGACTGCGTGTGCGCATACACAGGCGCAGCGACTTCATGCCACAATCGCGGCGTCAGTAACGGTTTGCGGCGATCCATTCGAGCGCACCAGAGCCCATATGAGCCGAATTCCCGAAACCATAGGCAACTATCGCATCCTGCATGAAATCGGTCGTGGCGCGACGGCGATTGTCTATTTGGCCGAGAGCCCGGATTATCCTGAGCCGGTAGCGCTCAAGCATGTCCGCTTCGAGGACAGGGCGAAGGACGAGGCAAAATGGAACCGCCGTTTGCTCAAGCTGCTGAAGGCGGAAAAATCGGTTTCCACGCGGCTGAGCCACCCGAACATCATTCGCATTTTTGACGCCACGGTCGAACCCACCGAAGCTTACGTGGTGATGGAGTATTTTCCCGGCGGCTCGCTCGAGCGCTATTGCAGCTTCGAGAAGCTGCTGCCGATACATCGGACCATCGGAATCATCTTCAAGTGTTGCATGGCGCTCGATCATGCTTTCCGTCAGGGCATCGTGCATCGCGATATCAAGCCGGCGAACATCCTGGTCGATGACGATGACAACGTGAAGATCACCGACTTCGGCCTGGCGATGAACATCAGCAAGCGCGTCGATACTGATTCGACCTTCATCATGGGTGTGGGCTCGCCTGCGTACATGAGTCCCGAACAGATCAAGGGCTATCCGCTCAACCAGAAGACCGATCTCTATTCGCTTGGGGTGATGCTGTTCCACATGCTGACCGGTCGCTTGCCGTTTCGCGCCAGCAATCCTGCGCAACTCGTGTACAAGATCATCAACGCTGACCCGCCAAACGTGTCACAGCTAAACCCCGACGTGCCCGAGCAGATGGATGCAGTGATCCGCAAGGCGCTGGAAAAGGACTTGTACTCGCGGTACCGAAACGGTGCAGAGTTCGCGAAGGATCTTGCCGCCGTGCGCTACAAGATCCTCGACGAAAACTATGTGGCGCCGGATACCGGTCGTTTTGCGCAGCTGCGCAAGCTCGCTTTCTTTACCGAGTTCGAGGACGTTGAGCTCTGGGAAGTGTTGCGGATCTCCTCCTGGCGCAAGGTGGAGCGGCATGTTTCGCTGGTGAGGGAGGGCGACTCCGACCAGCGTTTTGGCATCGTGCTCGACGGCAGCGTCGAGTTGTCGATTGAGGGTCGGCGGGTGATCGAGTTGGGGGTGGGCGAGGTTTTTGGTGCGCAGGCCTGGCTTGATCATATAGAGCACCGGCACATGATGTCGGTGGTTTCCCTGTCGCCCCTGACCTATCTCGAGATCAACCCCGCCGCGCTGGCGCTGGCCAGCGAAGAAGTGCTGGAGCGCTTCCGGCGCGAACTGGCGACCGTGATCGTGCGTCGCCTTGCGCTGGCTGCAAGGCAGCTGTCTGCAGCCGGACCGCCTGCGGTGCGTGGTGAATTCACCGCGACCGGCGGTCTCGACCTGCAGTTGCTGGAACCCTGACTCAGTTCTTGGCGCCGATGGCGAGTGCGCGCGCGCGCGCTGCCTTCAGGCTGGCTTCGTCAGTTTGCGGCAGCTGCAGCCAACTGCCCAAGTGGTCGATGGCAATGTTGCCAAGGGCTTCGATCCATTCGGAGCGCTCGTTGAGGCAAGGGATGTAGTGGAATGTCTTGCCGCCGTGATGGAGGAAGGCCTCACGGCACTCCATGGCGATTTCCTCTAGCGTTTCCAGACAGTCCGACACGAAGCCCGGGCAGATTACATCCACGCGGCCCACGCCCTGCGTCGCCAGCGCCTCAAGCGTGGGCTGGGTGTAAGGCTTTAGCCATTCTGCCTTGCCGAAGCGCGACTGGAAGGTGACCAGCGCCTGCTCGGGCGGCAAGTCAAGCGCCTCGGCCAGAAGGCGACCGGTCTTGAGGCATTCGCAATGATAGGGGTCGCCGAGTTCGAGCGAGCGCCGCGGCACGCCGTGGAAACTCATTACCAGGCGATCGGGTTTGCCGTGTGTCGCCCAGTGCTGGCGCACGCTGCTGGCCAGGGCCTGGATGTAGCCGGGATGGTCGTGAAAGTTGCGGACGAAGCGCACTTCTGGCTGGTTGCGGATATGGGCGAGGCAGCGTGCAAATTCGTCGGTGACGGTGGCCGTGGTGCTGGCCGAGTACTGTGGGTAGAGCGGTAGCACGAGGATACGCGTGCTGCCGCGTGCCCGCATCGACTGGAGTTTGTCGGCGATCGAAGGCGCACCGTAGCGCATCGCAAAGTCCACATCGACCTGGGCATGGCCGGCATCGGTGAACTGGCTTGCCAGCAATGCGGTCTGCCGCTCGGTGTGGACCTTCAGCGGCGAACCTTCGTCCATCCATACACTGGCGTACTTCTTGGCTGATGCGGCTGGGCGGGTGGTGAGGATGATGCCGTTCAAGATGAGCCACCAGATGACGCGCGGAATCTCCACCACGCGTGGGTCCGACAGAAACTGCTTCAGGTACGGGCGCAGCGCCGCTGCGGTGGGCGCTGTCGGGGTGCCCAGATTGACGAGAAGAATTCCAGTGCGTGGGGCGGTGCCATGCTGATAGGGGGCTTCGGGCCAGTAGCGGGCCATGGGTGTCCTTGCTGTTCTTGATTGTTGGGGTGTTCGGCAGTGCGCGGACGGTGCGCGTCAAGTCGTATCCATCTAGAGCTACGCCTCAGGCGTTGGGCGACAGTGCGCTCGAGAGCAGTCGTGCAGTGATGTCCACGATGGGGATCACGCGGTCGTAGGCCATGCGCGTGGGGCCAATCACGCCCACTGAACCGACGACCTGACCGTTGACTTCGTAGGGGGCGGTAATCACGCTGCAGCCGTCGAGCTGGGCGAGGCCAGATTCGCCGCCGATGAATATCTGTACGCCCTCGGCCTTGTTCGATAGCTCAAGCAGCTGCATCAGACCGGTACGTTGCTCGAAGAGTTTGAAAAGCTCTCGCAGGCGCGACATGTTCGAAGACAGGTCTTCGATGTCGAGCAGATTCGTCTCGCCGGAAATCACGTAGCTGGTAGCGGTTTCCTCGGCCGCCTCGCTTCCCGCGTCTACCGTCGCGGCCATCAGTTCGGTCATGTCGCTGCGCAATTGTCGCAGTTCGTCGGTGATGCGGCGGCGGATGTCGTCGAAAGACAGGCCGGCGAAGTGTTCGTTCAGATAGACGGCGGCGGTGCTGAGCTCGGGGGCGGTGTAGGCACGTCGCGTCATCAGGATGCGGTTTTGCACGTCGCCCGCCGTGGTGACGATGATCAGCAGGATGCGGTTTTCGGACAGGCTGATGAACTCGAACTGCCGGATGCGGACCGCGTCCTTGCGTGGGGCGACGACGACGCCTGCGAACTGTGTGAGGCTGGACAGCAGGTGCGAGGCGGAGTTGAGCAGACGCTTGGGTTGGTCGGCCTGGAGCTGGCCCTTGAGTTCGTGGACTCGAGAACTGTCCAAGGGCTGAACAGTCAGCAAGGCATCGACGAAGAGGCGATAGCCAAGTGCGGTGGGGATACGGCCTGCCGAGGTGTGTGGGCTTGCGATCAGGCCCATTTCCTCGAGGTCACTCATCACATTGCGCACCGTTGCTGGCGAAAGTTCGAGTCCGGAGAAGCGCGACAAGGCGCGCGAGCCGATCGGCTGACCGTCCGCGATATAGCGTTCGATCAAGGTCTTGAGCAGGATCTGGGAGCGGGTGTCGAGCGGGTTCATGGTTGGGAACGAATATAGCCCGGATTCCACGCAAGCGGATAACGGTTGCCCAGTTGGCTGCAGTCAGCCTCAGCCTGCAAGGTGCTTGCGGGATATGGTTTAATCCGAAGCCATGAGCACGACATTCCACAACATCGCCCTCGTAGGCAAGTATCAGAGCCCTGATGTGGCCGAGTCCGTCATGGCGATCGCACGCTTTCTGCGTGAGCGCGGTCTGATGGTGTGGATCGAGCAGGGTACTGCGAGTTCCATCGGTGGTGCGGGGGATTTTCCGGTGTCCAGCTATGAGCGCATCGGTGGAGAGGCCGACCTCGCCGTGGTGGTCGGGGGCGACGGCACCATGCTCCATACGGCGCGCCGCCTCGTGGAGTATGGCGTCCCTCTGGCTGGCGTGAATCTGGGGCGGCTGGGTTTTCTGACCGACATTGCGCTGAACGACGCGAGCGAACGGCTCGGCGAGATCATCGACGGCCGTTATCGCGAAGAAACCCGCTTCATGCTCGACGCAGAGGTGCTGCGAGGCGGCGTGCGCATTTTCCAGACACTGGCGCTCAACGATGTAGTCGTCAACAAGGGCGAACTGGGTCGAATGATCGAATTCGATCTGTCGATCGATGACGAATATGTCTATACCCAGCGCTCGGACGGCATGATCGTGTCGACGCCGACGGGTTCGACTGCATACGCAATGTCGGCCAATGGGCCAATCCTGCATCCGAGCGTCGGCGGCATAGCGCTGGTGCCGCTGTGCCCGCATGCGCTGACGGCACGGCCGATCACGCTGCCCGACACCTGCCGCATCGATATCGCCTTGTTGCCACCCCAGGATGCGCGGGTGCATTTCGATGGTCAGGCGCGCTTCGACCTGCGTGCCGGGGACTGCGTACGCATGACACGCTCCGAGCACGTATTGCGGCTGCTGCACCCCGAGAGCTACAGTTATTTCGCCATGCTGCGTGAGAAGCTCCACTGGAGCGCCACGCCGCGTCACAACTGAGCCGGTGCGCGTCGTGTGTGAAGGTCTGCAGTTCGCGCCGGCGTGCAGCATGTCCAAAGTCCTTCCCCATTCTGTTGACCTGCCATGCTGAGAAGCCTATCCATTCGCGATTTCGTCATCGTCGATCACCTTGAACTCGAATTCGACAGCGGGTTCGGGGCACTGACCGGTGAAACCGGCGCCGGTAAATCGATTCTGCTCGATGCGCTCGGGCTTGCGCTCGGGGGGCGGGGTGAGGTCGGCATGGTGCGGCGTGGACGCGAGCGGGCAGATGTCGTGGCTGTGTTCGATTTGCCCGAAACGGGCGGATTGCGCGCCTGGCTGGTCGAGCACGAGTTGCCGCAGGAGGAAGGCAGTGTGCTGCTTCGGCGCACGATCGATGCCAGCGGCCGCAGTCGTGCATGGATCAATGGCACCAGCGTGACGCTCGCCCAGCTGCGCGCCGCAGGCGACTGGCTTGCCGATATTCATGGACAGCACGCTCATCATGCGCTGTTGAGACCGGATGCGCAGCGCCAGCTGCTTGATACGCACGCTGGTGCCCGGGTGCTGGCGGGCGAGGTGGCGGAGCACCATCGCGAGTGGCAGAGAATCGTTCGTCTGCGCGCCGAAGCCGAGGTTCATTCGGCGAGCTCCGAACGCGAGCGCGAATTGCTGACGTGGCAGCTGCGTGAGCTGGATCAACTGGGCTTCGACGCCACCGAATGGGGTGAGCTCAACGCCGAGCACGGTCGCCTCGCCCACGCCGCCGGTCTGATCGAGGGGGCGGACGAGACTCTGGCGACCCTCGGCGAAGGGGGTGTTGCGGTGTGCTCGACACTGCGCCATCTCGACTCGCGTGTGGCGGCCTTGTCCGATATCGATCCAACGCTGGCAGAGGTGCGCGACTTGCTCTCTTCGGCTGCGATCCAGGCCGACGAGGCGCTGCATGCGCTGCGCCGCTATCGCGACCGGCTCGACCTCGATCCGCAGCGTCTGGCCGAGATCGAGAGCCGGATTGCGGTCGTGACCGATGTTGCGCGCAAGTATCGCGTGGCAGTGGATACGCTGCCTGCACTGCGTGAGCAGTGGCAGGCCCGGCTGGACACGCTTGAGGCGACCGCAGACCCGGCGCGTCTGGCGGCTGACGAAGCGCGGGCGCTACATGGCTTTGAAGAGGCTGCGGCAAAACTGTCAGTGCTCCGACAACCTGCTGCAGCAGCGCTGTCGGCGGAGATTACCGAAGCGATGCAGACTCTGGCGATGCCGGGTGGGCGCTTTGAAGTCGCACTCGAATGCTGCGAGCCCTCGTCAGCGGGGGTCGAAGAGGTTGAATTCCGGGTTGCGGCCAACCCCGGACAGGCGCTGCGCAGCATGGCCAAAGTCGCCTCGGGGGGAGAATTGTCGCGCATCGGCCTGGCCATTCAGGTCATGACCAGTCGTGCATCCGACACCCCGACACTGATTTTCGATGAGGTGGATGTTGGCATCGGCGGCCGCGTTGCGGAGATCGTCGGCAAGCTTCTGGCTCGGCTCGGGGAGAGCCGGCAGGTGATGTGTGTGACCCATCTGGCGCAGGTTGCTGCCTGTGCTGACTGGCAGTGGCAGATCTCAAAGCGTGAGCAGGCCGGCGAAACCTTGAGCGAAGTGCAGGCGCTGAATTCGGATCAACGCGTGGAAGAGCTCGCGCGCATGCTCGGCGGGGTGAATATCACCGCGAGGACGCGGGAGCATGCAGCCGAGATGCTTGGTCTGAGCGTTCCGGGTCGGTAAGCCGAGTGTGGCGCAGCTTCCGGCAACAGCAGGAGGGGTGCTCAATCGTGCTCGCCGCGATTCGGGCAATTTTCGCGAGTGCAGTCAGCGTATAGATACAGCGCGTGCTCGCGCAGCTTGAAGCCGCGCGCTTCGGCAATGGCGTTCTGGCGCTTCTCGATTTCCGGGTCGAAAAACTCCTCGACCTTGCCGCACTGCATGCACACAAGGTGGTCGTGATGGCCACCTTCATTGAGCTCGAACACCGCCTTGCCCGACTCGAAATAGTGGCGCTCGAGCAAGCCAGCCTGCTCGAACTGGGTCAGTACTCGATAGACCGTCGCCAATCCGATGTCCATGCCCTCGTTCATCAGTGCGCGATAGACGTCTTCGGCGGTCAGGTGTCGCTGGTCCGAGCTTTGGAAAAGGTCGAGAATCTTCAGGCGAGGATAAGTTGCCTTAAGGCCGATGCTCTTCAGATTTTTGGAATTGTCGGGCATGAGTCTTGGGAGGGGAGCCAGTTGTGGGGGGCTTGAGTGCGAGATGGCACAATGCTGGGTCATTGTGGGCGCAGCGCGCGGTGAATGCCGCCCTATGTTATATTTTTTGCCCTTTCATGAGAACCGCGCACTTCGTGCGCCTGATCCCCACGCCCACATGCGATCCTATCTTTCCGTGACGGTTCTCGTCACCAGTCTGCTTGCAGGCTGCTCCTTCGACTCCATCGTTGGTGTCGTCGATCCGTATCGGATCGATGTACGCCAAGGCAATTACGTGGACCAGGACATGGTTTCCCAGCTCAAGCGTGGCATGAGCCGTGACCAGGTTCGCTTTGTGCTCGGGTCGCCCCTGGTGGTCGACATGTTCCGCCGTGACCGCTGGGACTATGTCTATCGTTTCAAGCCGGGCGCCGGTGAAGCTGAACAGCGAGTGATCTCGGTCTTCTTCGTCGATGATCGCCTGGATCACGTCGACGGTGATGTGCAAGGCGGAGCCGACGCTTCGGCCACCCGATCCGAGCGCACTCGCGTGGTCGAAGTGCCGGCAGCCGTCGACGATTGATTATTCCCCTGCGCCCGCGGCTAGGCGCTGCATTTTAGGACTTGGTTCATGGCGGACATTCGTGTTGCGATTGCCGGTGCTTCCGGCCGGATGGGCAGGATGCTCATCGAGTCGGCTCTCGGAGCGGAAGGCATCGTGTTGGGGGCGGCTTTCGATCGTCCCGAAACGCCCTTCATTGGGCGCGATGCTGGCGAGATGGCCGGCGAGGCAAGCGGGGTTTTCATTGTCGATGATGCGCGTACCGCGATTGCCGCGGCCGACTGCGTGATCGACTTTACCCGCCCGGAAGGCACGCTGCAGCATCTGGCTCTGGCGCGCGAACTGGGCAAGGCGATGGTCATTGGAACAACCGGATTCGATGCTGCTGGGAAGGCTGCAATTGCCGAGGCTGCGCGCAGTGTTCCGGTGGTGTTTGCGCCCAATATGGCGGTGGGCGTCAATGCCGTGTTCAAGCTGCTTGAAGTCGCAGCACGCATCCTGTCCGAAGGTTACGACATTGAGGTCATCGAGGCTCACCATCGCTTCAAGGTCGATGCGCCTTCAGGCACCGCATTGCGCATGGGCGAGGTGCTTGCGCGCGAACTGGGGCGCGAACTCGACGCTTGCGCCATCTATGGGCGCGAAGGACATACGGGGGAGCGCAAGCCGGAAACAATCGGTTTTTCGACGATTCGCGGCGGCGACGTGGTCGGAGACCATACCGTGCTCTTTGCCGGTATTGGTGAACGTGTCGAAATCACGCACAAGTCCGGCAGCCGCATGCCCTATGCGCTGGGTTCATTGAAGGCTGCAAGGTTTCTGCAGGGGCGCAACAGCGGTTTATTCGATATGCAGGATGTGCTCGGATTGCGCTGAGCGGCGTCATGATGAGCAAAGCGGGGCGTAGCGAACAGCTGCGCGCAATGGTCGCCGCAACGGAGCCGCAATGGCGCTGGCGGCCTGTTGACGCCTGCGCGCAAGCGCAGGATCGTCGCGCAATCGAACTGTTCGAGGCCAAGGAAGCGGCCGAAGCGGCAAATCGAGCGAAGAGCGATTTTCTCGCGAACATGAGTCACGAGATCCGCACGCCGATGAACGGTGTGCTCGGCATGACTGACCTGCTGCTCGATACCGACCTTACTGCCGAACAGCGCGAATATCTGCAAACGGTGAAGTCTTCGGGCAGGGCCTTGTTGACGATCATCGATGACATCCTTGATTTTTCGCGTATTGAGGCCGGTCGCCTCGTACTGGAGGAAATTGAGTTCCCTCCGCTTCCGCTTGTCGCGGACACTTGCCGGGCGCTGGCACTGCGAGCGCACCAGAAGGGCGTTGAGCTGTATTTCGTCGTGGCGCCTGATGTTCCTTCGGTGGTGCGGGGCGATCCCACACGCATTCGACAGATTCTGACCAACCTGATTGGCAATTCGATCAAATTCACCGAGCGCGGCCAGATCAAGGTTGAGGTGACGGTGGAGCGCACGGGCGCGGACACCGTTGGGCTTCGCTTCGCTGTTGAGGATAGCGGTTGTGGGATCTCCGCCGACAAGCTCGAAGCCATTTTCGACGCATTCTCGCAGGCCGATACATCGACTACCCGCAAGTACGGCGGAACAGGTCTTGGGCTGACCATTTCGCGCCACCTTGTCGAACTCATGCACGGCCGCATCGAGGTCGTCAGCGCGCTTGAGCAGGGCAGCACTTTTTCGGTGGTGTTGCCCCTGAGGTGCGTGCGGGCATCCGCTGCGACCTGTCCTCTTTTGCTTGAGCAGGCGCGTGTGCTGGTCGCGGCGCGCAACGAAGTCTTTGGTCGCCATCTGTCTGAAATGCTCGCCCGTTGCGGCTTGCGGCCGCAACTGGCGAGCACGGGTGAAGGCGTGGCGGAAGCGCTCGCAGCGGCTCGCGACGGGCGTGATCCCTTCGATTTCGTGCTCATGGATGCCGACATGCCAGAGCCCGGCGGCTTTGTGCTGGCACAACGCTTTGCTGAGCTCACGCCCTTTCTGGATCGTATCGTGATGATGCTGCCCAGCCATACCCAGCGTGCTACGGTGGCGCGATGCAAGGAGATCGGCTTGCCGGTCCGCCTGTCGAAACCCTTTGCCGCCGACGACCTGTTTGGTGCGTTACACCTTGCGCGCTACGGGCGATCCGACCTGGAGCCGACCGCGCTCGATGCTGCTTTCGAGCTGGCGCCTCCGTTGCTGCTTGATTCGGAGGGCCTGGAGGATGCCCCTGAGACTTTGTCAGTCCTCATCGTCGAGGACAATCCGGTCAACCAAACGGTCGCCACACGAATCCTGGAGAAAGCCGGTCATCATGTCGTGATCGCCAACAATGGAGCCGAAGCGCTCGATGCCTTCGATTCGGAGTCCTTCGATCTGATCCTGATGGATGTACAAATGCCGGTCATGGGGGGCATCGAAGCCACTCAGGCGATCCGGGCGCGCGAGGCCCGGCGCAGCTGGGTCGCCCAGGGAGACTGGCGGCCGACCCCGATCGTCGCCATGACGGCGCACGCCATGGCGGGTGATCGCGAGCGTTGTCTCGAGGCCGGCATGGATGACTATGTCTCCAAGCCGATTCGCGTCAACGAACTGTTTGCAGCGATCGAACGTGTTTGTCGCCCGCTTCTTGCCGATGAGGCGGAAGGAGATGTGAGTCTGCTTGAGTTGAACGAGGGCGAGTTGCGCGGTGTTGCCAATCTGGATGAGGCGCGCGCCATGTTCGATGGCGATGAGGAGGTTGTGCAGCAGTTGCTGGCCCTGTTCCTGCGCGATTTCGATCGCACTGTTGCCGATTTGCAGCGTGCTTCGACCGCCCTGGACTATAGACGACTGGCCGAACTGGCGCATTCGCTGAAGGGGTCGGTGGGTTTGTTCGGTGCCCAGAGATCCACGGAGGCGGCACAGACCCTGGAGCAGATGGCCAAGAGCAGCGACCCGGCTGCCGCGACGACGCAGGCAGTCCGGCTGATTGCCGAGCTCAGGCTGCTCGCCCAGGCCTTGCAGGAGCAGGCGAGCACGCACTGAGGGTCGCCCTGGAGTGGCGCGGTCGATCAGGTCTGATCTTCGTCAGATCACGTGCTTCGCTTGCGGCTGAGTTTGCCTTCGAAGGCCCTAAAATATACAATTCAGCGGTTTATCCAGCGGGATCGGCCCAGAGGCTCGTCCCGCTTTTTTGCACATATCAGGGTGCGAGTGTTCGTTAGTCCCTGATTTTCAAGCTGAATCCAGGAGTTTCTCGTGAGTGCATACCCTTCCGCCCTTCTTGCGCTTGCCGACGGGACAGTCTTCCACGGCAAGGGCATTGGTGCGGTAGGCAGCACGGTTGGCGAGGTGGTGTTCAATACCTCAATGTCCGGTTATCAGGAAATCCTGACCGACCCGAGCTATTCTCGCCAGATCGTCACGCTGACCTATCCCCATATCGGCAATACCGGTGTCAATGCCGAAGACGTCGAGTCCACCCGCGTGCATGCTGCAGGCTTGGTGATTCGAGATCTGCCCATTCTGCCGTCCAACTTCCGCATGACGCAGCGTCTCGACGCCTATCTGCGCGCCGAAAACGTGGTTGCGATTGCGGGTCTGGATACCCGCAAGCTGACACGTCTGCTGCGTGAGAAGGGGGCTCAGGCCGGCTGCATCCTTACCGCAGCCGCCGGCGAGACGCTGAACGCAGATGCCGCCATTGCCCAGGCGCGGGCCTTTCCGGGCCTTGCCGGTATGGACCTGGCCAAGGTCGTCAGCACCAAGGCGCCTTACGAGTGGGCACAGTCCGAGTGGAAGCTGGGCGAAGGTTATGTCGACCAGACCGAGCTGCGTTTCCACGTCGTCGCCTACGACTTCGGTGTCAAGTTCAGCATCCTGCGCATGCTCGTCGAGCGTGGCTGTCGCCTGACCGTGGTGCCGGCGCAGACGCCGGCCAGTGAGGTGCTGGCGCTGAAACCCGACGGCGTGTTCCTGTCCAACGGTCCAGGTGATCCCGAGCCTTGCGACTACGCAATCGATGCCATCCGCGAGATTGTCGCCACGCGCACGCCGACCTTTGGCATCTGCCTGGGTCATCAGCTGCTCGCGCTGGCTTTCGGCGGAAAAACCATGAAGATGCCCACAGGTCACCATGGTGCGAATCATCCGGTGAAGGATCTCGATACTGGCCACGTTATGATCACCAGCCAGAATCACGGCTTTGCCGTCGATCAGTCGGTCATGCCGGCCGGTTTGCGCGCGACGCATGTGTCGCTGTTTGACGGCACCAACCAGGGCATCGCTTGCTCGGGTGCGCCGGCCTTCTCCTTCCAGGGACATCCCGAAGCGGGCCCGGGTCCGCACGATGTGACCTACCTGTTCGACCGCTTCATCAAGCTGATGGAAGCGGCCAAATAACGCGGCACCCGGCAGGCGCACGCCTGCCCTCACTGTTCGACGCCGGCGTTTGACGCCGGGTCAAGGAATATCGAGGCAATACAATGCCGAAACGTACAGACATAAAGAGCATTCTGATCATCGGCGCCGGCCCGATCGTCATCGGCCAGGCCTGCGAGTTCGACTACTCGGGCGCCCAGGCCTGCAAGGCCCTGCGCGAGGAAGGTTACAAGGTCATCCTGGTGAACTCGAACCCGGCGACGATCATGACCGACCCGGAGACGGCCGACGTCACCTACATCGAACCGATCACCTGGCAGGTGGTTGAGCGCATCATCGAAAAAGAGCGCCCCGACGCCATCCTTCCGACCATGGGCGGCCAGACCGCGCTCAACTGCGCACTCGATCTGGGTCGCCACGGTGTGCTGGCCAAGTACGGCGTCGAGTTGATTGGTGCCTCGGAAGAGGCCATCGACAAGGCCGAAGACCGTTTGAAGTTCAAGGATGCGATGACCCGGATCGGTCTCGGGTCGGCACGTTCGGGCATCGCTCACAGCGTGGAAGAGGCCCTGCAGGTGCAGGGCGGCATCGGCTTTCCGGCCATCATTCGCCCGAGCTTCACGTTGGGCGGCACGGGGGGTGGCATTGCTTACAACATGGAAGAGTTCCACGATATCTGCAAGCGCGGTCTCGAGGCCAGTCCGACCAATGAACTGTTGATCGAAGAGTCACTGCTCGGCTGGAAGGAATTTGAGATGGAAGTCGTGCGCGACCGCGCCGACAACTGCATCATCGTGTGCTCGATCGAGAACCTCGATCCGATGGGCGTGCATACCGGCGACTCGATCACCGTCGCTCCGGCGCAAACTCTGACCGACAAGGAATATCAGATCCTGCGCAACGCCTCGATCGCGGTATTGCGCGAGATCGGCGTCGAGACCGGCGGCTCGAACGTACAATTTGCGATCAATCCGGACGATGGCCGCATGATCGTTATCGAGATGAATCCGCGCGTATCGCGTTCGTCGGCGCTTGCATCCAAGGCAACCGGCTTTCCGATCGCCAAGATCGCGGCCAAGCTGGCAGTGGGTTATACCCTTGACGAGTTGAAAAACGACATTACCGGTGGTGCTACCCCGGCGTCTTTCGAGCCCTCGATCGACTACGTTGTTACCAAGATTCCGCGCTTCGCCTTCGAGAAGTTTCCGCAGGCCAACGACCGTCTGACCACGCAGATGAAGTCGGTGGGTGAGGTCATGGCGATTGGGCGTACGTTCCAGGAGTCTTTCCAGAAGGCCCTGCGGGGTCTTGAGGTCGGCGTTTATGGGCTCGATGAAATCGAGGCCGATAGCTCGGATCTCGAGCACGAGCTGTCGAGTGCGGGGCCGGAGCGTATCTGGTACGTTGGTCAGGCCTTCCGCGAGGGCATGAGCCAGGAGCAGGTGCACAACCTGACCAAGATCGATCCGTGGTTCCTGGCTCAGATCGAGGATATCGTGTTCTCCGAAAAGGCACTTGCCGGCCGTTCGTTGAAGGCTCTGCAGGCGAATGAGTTGCGCGACCTGAAACGCAAGGGCTTTTCCGATCGTCGCCTGGCCAAGCTGCTCAATACCGACGAAACCGCCGTGCGCCTGCATCGCCATGCGCTTGGTGTGCGTCCGGTGTTCAAGCGTGTGGATACCTGCGCGGCCGAGTTTGCCACTTCGACGGCGTATATGTATTCGACCTACGAGGACGAATGCGAAGCACAGCCGAGCGACAAGAAGAAAATCATGGTGCTGGGCGGCGGCCCGAACCGGATCGGGCAGGGCATCGAGTTCGACTACTGTTGCGTCCATGCCGCGCTCGCCCTGCGCGAAGACGGTTACGAGACCATCATGGTCAACTGCAACCCCGAGACCGTGTCGACCGACTACGACACCTCGGATCGCCTGTATTTTGAGTCGATCACGCTCGAGGACATTCTCGAGATCGTGCACATCGAGAAGCCGGTCGGCGTGATTGTGCAGTTCGGTGGTCAGACCCCGCTGAAGCGTGCGAAGGCGCTTGAAGCCAATGGTGTGCCCATCATTGGCACCTCGCCCGACATGATCGACGCTGCAGAAGACCGCGAGCGCTTCCAGAAGCTGTTGACCGACCTGGGTCTGCGTCAGCCCCCTAACCGTACGGCGCGCACGCCCGAAGAGGCCGTGCGCCTGGCCGCCGAAATCGGCTATCCGCTGGTGGTGCGTCCTTCCTATGTGCTGGGCGGCCGCGCGATGGAGATCGTGCACGAGCAAAAAGACCTCGAGCGCTACATGCGCGAGGCGGTCAAGGTCTCGAACGAGTCCCCGGTGCTGCTCGACCGCTTTCTGAACGACGCGACCGAAGTCGACGTTGATGCGCTGTCCGACGGCCGGCAGGTCATCATCGGCGGCATCATGGAACATATCGAACAGGCCGGCGTGCACTCGGGCGACTCGGCCTGCTCGCTGCCACCCTACACGCTGTCGGCCAAGCTGCAGGACGAACTGCGTCGCCAGACCGAAGCAATGGCGCGTGCGCTCAATGTCGTCGGGCTGATGAACGTGCAGTTTGCGATCCAGGGCGAAGGTGACAATGCGGTGGTCTATGTGCTGGAAGTGAATCCGCGGGCTTCACGCACCGTGCCTTTTGTTTCGAAGGCCTGCTCGCTGCAGCTGGCCAAGGTGGCCGCACGCTGTATGGCGGGCCAGAGCTTGGCAAGCCAGGGCGTTACCGGCGAGATCGTGCCGCCCTATTACTCGGTCAAGGAAGCGGTATTTCCCTTCGTGAAGTTTCCCGGTGTCGACACCATCCTCGGCCCCGAGATGAAGTCGACCGGCGAGGTGATGGGCATCGGTCGCAGCTTTGCCGAAGCCTTCGTCAAGAGCCAGATTGGGGCTGGCGTCAGGCTGCCGACCTCCGGTACCGCCTTCATCAGTGTCAAGGCGAGCGACCGGCAGGTCGCGGTCGAGGTGGCCAAGGATCTGCACGAACTCGGCTTCGCGCTGGTCGCCACGCGCGGCACGGCATCGGTGATCGAAGCGGCTGGCATTCCGGTGGGAGTCGTCAACAAGGTCAATGAAGGACGCCCCCACATCGTGGACATGATCAAGAACGAGGAAATCTCGCTCGTGATCAATACCGTGGAAGAGAAGCGTCAGGCGATTACCGACTCACGCTCGATCCGCACCAGTGCGCTCGCCGCCAAGCTCACCATCTTCACTACGATCGAAGGTGCGCGCGCCGCCTGCATGGGTATGCGCTACATGGCCAATGGTCTGGAGGTTTATTCTCTGCAAGCCTTGCACGCTGAACTAAAGGGCTCAGCATGAGCAAAACGCCGCTGACGGTTGCTGGCGCCGAGAAATTGCGCGCGGAGCTCCATCGCCTGAAAACGGTGGAGCGGCCTGCTGTCATTGCTGCGATTGCCGAGGCGCGGTCGCATGGTGACTTGTCCGAGAACGCCGAGTATGACGCGGCCAAGGAGCGCCAAGGCTTCGTGGAGGGCCGCATCATGGAGGTCGAGGGCAAGCTGTCAAATGCTCAGATTATTGATCCCAGTCTGCTTGATGCAGATGGTCGCTGCGTGTTTGCATCGACGGTCGAGCTCGAGGACCTTGAGTCGGGCCAAGTGGTGACCTACCAGATCGTTGGCGAGGACGAAGCTGGCATCAAGGCGGGCAAGATTTCGGTGAGTTCGCCGATTGCACGCGCTCTGATCGGCAAGTACGCCGGTGACATCGCCGAGGTGCAGGCGCCGGGCGGGGTGCGCGAATACGAAATCCTCGACGTTCGCTACGAGTGAGCGGCTTCTGTCCTAGCGGGAAGGATGAAAAAAGGGGCGGTCATCGTGCCGCCCATCGTGTTACCTTGCGCCGCAGTCTTCAGCGGCCGCGTGCGCTGGAACTGCGGCCCCGTGCTGCGGAACCGCGAGCCGGCGAACGGCGGGCTTCTGCGCTTGCCTTGGTCAGTGCGGCACGGCGCGCTGCGGCTGCGAAGGATGCCGCTGATTTGGCGGTGGACGCTTTGGCGGGTGTTTTTTTGGCGGCGAGGGAGGCGCTACTCTCTTCCTCGCGACGTTTGCGCCACACAATCAGAATGTTGCCGATGTGCTGAACCGGGGCAGCGTCAAACGTGTCGCACACTTCGTTCATCAGGGCTTCGCGCTGTTCGCGCTCAGCGCCCTGGATTTTGATCTTGATGAGTTCGTGCGCTTGCAGTGAGCGTTCGATTTCGGCTGCGACGGCAGGCGCTAAACCGTTGTCGGCGATCGTGACGACTGGGTTGAGGTGATGGGCTCGCGCGCGCAGATCGCGGCGCTGAACCGGGTTGAGTTCGATCATTGAATCTCTCTGGATGCTTGAAGCTTCGGACCAAGGATTCTACTCCGATTACGAAAGGCGGACTTCTTCTAAGTCGATGAAAAAGAACAAGACAAGTCGTGCATGGGTGCACGATCACATCAATGATCCCTACGTTCAGCGTGCGCATGCAGAGGGCTATCGTGCGCGCGCAGCATACAAGTTGCTCGAGGTTGATGAGCGGGAGCGCCTGTTGAAGCCGGGCGCCATGGTGGTGGATCTGGGTTCGGCCCCCGGCTCATGGTGCCAGGTGGCGGTCAAGCGCTGTGGGGCGAAGGGCCGCGTTTTTGCCCTCGATATCTTGCCGATGGAGGCCGTAGCCGGCGTCGACTTCCTGCTCGGGGATTTCACCGAGGACACGGTTCTGGAGGAGCTCGAATCCCGACTGGAGGGCGCGAAGGTCGATGTCGTCCTGTCGGACATGGCACCTAACCTTTCGGGGGTGGCAACGGTGGATCAGGCGCGCTCGATTCACTTGTGCGAGTTGGCGCTTGATTTCGCGGTGCGTCACCTGAAGCCGGGCGGACACTTCCTGGTCAAGGTGTTCCAGGGAGAGGGGTTCGTGGACTACCGAAAGCAGCTGGAGGCAGCATTTGCTTCGGTGCAGGTGCGCAAGCCCAAGGCGTCTCGAGACCGCAGCGCCGAGGTCTACCTGCTTTGCAAGGGGCCGCGACCCATCTGAATGGGGTCGTGATTGTCCGCCTCAATGGCGGTCATTGGTTTGCCCGCGGGAACGTTCAGCACTAGAATCAGTCAGTCGCGTACACGGCCAAGATGGCCTTTGAGGAAAAGAGCGTTGAATAACCTATTCAAAAACCTCGCGATCTGGATGGTCATCGGCGTTGTGCTGATGACGGTTTTCAACCAGTTCAACACGCGCCAAGTTGCGCCCACCACCATGGAATACTCGCAATTCCTGGAGGAGGCTAAGGCTGGGCGCATTACCAAGGCTACGGTCGATGGACGGTTGTTGAGAGCGACCACGCAGGAGGGTCGCTCCATAACCGTCTATACGCCCGGCGTTCAGGACATCTGGATGGTGTCCGACCTGATGCGCTACGGTGTGCAGATCAACGCCAGCAAGCCCGAGGAAGAGCAGTCCTTTCTTGCGAGCATCTTCGTCTCGTGGTTTCCAATGCTGTTGCTGATCGGAGTGTGGGTTTTCTTCATGCGCCAGATGCAGGGTGGTGGCAAGGGAGGCGCTTTCTCGTTCGGCAAGAGCAAGGCGCGCATGATCGATGAGTCGTCCAATACCGTGACCTTTGCCGATGTCGCGGGCTGCGATGAGGCCAAGGAAGAAGTGGCTGAGCTGGTCGAGTTCTTGCGTGATCCGTCTAAATTCCAGAAGCTCGGTGGTCGCATCCCGAAGGGTGTGTTGATGGTCGGCTCGCCGGGTACCGGCAAGACGCTGCTCGCGAAGGCGATTGCTGGCGAAGCCAAGGTGCCGTTCTTCTCCATCTCGGGCTCGGACTTCGTCGAGATGTTCGTCGGCGTCGGTGCTGCACGTGTTCGCGACATGTTCGAACAGGCCAAGAAGCAGGCGCCGTGTATCATCTTCATCGATGAGATCGATGCGGTCGGTCGCCAGCGCGGTGCAGGCATGGGTGGCGGTAACGACGAGCGCGAGCAGACCTTGAACCAGCTGCTCGTCGAGATGGATGGTTTTGAAGGTCAGACCGGCGTGATCGTGATCGCTGCGACCAACCGCCCCGACGTGCTCGACCCCGCGCTGTTGCGCCCAGGTCGCTTCGATCGCCAGGTCGTGGTGTCTTTGCCCGACATCCGTGGTCGTGAACAGATTCTGAAGGTGCATATGCGCAAGGTGCCGATCGCGCCCGACGTCGATGCACAGGTGCTGGCGCGGGGTACCCCGGGTTTCTCCGGTGCGGACCTCGCAAACCTGGTGAATGAGGCTGCACTCTTCGCCGCGCGGTCCAACAAGCGTCTTGTTGATATGGACGACTTCGAACGGGCAAAGGACAAAATCATGATGGGCGCTGAGCGCCGGTCGGTTGTCATGCCCGAGGAGGAGCGTCGCAACACTGCATATCATGAGTCAGGTCACGCCGTCGTGGCTCGATTGCTTGACAAGACCGACCCGGTACACAAGGTCACGATCATCCCGCGTGGTCGTGCGCTTGGCGTGACGATGCAGTTGCCGACCGAAGATCGCTACAGTCAGGATCGGGATCGCCTGTTGCAGACGATTACCGTGCTGTTCGGCGGCCGGATTGCCGAAGAAATTTTCATGAAGCAGATGACGACCGGCGCCTCCAACGACTTTGCGCGTGCAACCGACCTTGCGCGGCGGATGGTCACCCAATGGGGCATGTCGGATACGCTCGGACCCATGGTGTATGGGGAAGAGGAGGGCGAGATCTTTCTCGGGCGTCAGGTCACGACTCATCGCAACGTATCCGAGGCCACGATGCAGAAGGTCGATGCCGAGATCCGTCGCATCATTGATCAGCAATATGGACTTGCGCGTCGCTTGCTGGAAGAAAATCGAGACAAGGTCGAGGCAATGACCAGTGCGCTCCTCGAGTGGGAGACCCTCGATGCCGACCAGGTGAACGACATCATGGACGGCCGACCGCCTCGAGCGCCCAAGCCGGTTTCGGCTCCTGCTCCTCGTCCGAAGGACGATGCGCCGGGCGCCGCACCGACCGCGCCGGCACCGGCGGCCTGAGCGCCTGACGTTTCCACTCCATCCGACGGGCCGGGTTAATCCGGCCCGTTTTTCGTTGTAGACAGACATGTCGACTCTACGCTGCGGTCGCTTTCGCCTTGATCTTTCCTCGCCGCAGGTGATGGCGATCATTAACCTCACTGATTGTTCCTTCTCGGGTGACGGCCTGCGCGGTGATCTGTCAGCAGCTGTGCAGCGGGCCGAGCGTGCCCTTGAACAGGGTGCGCAGTTGCTCGATATCGGCGCCGAGTCGTCGCGCCCAGGGGCTGAGTCGGTGCCTGTTCAGCAGGAGATCGAACGTGTTGTGGGTTTCATCGAGCGCACTCGTGGTTGGAACGTTCCGCTATCGGTCGACACCGTCAAGCCTGCGGTAATGCTGGCGGCTGTTGAAGCGGGCGCCGACATGATCAATGACATCAATGCGTTTCGCGTGCCTGGTGCGATCGCGGCCGTGGCCGCCAGCAACCTTGGTCTTTGCATCATGCACATGCAGGGCGAGCCGCGCACGATGCAGGATGATCCGCGTTACATCGACGTCGTCGAAGAAGTGAAGGGCTTTCTTGATGAGCGTGTTCAGGTCCTCGAGTCTGCGGGCGTTGCGCGCGAACGTATCGTGCTCGATCCGGGATTCGGCTTTGGCAAGCGTATCGAGCACAACTATGCATTGCTGCGAGAGTTAGCGCGATTTGGCGCTGGCGGGCTCGCCGTGCTGGCGGGGCTTTCACGCAAGTCAATGCTCGGTGCGGTCACGGGACGGGCCGTCGATGAGCGCATGCCGGCCAGTGTTGCTGCGGCCCTGGTCGCGGTGCAGCGTGGTGCCGGAATCCTGCGCGTACACGATGTTGGTCCGACCTGTGACGCACTCAAGGTTTGGCAGGCAGTGTGCGGACAGTCCTGACCAGGTCTGCGCGACCGGTGCCATAATTTGCCCTTTGTGATTGATGTGGAGAGATGATGGGGCGCAAATATTTCGGTACCGATGGCGTGCGGGGCAAAGTTGGTGACACGCCCATCACCCCTGAGTTTGTCATGCGACTGGGCTATGCTGCTGGTGTGACGCTGGTTGCGCGCGAGAAGCTCCCGGCAGGCGAACACCCAGCGGTTCTTATAGGTAAGGACACCCGAATTTCTGGCTACATGCTGGAAGCTGCGCTGGAGGCGGGCTTTGCTGCAGCAGGTGTTGACGTGATGCTGGCAGGCCCGATTCCGACGCCAGCGGTGGCCTACCTCACGCGCGCTCTGCGGTTGCAGGCGGGTGTGGTGATTTCGGCTTCGCACAACCCGTTTTACGACAATGGTATTAAATTTTTCTCGGCTGCAGGCACCAAGTTGCCCGATGTGCTTGAGGCCGAAATCGAGGCGCATCTGGATGAGCCTATGGGCTGCGTCGACTCCGCCCGCCTTGGAAAGGCGCGCCGCATCAACGATGCGGCTGGAAGATACATCGAGTTCTGCAAGAGCACCTTCCCCAACGAACTGGATCTTCGAGGTTTGCGCGTCGCACTCGACTGTGCCCATGGCGCTGCTTACCAGATCGCACCGAGCGTATTTCATGAACTGGGTGCGGAGGTGCTGGCTGTTGGGGTGGAACCCAACGGACTCAATATCAATGACGGGGTTGGGGCCACGCGTCCGGAGCATCTGCGCCAGGCGGTATTGGCGCAAGGGGCCGACCTGGGTATCGCGCTTGATGGTGATGCTGATCGCCTCATCATGGTCGATCATCGTGGCGAGATTTGCGATGGTGACAAACTGCTTTATGTGATCGCCCGTGCACGGCAGCTGGAAGGAAAGCTTGACGGTGTGGTTGGCACGTTGATGAGCAACCTGGGCTTCGAACATGCCATCGGCCGGCTGGGTGCGCCGTTTGCGCGCGCGAAGGTCGGTGACCGCCATGTGCTGGAATTGCTGCACGAGCGCGGCTGGAAGCTGGGCGGAGAGAACTCGGGACACATCATCTGCCTGGATCGGCACAGCACTGGGGATGGCATTGTTTCGTCCCTGCAAGTGCTGGCTGCGCTCAAGCAGCAAGACCTTACACTGGCCGATGCGTGTGCTGATCTGGTGTTCTATCCGCAAAAGCTGATCAACGTCCGATTGCCTGGCGGCTTCGACTGGCGCGCGGATAGCGGGATCGCGGCAGCGCAACAGAGGGCCGAGGAAGCACTCGGAGCGAGTGGCCGTGTGTTGTTGCGTCCTTCGGGCACCGAGCCGCTGTTGCGGGTCATGGTCGAGGGGCGGGATGCCGTTCTGGTCGAAGGGCTTGCGCGCGATATTTCCGAGGCAGTGCAGCACGCGGTGGCCTGAAGGCACGTTCGCCGCACGGATGCTCCCGGTGACGGCGCCTTGCTTCATTTGCTGGGGCGCGAGGACGCGCCTATAATCTTGCGGTTCAGCCTTCTACGCCAGTCGCTTATCTCATGAAAAAACTTGTTGTTGGCAACTGGAAAATGAACGGAAGTCTTGCTGCCAACGCGGCATTTCTTTCCGGCATGGGTGAGGTTGCCGGGGTGGATGTCGCGCTATGCGTGCCCTACCCTTATCTTGCGCAGTTGCAAAAGACTTCGTGCAGTTTCGGGCTGGGTGCCCAGGATGTAAGCGAGTACGCGGCCGGCGCCTACACAGGCGAGGTCAGTGCTGCAATGCTGGGGGAATTTGACTGTCGTTACACCATCGTGGGCCACTCTGAGCGTCGCGCGCTGTTTGGCGATGACGATCAGGTCGTTGCTCGCAAGGCCAAGGCATCGCTTTCCGCCGGAATTGTGCCCATCGTCTGCGTTGGCGAGACTTTGGCGGAGCGCGATGCAGGCGCGGTCCATGCGGTGATTTCGCGGCAGTTGTCCGCGGTGCATGCTGTGCTCGGTAGCGGATTGCTGGGTGCCGTGGTGCTGGCCTATGAACCCGTATGGGCTATCGGGACTGGCCGTTCCGCAAGCGCTTCAGAGGTTGAGGAGGTTCACGGCGGAATTCGGGCCTGGCTTGCTGCCCAGGGGGTGGATGCGGAAGGGGTTCGGGTTCTCTACGGGGGCAGCGTCAAGCCGGAAAATGCAGCTGAACTGTTCTCCATGCCAAGTGTGGACGGTGGTCTGATTGGCGGTGCGTCGCTTGTGGTCGGCGATTTCATGGCCATTTGTCGCGCTGCGGCAGGGGTCTGATCTTTAAACGAAGGTTTTTTCAGGGCTTGTGATGGGTGACTATCTTTTTTCTCTCGTGCTGACCGTTCATGTGCTGGTCGGACTTGGTGTAATCGGTCTTGTTCTTGTGCAGCACGGCAAAGGGGCTGACATGGGGGCGGCGTTCGGGAGTGGGTCGTCGGGCAGTTTGTTTGGCTCCTCGGGTTCCGCGAATTTTCTCAGCCGAACGACGGCCGTGCTGGCTACGCTGTTTTTTGCTACTAGTCTGGGGCTGAGCTACCTCGCCAGCAGCAAGCCGGCTGCGCCCTCCAGTGTCATGGAAAGCGTGCAGACTGCGCCGACGCCGGCTGCGGTGGAGGGCGTCCCGGCGATGCCCGCGGACGACTCGAAGGCGCAGTCGATTCCTAAATAAACGCACATCGGATTGTTTGCGCACCGCGCAAAAGGTCGTATAATTATCTGGCTTTGAAACAAAGCGCCGACGTGGTGAAATTGGTAGACACGCTATCTTGAGGGGGTAGTGGCGAAAGCCGTATGAGTTCGAGTCTCATCGTCGGCACCAGACTACGGAGAGCGCCCGCTATTGCGGGCGTTTCCATGCAGAGCAACCATAACAACAATGGCAGAAACAATCTGCCGATCTTACTGGGGGTTTCTGGACATGCTGGAAAGCTATTTTCCTGTTCTGATGTTCATGCTCGTAGGTTTGGGTGTTGGTGTTGCTCCCATGATTCTCGGGCGAGTTCTTGCCCCGCATCGTCCCGATAGCGAAAAGCTCTCTCCTTACGAATGTGGCTTCGAGGCGTTTGAAGATGCCCGGATGAAGTTCGACGTTCGTTACTATCTGATTGCCATTCTTTTCATTCTGTTCGATCTTGAGATCGCGTTCCTGTTTCCGTGGGCGACGGTCTTTCAGGAGTTCATTGCTGCCGGCGAGTTGGCCTGGTTCGTGTTCGGTTCGGTAATGGTCTTTCTCGGGGTTCTGGTTATCGGATACATCGTCGAGTGGAAGAATGGCGCACTCGACTGGGAGTAAGGCATGAGCATTGAGGGCGTTTTCCGCGAAGGGTTTGTCACAACCTCGCTCGATGCAGTAATCAACTGGACGCGTTCCGGGTCACTGTGGCCGATGACTTTCGGGCTGGCCTGCTGCGCAGTCGAGATGATTCATGCAGGTTGTGCGCGTTACGATCTTGATCGTTTTGGCGTGATTTTCAGGCCAAGTCCCCGCCAGTCCGACCTGATGATTGTCGCAGGCACGCTGTGCAACAAGATGGCGCCAGCGCTTCGCAAGGTCTATGACCAGATGTCCGAGCCACGCTGGGTCATCTCGATGGGTTCCTGTGCAAATGGCGGTGGTTACTACCACTATTCCTATTCGGTTGTGCGCGGCTGCGATCGTATCGTGCCGGTCGACGTCTATGTGCCGGGCTGCCCGCCCACGGCTGAGGCGCTGATCTACGGCATTATCCAGCTTCAGAACAAGATCAAGCGCACCAATACGATTGCGCGCTGACGGGTGTCCCAGACATGAGTGCCAAGCTAGAACGCCTTAGCCAGACTTTGCGTGACGTATTCGGTGAAACGCTGCAGAGTCTGGTCCTGGATTGTGGTGAAGTGACGATTGAGGTCGCAGCTCGCGACTATTTGCGGGTTGCCCGGATGTTGCGGGATCAGGCAGATCTTCACTTCGAGCAACTGATCGATATCTCGGGGCTCGATTTCTCGACTTACGGCAGTTCGCCGTGGGAAGGAAAGCGCTTTGCTTCGGCGGCTCACCTCACGTCGGTTCGTCACAACTGGCGTGTTCGCTTGCGTGCCTTCGCCGATGATGATGGCTTTCCGGTGCTCGACTCGGTGTGCGACGTGTGGGCGAGCGCAAACTGGTTTGAACGTGAGTCCTTTGACCTGTACGGCATCATGTACGCCGGTCACCCGGACCTCCGCCGAATTCTCACCGATTACGGTTTCGTCGGTCATCCGTTCCGCAAGGATTTCCCGGTGTCGGGTTACGTTGAAATGCGCTACGACCCGGAGCAGGGCAGGGTCGTCTATCAGCCGGTGACCATCGAGCCGCGCGAGAACACCCCGCGCGTCGTGCGCGAAGGGAACTACGGGGACGTCGGTCATGGCTGAGATCCGCAATTACACGATCAACTTTGGCCCCCAGCACCCATCTGCTCACGGTGTGCTGCGCTTGGTGCTGGAACTTGATGGCGAAGTCGTAGAGCGTGCTGACCCGCATATTGGCCTGCTTCACCGCGGCACCGAGAAGCTTGCAGAAACGCGCACCTGGGTGCAGTCCGTGCCCTACATGGATCGTCTCGATTACGTGTCGATGATGTGCAACGAGCATGCGTACTGCATGGCAATCGAGCGCCTGATTGGTGTGCGGGTGCCGGAGCGTGCTCAATACATCCGCGTGATGTTCGACGAGATCACGCGAATCCTGAATCACCTGCTTAACATCGGCACGCACGGGCTCGACATCGGTGCGATGACGATGGTTCTTTATACCTTCCGCGAACGCGAAGACCTCATGGACGCTTATGAGGCGGTTTCGGGTGCGCGCATGCATGCGGCATACTATCGCCCGGGTGGAGTCTATCGTGATCTGCCTGACCGTATGCCGAAGTACGAAGTCAACAAGTTCAGAAATGAAAAAACTACACGTGATCTGAACACGGCACGCGACGGCTCTCTGCTGGACTTTCTGGAAGATTTCACCAATCGCTTTCCGACGTATTGCGATGAGTACGAGACGCTGCTGACCGATAATCGCATCTGGAAACAACGTACCGTCGGTATTGGTGTCGTGTCGCCGGAGCAGGCGCTGGCGTGGGGTTTTACGGGGCCAATGTTGCGCGGTTCAGGTGTTGCCTGGGATTTGCGCAAGAAGCAGCCGTACGAAGTCTACGATCGCATGGACTTTGATATCCCCATTGGGAAGAATGGTGATTGCTACGACCGCTATCTGTGCCGCATGGAAGAAATGCGCCAGTCAAATCGAATTATCAAGCAGTGTATCGATTGGCTGCGCAGGAATCCCGGCCCGGTCATAACCGACAATCACAAGGTGGCACCTCCTTCACGTGAGGACATGAAGTCCAACATGGAAGAGTTGATCCACCATTTCAAGCTCTTCAGTGAAGGTATTCACGTGCCCAAGGGCGAGGTCTATGCCGCGATCGAGCATCCGAAGGGCGAGTTTGGTGTCTACGCCGTTTCCGATGGCGCCAACAAACCTTACCGCCTCAAGCTGAGGGCGCCGGGGTTCGCTCACCTGGCGGCAATGGACGACATGGCTCGCGGCCACATGATTGCGGACGTGGTTGCCATCATCGGCACGATGGACGTTGTGTTTGGCGAGATCGACCGTTGAGGGCGGGTCCGCTTCCACGTTGCGTGCGTGTTATCAGCTAACTAGAGTCGGCAGGCTATCCGGAAGGGCAAGACGAAATGCTGAGCCAGGAATCGTTGCACCAGATTGATCGAGAGGTCGCCAAGTATCCATCCGATCAGAAGCAGTCGGCTGTCATGGCTGCTTTGCGGATCGCCCAGCTTGAAAAGGGCTGGCTACCGAAGGAGCTCATTGAGTTCATTGCCTGCTACCTTGAGATGCCGCCAATCGCCGCGTACGAGGTTGCCAGTTTCTACAATATGTACGACCTTCAACCAGTCGGTCGCCACAAGATCACGGTGTGTACAAATCTGCCGTGTGCCCTGTCCGGTGGTGTCCATGCAGCGGACTACGTCAAGCAAAAGCTCGGTATTGATTTCAACGAAACGACCGCGGATGGCAAGTTTACGCTCAAGGAAGGCGAGTGCATGGGCGCTTGTGGCGATGCGCCGGTGCTGCTGGTGAACAATCATCAGATGTGCAGTTGGATGACAACCGAAAAGATCGACCAGATGCTGGCGGACCTGGACAAGAGATGAGTACGCAAGGAATGATTCTCGCCGGTTGTGACGGCGACCGCGCTTGGCGGCTGCAGGACTACGTCGCACGGGGCGGCTATTCGGCGCTGAAGAAGATCATCGCCGACAAGACCACGCAAGATGCGGTGATTGCTGAGCTGAAAACCTCGGTCCTTCGTGGCCGTGGCGGCGCGGGCTTCCCGACTGGCCTGAAGTGGAGTTTCATGCCGCGATCCTTCCCGGGGGACAAGTATCTTGCCTGTAACTCGGACGAGGGCGAGCCCGGAACCTTCAAGGACCGCGATATTCTTCGCTACAACCCGCACAGCGTTATCGAAGGGATGACGATTGCGGCTTACGCGATGGGCGCCGCGCGTGGCTACAACTACATTCATGGCGAGATCTTCGAGGTTTACTCCCGCTTCGAAGAGGCTCTCGCCGAAGCACGCGAGGCAGGTTTGCTCGGGCAGAATATTCTCGGCTCGGATTTCTCTTTCGAGTTGTTCGCGCACCATGGCTATGGGGCCTACATCTGCGGCGAGGAAACGGCACTGCTTGAATCCATCGAAGGCAAGAAGGGTCAGCCGCGCTTCAAACCGCCGTTCCCGGCAAGCTATGGCCTCTACGGCAAGCCGACGACCATCAACAACACCGAAACCTTCGCCTCGGTTCCGTTCCTCATGAACATGGGTGGTGAGGCCTTCCTCAACCTTGGCAAGCCGAACAACGGCGGAATGAAGCTGTTCTCGGTGTCCGGGCACGTCAATCGCCCGGGGAACTATGAAGTCCCGCTCGGCACGCCATTTGCCGAACTGCTCGAAATGGCGGGTGGGATGCGCGCTGGTCGCAAGCTCAAGGCGGTGATTCCGGGTGGCTCATCTTCGCCGGTGGTCCCCGCAAGCGTGATGATGGATTGCACGATGGACTACGACTCGATTTCGAAGGCGGGCTCCATGCTTGGCTCAGGAGCCGTGATCGTGATGGATGAAACGACCTGCATGGTCAAGGCACTGGAGCGCCTGTCCTATTTCTACTTCGAGGAGTCTTGCGGTCAATGCACGCCCTGCCGTGAAGGTACGGGTTGGTTGTATCGCGTAGTTCATCGTATCGAGAACGGCTTGGGTCGTCCGGACGATCTTGATCTGCTGAATTCGGTTACCGCCAACATCATGGGTCGCACTATCTGTGCGCTAGGCGATGCCGCGGCGATGCCGGTGCAGAGCTTCGTCAGGCACTTCGGCAACGAGTTCGAATACCACATCGAAAACAAGAAGTGCCTCGTGCCGCCCGAAGTGCAGCGCGTCGGCAGTCAAATCTACGTGAGCCCGTCATGCTAGAGATCGAAATCGACGGCAAGCAGGTCCAGGTCAATGACGGCAGCACCGTGATGGACGCGGCCGCTGCTGCAGGCACCTACATCCCGCACTTCTGCTACCACAAGAAGCTTTCCATCGCGGCAAACTGCCGCATGTGCTTGGTACAGGTCGAAAAGGCACCCAAGCCTCTGCCTGCGTGCGCAACGCCTGTGACCAACGGCATGAAGGTGTGGACTCATTCCGAACAGGCCGTGAAGGCGCAGAAGGGGGTGATGGAGTTTCTCCTGATCAACCACCCGCTTGATTGCCCGATCTGTGACCAGGGTGGCGAGTGTCAGCTGCAGGATCTGGCGGTCGGCTATGGGGCCTCGGGCTCGCGCTACCAGGAAGAGAAGCGTGTCGTGTTCAACAAGAACCTCGGCTCGCTCGTTGCCACCGACATGACGCGCTGCATCAACTGCACGCGCTGCGTTCGTTTTACCGCCGAGATTGCGGGCGAGATGGAGTTGGGGCAGGCGTTCCGTGGCGAGCACGCGGAAATCATGCCTTTTATCGAGAAAACGATCGATTCCGAGCTGTCCGGCAACATCATCGATCTGTGCCCGGTCGGCGCGTTGACTTCCAAACCTTTCCGGTTTGCCGCACGTACTTGGGAGTTGTCGCGTCGCAAGACGGTTAGTCCGCACGATTCACTCGGATCGAATCTCATCGTCCAGACGAAGCACGATGTGGTCAAGCGGGTGCTGCCGTTCGAGAACGAGGAGATCAACGAGTGCTGGCTGTCGGACAAGGATCGCTTTTCGTATGAGGCGCTGAACAGCGAAGAGCGACTCACCTCGCCGATGATCAAGCAGGGTGGCGAATGGAAACGGGTCGACTGGCAAGCTGCGCTTGAGTTCGTTGCTACCGGATTGCGCGGGATCGCCAAGGATCATGGCGGTTCGGCGATCGGGATGCTGGCATCGCCGCACTCGACGGTCGAAGAGCTCTATCTGCTGCAGCGACTCGCGCGGGGCCTCGGCTCGGAGAACGTTGATTATCGGCTGCGCCAGGCGGATTTCCGTGCCGACGGTAGATCCGCCGGCGCTCCCTGGTTGGGCATGCCGATAGCAGAAGTGAAGGATCTGAACCGCCTGCTGGTGATCGGCAGTTTTCTGCGCAAGGATGCACCCTTGCTGGCGCAGCGTGTGCGTCAGGCGGCAAAGAAGGGGCTTCAGGTCAGCGCCATCGGTCCGAATGCAGAGGACTGGCTGATCCCGGTCAGTCATCGGGCACTGGTCGCACCTGCGGCAATGGTTGCCACGCTTGCACAGGTCGTGGCTGCGCTGGTTGCGGAAAAGGGTGCAGAGGTGTCGGTTGCGCTGCTGGGCAAGCTGCCCGAGCAGATCAGCGACGACGCGCGGGCGATTGCGCACAGCCTGGCTACTGGCTCGCGTGTTGCAGTATGGCTCGGCAGTTTGGCTGCGCAGCATGGCCGTAGCAGTGAGTTGCAGATGCTTGCTCAGGAGATTGGACGTCTGACAGGCGGCAGTTTCGGTTTTATTGGGGAGGCTGCGAACAGCGTTGGCGCTTACCTGGCCGGCGCAACTCCATCAGCGGGCGGGCTCAACGCAGCAGCCATGGTTGAACAGTCGCTGAAGGCGTACGTTTTGCTGGGCGCTGAGCCCGCCTTCGATTTTGCGAATCCGGCGGCGACCACCGCTGCGATGACCTCGGCGCAGCTTGTTGTTAGCTTGACCGCCTTTGACTCGGCTTCGTTGCGTGGCGTCGCCGACGTGATGCTGCCGATTGCGCCTTTTACCGAGACGTCTGGAACCTATGTGAATTGCGAAGGACGTGCTCAAAGCTTCGTTGCCGTGGCTCGTCCGCAAGGCGAGACGCGGCCGGCGTGGAAAGTGATGCGGGTCCTGGGCAATCTGCTGGCATTGGAGGGTTTCTCGCAGTCTGATTCCGCAGCGTTACGCGATGAGGCTTTGGGCGATGATTTCGGCTCCCGGCTTGGCAATGGGGTCGAAGGGGTCCTTGTTTCGGCTACCACTGCATCGGTCGGTGCGCTCGAGCGTGTGACTGACGTGCCGATCTACTTTGCCGATCCGATCGTCCGCCGTGCTGGCGCGCTGCAGAAGACGCGCGACGCGTTGCCTCCGACCGCGCGGGTCTCGCCCGAGACGCTCGCTGCCCTTGGAATAGCTGCAGGCGACCGCGTCCGCGTGACACAGGGTGATGGCGTGGTCGAGCTTGTTGTGCAGGGCGATTCCGCACTCGCCGCTGGCTGTGTGCGAATTGCCGCAGCGCATCTGTCGACCTCGGCGCTCGGAGCGATGAGCGGTGAACTCAGCCTGGAGCGTGTCTGATGGAAGCGATGCTGCAACCCCTCGCCGAGTTTTTCGGCCCCACTTGGCCTGCGGTGTGGACCTTGGTCAAGATTGTCGCGGTCGTCGCGCCTTTGATGATTTCGGTGGCTTACCTCACGATGGCCGAGCGCAAGGTCATCGGCTACATGCAGGGCCGAATCGGACCGAACCGTGTTGGCCCATGGGGTCTGCTGCAGCCAATCGCCGATGCCCTGAAGTTGTTGATGAAGGAAATCATCGTTCCGAGCAGTTCGAGCAAGGGACTGTTCATCCTTGGGCCGATTCTCGCAATTGCCCCGTCGCTGGCGGCGTGGGCGGTGATACCCTTCGATGACGGGCTGGTGCTGGGGGATGTCAATGCCGGTTTGTTGTTCCTGCTCGCGATCACTTCGATGGAAGTCTATGGTGTGATCGTCGCCGGCTGGGCTTCGAACTCAAAATACCCTTTCCTCGGCGCGATGCGGGCGGCCGCGCAGATGGTGTCTTATGAAGTGTCGATGGGCTTCGCGCTGATTTGCGTGCTGCTGATCTCGGCCAGTCTCAATCTTTCAGATATCGTCCTGTCCCAGGGACAGGGCAGATTTGCTGATATGGGTCTCGGTTTCCTGTCGTGGAACTGGCTGCCCCTGCTGCCAATGTTCGTCGTCTATGTGATTTCGGGCATAGCGGAAACGAACCGCGCTCCTTTCGACGTCGTGGAAGGCGAAGCCGAGGTGGTTGCGGGCCACATGGTCGAGTATTCGGGTATGGCTTTCGCCATGTTCTTCCTGGCCGAATACGCCAACATGATCCTGGTTTCGATTCTGACCTCGGTGCTGTTCCTCGGTGGCTGGCTGTCGCCGGTCGGCTTTCTGCCCGACGGTTTCCACTGGTTGGCGCTCAAGACCGCGTCCATCCTGTTCATCTTCCTGTGGGCGCGTGCAACTTTTCCGCGCTTCCGTTACGACCACATCATGCGACTCGGCTGGAAGGTGTTCATTCCGGTTACCCTGGTGTGGGTATTTGTGGTGGCGGTGTGGCTGATGTCGCCGCTGTCGATCTGGAGTTGATAAGACCATGGGTGCCAAGGATTCCATCGGCAGTCTGTTCCTTAAGGAACTGCTCAAGGGCATGGCCCTGACCGGGCGTTATTTCTTCCAGCGCGCGATCACGATTTATTTTCCCGAGGAAAAAACACCGCAAAGCAACCGCTTCCGTGGATTGCACGCACTGCGTCGTTATCCAAATGGCGAGGAGCGCTGTATTGCGTGCAAGTTATGTGAGGCTATTTGTCCAGCCATGGCGATCACGATCGAATCCGAGCAACGTGACGACGGATCGAGGCGGACGACGCGTTATGACATAGATCTAACTAAGTGCATTTTCTGTGGTTTCTGCGAAGAGGCCTGCCCGGTCGATGCCATCGTGGAAACACGGGTTTTCGAGTATCACGGCGAGCAGCGGGGCGACCTTTACTACACCAAGCAGATGCTGCTGGCTGTAGGGGATCGTAATGAGGCACAGATCGCTGCCGACCGCGAGCAGGACGCAACGTACCGCTAAGGGAGGGCGCGTTGAGCGCCGTGAGCCAGGAATATGGAATTCAAGACTTTCGTCTTTTACATTCTCGCCGCGATTATGGTATTTGCGGCGCTGAGGGTGATCACTGCCAGGAACCCGGTCCAGGCCGCGTTGTTTCTTGTGTTGACTTTCTTCAACGCGGGCGGTATTTGGCTGCTTCTCGAGGCCGAATTTCTCGCCATCACCCTGGTGATGGTCTATGTCGGCGCGGTGATGGTTCTATTCCTGTTCGTAGTCATGATGCTCGACATCAATCTCGACCGGATTCGTGAAGGCTTCTGGAGTTACCTTCCGGTGGGGGCCTTGGTAGGTATCCTGTTGCTGGTCGAAATGGTGATGGTGCTGGGTGGCTCGTACTTCGGCCTTGACGCGATGCCCGTGCCGCCCGCCGCTGGTGAAGGTTTCAGCAACACCCGCGAGCTTGGCCGCGTCCTATATACCGATTACGTCTATCCGTTCGAGCTCGCATCGATGGTGCTACTGGTCGCGATGGTGGCGGCGGTGACCCTGACGCTGCGCAAGCGCAAGGGAATCAAGACTCAGAAACCTTCCGAGCAGGTCGCAGTGAAGCGTGAAGATCGCGTCGAACTGCTCAGGATGCAGGCTGAAAAAGAAGACTGAAACAGCACGCGAACAAAGAAAACGCACGGGTAATGCACCGGTGCGATCAGGGAGTCACAGATGCTTTCGCTTTCCCATTTCCTCATCCTGGGCGCGATCTTGTTCGCGATCAGTGTGGTCGGGATCTTCCTCAACAGGAAGAACCTGATCGTGCTGCTGATGGCCATCGAGCTCATGCTGCTCGCGGTGAATATGAATTTCATCGCGTTCTCGCATTACCTCGGCGACATCGCCGGTCAGGTTTTCGTTTTCTTCATCCTCACGGTTGCCGCGGCGGAATCCGCGATCGGCCTCGCGATCCTGATCGTCATGTTCCGCAACATGCGCACGATCCACGTGGATGATCTGGACAGCCTCAAGGGTTAAGGAAGCGTCACGATGACGGACATGCAGACTCTCTATCTCCTCGTGCCGCTGGCGCCGCTTGTCGGCGCATTGCTGGCGGGACTCTTCGGCAAGACAATCGGTCGGGCCGGAGCACACATCGTCACCATTCTCGGTGTGGCAATCGCGCTGGCCGCCTCCGTGGTGATCTACCAGGACGTGCAGGCCGGAAATACCTTCAATGGCATGCTCTACACATGGATGGTGGCCGGTGGCATCACCTTCGAAGTCGGCTTCCTGATCGACTCGCTCACGGTGATGATGATGCTGGTGGTGACCTTCGTGTCGCTGATGGTGCATATCTACACCATTGGCTACATGTCCGAAGATCCTGGCTACCAGCGCTTCTTCAGCTACATCTCGCTGTTTACGTTCTCGATGCTGATGTTGGTGATGTCGAACAACTTCTTGCAGCTCTTCTTTGGCTGGGAAGCGGTGGGCCTCGTCTCGTATTTGCTGATCGGTTTCTGGTACGACCGGCCGACCGCGATCTACGCCAACCTGAAAGCCTTCCTGGTCAATCGCGTAGGAGACTTCGGATTCCTGCTGGGCATCGGATTGATCGCCGCATACACGGGCTCACTAAACTACGCCGAGGTCTTCGCGCAGGCAGGCGACCTTGCTGCCCAGGACATGGCGGTGACCGGTTGGCCGCTGATTACGGCGATCTGCATCTGTCTGTTCATCGGGGCGATGGGCAAGTCGGCGCAGGTGCCGCTTCATGTGTGGCTGCCGGACTCGATGGAAGGCCCGACGCCAATTTCGGCGCTGATTCACGCGGCGACTATGGTGACGGCTGGCATCTTCATGGTGGCGCGAATGTCGCCCCTGTTCGAACTGTCGGATACGGCCCTGTCCTTCGTGCTGGTGATCGGTGCAACCACGGCGCTGTTCATGGGATTCCTGGGCATCGTGCAGAACGACATCAAGCGCGTGGTGGCTTACTCGACGCTTTCCCAGCTGGGATACATGACGGTAGCGCTGGGTGTTTCGGCCTACTCTGCGGCGGTGTTCCATCTGATGACCCATGCCTTCTTCAAGGCGCTGCTCTTCCTGGGTGCAGGTTCGGTGATCATTGGTATGCATCACGATCAGGACATGCGGAACATGGGAGGCCTGTGGAAGTACATGCCCATCACCTGGATGACGTCGCTGCTCGGCTCGCTGGCATTGATCGGCTTTCCGCTCTTTTCCGGGTTCTACTCCAAAGACTCCATCATCGAAGCGGTACACGCATCGACAATTCCTGGTGCGGGCTATGCGCTGTTCTGCGTCATGCTTGGCGTGTTCGTCACCGCCTTCTACTCGTTCCGGATGTATTTCCTCGTCTTCCATGGCAAGGAACGTTTCGGTAGCGCGCATGGCCATGACCACCACGGTGACCACGACGACGAGGAGGTGAGTGCCGACCATCATCACGGTTTGGCTCCTGGGCAGAAGCCACATGAGTCGCCATGGGTCGTGACGCTACCGCTGGTGTTGTTGGCGATACCATCGGTGCTGATCGGCTTCTTTACCATCGAGCCGATGTTGTTCGGTGAGTGGTTCAAAGGCGTAATCTTTGTCGGCGACAACCACGTCGGATTGAAAGAGCTCGCCGATGGTTTCCATGGCCCGATTGGAATGGCGTTGCACGGTCTGCAGACTGCGCCGTTCTGGCTCGCGATCAGCGGCGTGGTGCTTGCCTGGTTCTTCTATCTGGTGAAGCCGGGAATCCCTGCGGCTATTCAGCGTACCTTCAAGCCGATACACAGCCTTCTCGAGAACAAGTATTTCTTCGATCGTTTCAATGAGATCGTTTTTGCAGGTGGCGCTCGCGGTGTGGGCAAGGTGCTTTGGAAGGTTGGCGATCAAGGTTTGATTGACGGTATCGCGGTCAACGGAACAGCCAGGTTGATCGGCTGGATCTCGCAGATGTCGCGCCTGTTCCAGACGGGGCACCTCTATCAGTACGCCTTTACGATGATCATCGGCGTGTTCGTTCTCCTTACCTTCTGGTTCAACCGCGGGTAAGTGGCGCACGCAGTGAAGAACGACATAACAAGACGGAACGCGCCATGCGTGGCGCACTGAACGGAAAGCAACGATGACGGACATTCCTCTCCTCAGTCTGGCGATCTGGGTACCGATACTCGGTGGCCTGCTGGTGCTCGCGACCGGCTCGGATCGCAATGCCCCGCTGGCGCGGATGCTCGCCTTTGCGGCCGCGGTGTCTGGCTTTGTCGTCACGGTTCCCCTGTATTCAGGCTTCGACAACACCACGAGCGCGATGCAGTTCGTTGAAATGTCGAGCTGGGTGCCACGCTTCAACATCAATTACCATCTGGGGGTTGACGGGATCTCGATGCTGTTTCTGATCCTCAACGCCTTCATCACCATCACCGTGGTGCTCGCGGGGTGGAAGGTGATCGAGACCAAGGTGGCGCAGTACATGGCCGCTTTCCTGATCATGTCGGGCCTGATGAACGGCATCTTTTCCGCGCTTGACGGCGTGCTGTTCTACGTCTTTTTCGAAGCTTCGCTGATTCCGATGTATCTCATCATCGGCGTATGGGGTGGGCCGAACCGGGTCTATGCAGCCATTAAGTTTTTTCTTTACACGCTGCTAGGCTCGCTGCTGATGCTGATCGTGCTTTTGTACCTGTTCATGCAGTCCGGTGGCAGCTTCAATATTCTCGACTGGCATCAACTTCCGCTGGCGATTGAACCGCAGATATTGATTTTCCTGGCTTTCCTTGTTGCCTTCGGCGTCAAGGTGCCGATGTGGCCGGTGCATACGTGGCTACCCGATGCGCACGTTGAGGCGCCCACGGGCGGTTCGGTGGTGCTGGCGGCAATCGCGCTCAAACTTGGTGCCTATGGCTTCCTGCGCTTCTCGCTGCCGATCGTTCCGGATGCCGCTCATGAACTTTCCGGGCTCGTCATCGCGCTGTCGCTGATTGCCGTGGTCTACATCGGCTTTGTGGCACTGGTGCAGACGGACATGAAGAAGCTGGTCGCTTATTCGTCGATCTCGCACATGGGCTTTGTCACCCTGGGCTTTTTCATCTTCAACTCGCTGGGTATCGAAGGCGCCATCGTTCAGATGATCTCCCACGGCTTCATTTCGGCCGCAATGTTCCTGTGCATCGGCGTGCTTTACGATCGCGTCCATTCGCGCCAGATCGCTGACTACGGCGGTGTGGTGCACACGATGCCGAAGTTCGCCGCCTTCTTCATGCTGTTCGCGATGGCGAACTCGGGCCTGCCTGCTACGTCAGGTTTCGTCGGCGAGTTCATGGTCGTGCTGGGCGCGGTCAAGTACAACTTCTGGATTGGCTTTACCGCCGCGATCACCCTGATCCTCGGCGCGGCGTATTCGCTGTGGATGTACAAGCGGGTCGTGTTCGGCAAGGTCGCAAACAAAAACGTTGCCGAGCTTCAGGATATCAGCGCGCGTGAGTTCGCTTTTCTCGGTCTCCTGGCGTTCTGCGTGCTTGCGATGGGGCTGTATCCGTATCCTTTCACCGAGGTGATGCATGCTTCGGTCAACGAACTCCTGCGGCATGTTGCCGTGAGCAAGCTCTGAGTGCCGCTCAGTCAGAGCGCCCCAGAGATACTTAACGGACTGGTCAGAAGATGAACTTTGTCGTCCCCGACTTCTACCCCGCTGCGGCCGAGATTTTCGTCGCCGTGATGACCCTGGTGATCATGCTCGCGAGCACCTTCGCGCGCAGTATCGCGCGGTCGCTTGCCTACTACGCCACGCAGTTCACACTCGTCGCCGCGGCTTTTGTGACGATTTACACCATGCAGGGCGAGCCGGTGTACACCTTCAGCAATCTCTTCATCAGTGACCTGATGGGTGATTTCCTGAAGTTGATGATCTATTTTTCGACGGCGATCGCGTTGCTATATGGTCGTGCGTACCTCGCCGATCGCAAGATTGACAGGCCGGAATACTATTTGCTCGCGTTGCTGATGACACTTGGCATGATGGTCATGGTCACGGCTAATCATATGCTGCCGATGTACATCGGCCTGGAGATGATGTCTCTGGCGCTTTACACCATGGTCGCCTTCGACAGGAACTCGGCGCGTGCCACCGAAGCTGCGATGAAGTACTTTGTGCTCGGTGCGCTGGCTTCTGGTCTTCTCCTCTACGGTATGTCGATGGTCTACGGCGCGACGGGCTCGCTGGAGTTTTCCGCTATTGCTCAGGCGGTGTACAACCAGGCGGCCAACCAGACGGTGCTGATGTTCGGTCTCGTGTTCCTGGTCGCGGGTATCTGCTTCAAATTGGGTGTGGTGCCGTTCCACATGTGGGTGCCTGACGTTTATGAGGGTGCGCCGACGGCCGTCACTCTGATGATTTCCACCGCGCCCAAGCTGGCAGCGTTCGCAATGGCAGTTCGTCTGCTGATCTGGGCGCTGTTCGACCTTGCCGAGGAATGGCAGGGGATGCTGATGATGGTTGCGGTGGCGTCGATCGTGCTCGGAAACCTGGCAGCGATTGCACAGCAGAACATCAAGCGGATGTTGGCGTACTCGGGCATTTCGCACATGGGCTTCATGCTGCTAGGCCTGTTGGCAGGCGTGGTTGAAGGCGACCGGCACTTTGCGCTCAACGCCTACAGTTCGGCGATGTTTTATGCCGTGTCCTATGTGATCATGAGTCTGGCCTCTTTCGGCATGCTGATCCTGCTGTCCCGCGC